>LNAP01014077.1_pt1 | contig 14185 bp, 14 predicted proteins | sample 602601 | NCBI WGS metagenome assembly LNAP01 (sample SAMN02440304, study PRJNA202911) | soil metagenome | biome: Subtropical and temperate rainforests or woodlands; isolation source: soil samples (1 kg each in a 20% v/v slurry with milli Q water) were... ...
CAAGCTTGCTCGGGTGGTATTCGCCTTGCTGAAAGGGCAAAGCGAATATCAGCCAAAAGCCAGTTGAGGGCTTTCCCTCAACCATAGAATCTCCCACAGGGATTTATGCACGTTCGCCGATATTGTGTACGACCCAATACCTGTGGGAGCGTGGCTTGCCCGCGATGGCGCCGGACCTGCCTACACAAGACTCTCGCGCACCATCTCAAGAAAAGTCGCCACCACCCGCCGTGAACTCTGCTCGCGCAAGCACACCAACGTCTCGGTCAACCGCCGCTTGCAATCGACAATCGGCAGCGCACACACACGGGAATCCGCGCCAAACTCGGCAGCCGATACAACGCCCACGCCAATCCCCACCACCACCGCCTCCCGAGCTGCCTCGCGACCTTCAACCTGAATCGCTGGCCGAATGCGAAATCCGGCCCCCGCCATTTCCTCCTCCAGCGTCTGCCGGGTCACCGAACCGATTTCCCGCAATACCAGTGGCGTGTCGTCGAGGTCCGCCAGGGTGATGGATTCGCGGTCGGCCCACGGATGATTGCGTGACACGAACGCCACCATCGGGTCGTTGCGCAGGGGCAGTGAAATCAGGCGTTCATCGCTGACATCACGGCCCAGCAATGCAAGGTCTGCCTGATAGTTGAACAGTCGAAACAGCGACTCATCGGTGTTGCCGGTTTCGATCTTCACGCTGATCCCGGGGTAGCGTTCGCAGAACCGGGCAATCTGCGGCAGCACGTGCACCGGTGCATCCACCGCCAGAATCAGGCTGCCGGTCTGCAAGGCCTGGGATTCCTGAAGCAGTTCCTGGGCTTCCGCCTCGATCACAAAAAGCCGCTGGGTAACGCTCAACAGGCGCTCGCCCAGATCGGTCAGACGCACCGAGCGTTTGTTGCGGTGAAACAGCAAAACACCGTAGCGCTCTTCGAGCTTGCGCACCTGGTCGGAAATCGCCGGTTGCGTCAGAAACAGGCGTTCGGCGGCCTTGGTAAAGCTTCCATGGACCGCCACGGCGTGGAAAGCTTTGAGCTGGGCGTGGGACACCGACATGGGAATCTCCAGTAACAAGCTGAACTTATATTTGAAATACGATAAATCGATTTCACTTATTAATCAGTAATTGTTTTTATCCACCTCAGCCCCGCTGACTGGTCAGTCGAACAGCAGCGGGTGCCATGAGCCTGTGCGTGCAACTACAGGACTCATCTGACCGGTATCCGCCGTAGGGACAGGGCGATATCGCAGTGCTCAACAATAAAAACACAGGCGTTTTCTTCCAATTCTGCCGGCACACTCACACCCTGAGGTCAGAACCACAATGAACAAGCACATCGGCACCATCAAGCGTTGGCGCGTGCAGATCTTCGCGATCACCTGGTTCTATTTCACCCGCAAAGCATTCTCGGTCGCCAAACTCGGTATTGGCGAAGACCCGACCTTCATGCTCGACAAAATGGCCATGGCCAACCTCGACGCCATCTACCTGACGGCTTACGCCGTCGGTCAGTTCACCTGGGGCATCCTCGCAGACCGTTTTGGCCCGCGAGTTGTGGTGCTCGGCGGGTTGCTGATTTCCGCCGCCGCGGCGCTGGTGATGGGCAACTTCGCAACGTTACCGATTTTCGCTACCTGCATGCTGATACAAGGCCTGGCGCAGTCCACCGGTTGGTCGGGGCTGTGCAAGAACCTCGGCAGCTTCTTTCCCTCCGAGCAACGCGGACGGGTATTGGGCCTGTGGAGTTCCTGCTACGCCTTTGGCGGTCTGGTAGCCTCGCCGTTTGCCGGTTGGTGGGCGTACACGCTCATCGGCAGCTGGCATGCGGCGTTCATTTCCAGTGCGGCGGTGGTTGGGCTGGTCGCCGTGCTGTTTTTTATTTTCCAACGCAACAAACCGGAGGACGTCGGCTTGCCGGCGGTGGAGCCGGAGCCTGAGCTGACCGCCGAACAAGCCGAGGCGCAAAGCAAAATCAGCATGTGGGAGCCTTTGAAGGAAATCCTGCGCAACCGCACGGTGCTGGTATTGGGGTTGGCGTACTTCATGCTCAAGCCGGCCCGCTACGCGATTCTGCTGTGGGGACCGGTGATCGTCTTCGAACAGATGCCTTCGGTAGGCAAGGTCGGCGCGGCGATCATTCCGACTGCGTTCGAGCTGGCCGGGTTGCTCGGGCCGATCCTGATTGGCCTGGCCTCGGACAAACTGTTCGGCGCCCGGCGCATGCCGGCCTGCGTGATCAGCCTGTTGGCGCTGACGGTGTCCCTGGCGTTTTTCATGGGCGCCCTGCAAACCGGCAGTGTGCTGCTGGTGGTGGCGCTGCTGTTCGTCATGGGCCTGACCCTCTACGGACCGGACTCGATGATCAGCGGCGCGGCCGCCATCGACTTCGGCACCGCCAAGGCCGGCGCCACTGCAGCCGGTTTCGTCAACGGCTGCGGTTCGGTCGGGGCGATTCTCGGCGGGCTGCTGCCTGGCTACTTTGACACCGTTACCGTGTTCATCGTCTTCGCCGGCTGCGCCATGTTCTCGGCGCTGGTATTGATTCCGCACTGGAACAGCCGCCCCGGTGGCCTGGGCACTCACTTCGCCTACGTGCCCAATCAAGCGATGACCATCAAACCCCTGCGTACCTGAATCCTGTCCCTCGTCGCCTGCTGCACCTGCGGCAGGCCGGCGTGTGGGCCACTGACCGGAGATTTCCCCATGAGACCCTTTTGGCTGGACCAGGCCTTGAAGGCTGATGCATCCGAAACCTGTCCGCCACTGGAAGGCGACACCCGCGCCGATGTCTGTATCGTCGGCGGTGGTTACACCGGGTTGTGGACCGCGATAATGCTCAAGGAGCAGAACCCCGAACTGGATGTGCTGCTGATCGAAGCGGACATCTGCGGTGCCGGGGCGAGTGGACGCAATGGCGGTTGTGCGTTGTCGTGGTCGGCCAAGTATTTCACCCTCGAACGTTTGTTCGGCGTCGAAGAAGCCGTGCGTCTGGTCAAGGAGTCTGAGCGCAGCATCCATGCCATCGGCGCTTTCTGCGAACAGTATGGGGTGGATGCCGATTACCGCCTCGATGGCACCCTCTACACCGCGACCAATCGCGCTCAAGTCGGTTCGACCGACGCTGTGATCGCGGCGCTGGAGCGCAACGGCATCAACTCGTTCACCCAGCGGCCAGTGGCCGATGTACAGCGCATGGCCGGTTCCAGCAAACACCTGGAAGGTTGGTTTTCCCCGTCCGCGGCCAGTGTCCAGCCTGGCAAACTGGTGCGTGGCTTGCGCAGGGTAGCCCTGCAACTGGGGGTGAGGATTCATGAAAATACCGCGATGACAGGGCTGGAGGAGGGCCGGCCGGCGGGTATTCAAACCCCCAAGGGCACCATTCGCGCCGACCGCGTGGTGCTGGCGATGAACGCCTGGATGGCCCGGGCGTTCCCTCAGTTCGAACGCAGCGTGGCGATCGTTTCCAGCGACATGCTGATCACCGAGCCTCGGCCGGATTTACTCGACGAAATCGGCCTGACCAGTGGCGTCACGGTGCTCGATTCGCGGATTTTCGTGCACTACTACCACAACACGCCGGACGGCCGGATCATGCTCGGCAAGGGCGGCAACACCTTCGCCTATGGCGGGCGCATGCTACCGGTGTTCGATCAGCCATCGCCTTATGCCGGCCTGTTGCAGAGCAGTCTCGCGGATTTTTTCCCGGTGTTTGCCGACGTCAAGGTCGAGGCGACCTGGAACGGTCCATCGGATCGATCGGTGACCGGGCTGCCGTTCTTCGGGCAGATGAGCGCCAGCGGCAATGTGTTTTACGGTTTCGGCTATTCCGGCAGCGGCGTCGGGCCCTGCCACATGGGCGGGCAGATTCTGGCGTCGATGGTCCAAGGCCTGGACAACCCCTGGACCCGTTCGCCGCTGGTCAATGGCCCTCTGGGCTTTTTCCCGCCGGAGCCGATTCGCTATATCGGCTCGTTGATGGTGCGCAACGCCATCCGCCGCAAGGAGCGCGCGGAGGATCACGGGCATCGGCCACGGCATCTGGACGTGCGTCTGGCGAAGTTCGCTGCTGCAGCCGGCAAGGCTGACAAGGGTTGAGCGTCAGGGTGCAGGGTCCGAGCGGGTGAGCAGCCAGTCGAACAGCAGGCGGGTATCGCCACGGGGCTCATGCGGGCGAGGGCGGTGAGGTTGTGGCCGAGGGCCCATGGTCGTACAAAGCACCGGGCGATCCGGGTCACTGTCGAGGAAAATCACCAGTACCTCGCTGCCAGCCACGGGCAAGCGGGCCGGATCGATCCAGTCCTCGGTGGTGGTCAGCGCCAGTGGAAGCCACAGACCGTTGGACTCTTCTGCGACTGGTTGTGTGGCGGGCCAGAGGTTCACCTGAACCCGGCCATCCTCGTCCACTGCCGCCGGTTGTCCGGCCGGGCCGCACACGCGACCGGGCTGATACCCGGGGATATTCGGCCTGGGTTGTTTGAGCGCTGGCCTGAATACCGTCGACCAGGGGATGGCGCTGAATTGATTGCGGTAACCCGAGTGTCGTCGAGCAGAATGGATGACTGACACCCCTGATGGCGGATTTCGGTAACCAGCCATTGATCATTGAAATTCGCCAGCGGGTGCTCGGCCACCTGCAGGATCCTGCCACTGCGCAATGCCCCCTGGTTACTTTGACCGTGGATCTGCAGGTGTCGGCAACGCAGGCGTTCCAGTTGTCGACGGCTGAGCTGGTCGCGATGTTGTTGTTCGCCAGCGGGACATTGCCTCGCCGTGGCGAACGAGTGATTGGCCGCGCCTTCGCTGATGTCCGCTGCACCCGGATTCCTGGCGCCAGGACGCACAGGGGGGGGCGTGGCGTCATGGCGCTGGAACAGTTCGCTGATCACCGGTTCCTGGTGTTCGCCGGGGGCGCCGCCGCTCATCGACATGAGCAGGGGCTCCTGGGGAAAACTCAGGCTGTCGTCGGCCAGCACCAGCACATGGCCGTCGCGTTGATGCTCAAAGTGATAGTGAATGCCTTCTTCCTCGCACAGCCGTTGTAGCAACGCCAGGTCGGATTCTTCGTACTGAATGCAAAAAGGTCGCAGAGGATAGTGCCTGGTTGCCAGTTCAAAGCGATAACTGCTGGCGGGCAACCCATGTTCCTCCAGCAACTGGCGCAGGATCATGGGCACGCTGGCGTGCTGGAAAATACGTCGGCATGGTTGCTGTTCCAGCGCCTGGACACGAGGCACGAGCACCAGCTTGTAGGCGACCCGGTGCCCGCTTCGATGTTCACAACTGGCGCTGTCCAGTACGCCATGAATGCCTTGATCGTGGCCGAATTCGAGGAACGTCGGTTGGTGCAGCAATCGCTCAAGGTTCAGGTGTGGTGCCAGCCCGATCACCTCGATGTCGAATCGATAGGGCTGGTTGAGAGCTTCATGACCACTGAACCGGACCACCTGGAAGTTCAGGTCGTCTTCGAGAAGCGTCAGGGTGGTGGGACTTTCCTTGTCGTTGTGCATCGAACGCGCTACCGCTGTGGAGTAGGGTGCAAAGCGTACGAAACCCCGGCGCATTGCGGGCACGGTAAAGCGACATTTCCGAATTGCCCTACAACCGCTGGTGAAGATGTCGATGCAAGTCGGGATTTTTTGGTCGATTGCCAACTTTAGGCCGGGTAAACTTGTGCAAAGCGTCGGCCAATAGATGTCTCGGCGCCACAGATGCCACAGATAAGAGAGTGAGAAATGGGCGCACAGTGGAAGGTTAAACACAAAGAAGCGGCAGCCAATGCCAAGGGCAAGATCTTCGGCAAACTGGTGAAGGAAATCACCATTGCTGCGCGCAACGGCGCTGATACAGCTACCAACGCGCACTTGCGCCTGGTGGTTGAACAGGCCAAGAAAGCTTCGATGCCCAAGGAAACACTGGATCGTGCCATCAAGAAGGGCGCGGGTCTGCTGGGCGAAACCGTGCAATACCATCGCGTGACCTATGAAGGGTTCGCCCCGCATCAGGTGCCGTTGATCGTTGAGTGCGTGACCGACAACATCAATCGCACCGTCGCCGAAATCCGCGTGGCGTTCCGCAAGGGTCAGCTGGGGGCTTCCGGTTCGGTGGCCTGGGACTTCAACCACGTCGGCATGATCGAAGCGTCGCCGGACACCCCGGACGCCGATCCGGAAATGGCCGCCATCGAAGCCGGTGCACAGGATTTCGAGCCGGGTGAAGAGGGGGCAACCCTGTTCCTGACCGAACCGACCGACCTCGACGCGGTGCAGAAAGCCCTGCCGGAACAAGGCTTCACCGTCCTGTCGGCCAAACTGGGCTACCAGCCGAAAAACCCGGTCAGCGGCCTGAGCGATGAGCAAATGGCGGAAGTCGAAGCGTTCCTCGAAGGCCTCGATAACCACGACGACGTGCAGGACATGTTTGTCGGGTTGGCGGGTTAAGTCTTTGTGTCAATAACGGCTCTGTTGTCTGGCAGGCCGTCATCGTCGGATCGCCGCCCGGAGCAATCTCCCACAGGTTTAGCGCTACCCTGTGGGAGCGAGCTTGCTCGCGATTGACCGCGCAGCGGTCACAGACTTTCCAATTGCCGCATGATATCGCTGAACCCCGGCCGTACCAGCACTTGCGGCTGACAGCAACGCTGTTCCAGATCTTCCAGTACCCCACGCTGTTCGGCGCTCAATCCCGAATTAACCCGGTCCAGCAGTTCGCCCAGCAACACCCCGAACGCCCGCACCTCGATCCGCTGCAAGGCGCGGCTTTCCAGGCTGTCGGAAATCTCGTGGAACGACGCCGCGCCAAAATCCCCCAGCAAGCAATCGCCCTGCTCATTCCACAGAATATTGTGCCCGTAGAGATCGCCATGGGTGATGCCGTGGTTGTGCAGGTGTTCGGCCACCGAGGCAATGCCCGAAGCAATGCGCAGCGCCACCGCTGCACTGAAACGCAAGCCTTCGGCATAAATGTCGCGGCTGCACGACGCAAGGCTCGGCAGGCTGGCGAGGTTGCGAAAACTCGGCGGGATCAACTGCATGACCAGCCCGGCGGTTTGTTGCGGGTGATCGACAATCCTCCCTTCGACGCGAATCAGATTCGGGTGCAGGCCCGCGGTGATGCAGGCGTTCATCTCGTGCAGCGGCGAGCCATCGCTGGTCATCTCGCCCTTGTAGAGCTTCACCGCAACTGGCATGGCCGGTTGGTGGGTCGGTTGCCAGACAGCTTGATGAATCACTCCGGACGCCCCTTCGCCGAGTTTTTTCTCCAGGTGCAATGTCGACCAGTCAATGCGCGGTGTGGCATCGAGGGCGGCGGCATCGGCTTCGGTTTCCAGCGGATTACCGGCGTAGGCCAGCCAGGTCAGGCTCGGCAGCGTCAGCAGCCATTGCGGCAAGTCGGTGAACTGGTTGGCGGCGATGCGGATCAGCTCCAGCCGATGGCAATTGCGCATTGACTCCGGCAATGCCTGCAGGCGGTTACCGGCAAGCATCAGCTTTTGAAGGTATGGCCGCTCTCCCAACGCGCTCGGCAGCGTCTCGATGCAATTGTCGGTCAGGATCAGCCAGCGCAACAGCGGTGGCAGTGCCGCTGCGGGCACGTGGGCGATACGGTTGGCCTTGAAGCCGATCATCGTCAGTGCAGCGCATTGGCCAACACAGGCCGGCAACTCGGTGAAACGGTTATCGGAGCAGAACAGCACGCGCAAACGGGTCAGGCGATGCAAATCCTCTGGCAGCGCGCTCAGAGCATTGCCGCTGAGGTTGAGCACTTCCAGCGAATCCGCCAGATCGAAGATCTCCCGGGGAAACTCGGTCAGGTCTTCGGCCAGATCCAGCCGCGTGATGCCCGACAACTCGCCGGCGCGCAATTGAGCAAGGGTATGCATGAACAGATTCGCCATTAACCAAGAGGAGGGCGCGGGGGCCCTGGAAATGGGCGACATGATAGCGGGAAAGATGTGGGGCCGGGCTTGCTCGCGAAGAGGCCCCTCAATACAACAAAAAGCTATCGATCAGACCGGTTCGCTGACCTCGACCAGTTGTCCCAATCGGCTGCGCGTGCGCGCCAGATCAATGGCATCGCCACTCAGGCTTTCGCGCAATGAGTGCTGCCCAAGCAACGTCAGGTGCTTGTCCTGGTCGTACAGCACGTCGATGAGATTGATAAAACGCTGCTGGGCGGCAATCGTGCAATCGCCCAGCAGTGGCAGTTCATCGATGATCCAGCGGTCGAACTGGCGGCACAGCTCCAGATAATCCATTACCGCCGTGGGCTGATCGCACAAATCGGTGAAGGTAAAACCGATGCCGCGCCCTTCGCAGAAACGTGCTCGCAAATGCCGGGTACCTACCGACAACGAAACAGGCGGGGCATTGTGCCTGGGCAGGTTCAGCGATTGTCGTTGCGCCACGCTCGCGGGCCAGACGTAGTGACCTCGAGTGAATAACTGATGCGCATGGGTTCGGGCCTGGCTGCGGTAGTCGTGGGGCCCGCCGACCTCCATCACCTGCATGCGGGCATTGATCAAGTCGATCGCCGGTTTGAAGCGGGCGTGGTACAGCGGATTGGGCAACAGGCCTTCGGGTGGATAATTGGAGGTGACCAGCAACAGGATGCCGCGCTGGAACAGTGCCTTGAACAACCGGGTGATAAGCATCGCATCGCCGATGTCGTGCACATGGAACTCATCGAAACACAGCACCTGGCAATCGCTGAGCAGTTCATCGAGGGTGATCGCCAGGGCGTCGGCCTGATCGCGGTGCTCGAACATGCCCTGGTGCAGTTGGGCAAAAAACTGATGGAAGTGCAGGCGTTGTTTTTGCGCGAGGGGAATGGCCCGGAAAAACCCGTCGAGCAGCCAGCTTTTGCCGCGCCCCACGGCACCATGCAGGTAAAGGCCGGGAAGGGGTTTCGCCGCAGTGCCCATCAGCATGCAGGCATGCCGGGCCATGCAGTCGATCACCCGCTGTTGGCTGTGACTGAGGGTGTAGCCCTGTGCATGGGCCTGATGGCGAAAGTAGTCCTGGATGACCTGGCCTGTCGCGGCGCTACCGGGCGCCGGTGCCTTGCCGAGAAGGCGACGCAACGTTTGCCAGCGCGATTTGATTCGCGAACGGCTGGGCGGTCGAACGGCCACTGGGATATCACCTCTGGTGTACGGGCAGGCTCTTTGTGCTGCGGCGCCATAGTGTAACCAGAGCAGGGAATCTGCTTCCAGCAGTGTCGGAATATTCGGGCCACCGTCACTGGGCTCTAAAGGAACACCGCAAACTCCCACAAAAAAAAGCAGCTGGATGGCGATCAGAATTGAGTGGTCTGTTTGAGCATCCGCGCCGCCGGTGTATCCGCCGGGCTGACCATCGCATAGTTGTAGCCACTTCCCGACCAGTACTCGGCCTGCAACTCGCCATCACTGCGACTGCCCCTGGGCAGCAGGAAGTTTTTCGGCCCTGGCGGGCGCACGTAGAAACTGATTTTCTGCCCGCTCTGGTTCTCGTAGACCACCATCGCCGCCGGGCCTTGCTCGGTGCTCAGCAGGCGCCCGCTGACCGGTTTGAAACCGGCATCCGAAAGGTCGGGCAGGCGGTTGGCCTGTGTGAAGTAGCGGTCGAGCCAGCCTTGCATGTCACCGTCGTCGCCGACTTTGAAATCCGCCGGCAGGAGGCCTTGCTGGGCAATCAGGCGATAAGCCTGCAGCGCATCGGTCATTGGAAGCTGGGGACTCGCCAGTGTCATCTCCCGCGCTTGCCAGCCGCTGACACCGCCGACGCTGACGGCGATGAACAACACCGCGGCACTGGCCAGGTGTCTACGGGATTGGCGTTTAAGGCGCTGGCGTATAACCGCCGGATCCAGGTCCGGGTTCGAGGGTTGTTGCAAGGCACCACTCAGCGCTGCGCGCAGTGTCTGGGCGTCCTGCTGCCAGGCACGCACTTGCGCGGCCATCTGCGGGTTACTGGCCAGAAACGTTTCCACCTGGTGTCGGTCGGCGTCGCTCAGTTGGTGGTCGACGTAGGCGTGCAGGTCACGCTCGCTGGGGGGCATGGTGATCATTTGAGTCTCCGCAGGGAAGGGCGGTTGATTTCGCCATCGCTGAGTTGGCGCAGGGCCTGGCGAGCCCGGGACAGGCGGGACATCACGGTGCCGTCGAGAATCTCGGCGACCTCTTTGTAACTCAAACCTTCCACCGACACCCAGAGCAGCAGCGCGCGCTGCTCGGTGGGCAGCCGGTCGAAGGCATTGAGGGTCGATTGGGCAATCACGGTGCGCTCCACCGAGGGTTGGGCATCGTCACGCCCGGTGAAGAATTCGAGCATGCGCGCATAGCGTCGGGAGCGACGGTGGGCATCGAGAAACTGCCGATAGAGAATCGAGAACAGCCAGGCGCGCAAGTCGCCCTCGGCGCGTTTGCCAGCCCAACTCGAGAGCGCCCGCTCCAGGCTCGCCTGCACCAGGTCGTCAGCGCTGCTGGTGTTGCGTGTCAACGACACGGCGAACCGTCGCAATCCTGGAATGATTTCCCTCAGTTGTTCGTCGATATCGTTCATGAAGTTCTGACTAGTCACTACGCTTGGGACTAGGAAGACGTCCGGTACCGGAGGTTATTCCACGTCAGAAAAAATAAACACCGCGCGTGGGAATAAACCTGCATGCGGTTCGTCTGCTTGATTCTTCTCACTTGTGGCCGATGGCCCTGGAGTCTTTCATGGTAGATCGATCATCACCGCCAACCCAGCCACCCTTGAGTGCGACCAGCCTGACGTTGCGTCTGGCTGGCATTGCCGTGGTCGTTGCCGCCATGGCTGGGGCGTTCGCCTACGTCAACGGCACCTTTGACCCACAGCGCCTGACCCCGAAGAAACTGATCAACGTGCTGGAAACCAACAATGGCGTGCATCCGGGGTTTCGTCGCAATCACTCCAAAGGTGTGTGCGTGATCGGGCATTTCGAGAGCAGCGGTGAGGCGCGCAGCTATTCCACCGCCCAGGTGTTCAACGAAGCTCGGACGCCGGTGGTCGGACGTTTCGGCAATCCTTATGCTCCGGACAGTGCCGTGCCGATCCGCAGCATGGCCTTGCGCTTCACCCAGGCCAACGGCCAGCAGTGGCGCACGGGGATGAACAGCATGCCGGTGTTCCCGGTGGGCACGCCCGAGGCGTTCTATCAATTGCAGCAGGCGCAGTCGCCGGACCCGGCTACGGGCAAGCCGAACCCGACCGCGGTTCCGGCGTTTTTCGGTGCGCATCCGGAAGCTGCACCCTTTCTGGCCTGGATCAAGACCGCCAAACCGTCAGCCAGTTACGTCACCGAGACCTATAACAGCGTCAACGCGTTTTATCTGGTGAACGCTGCCGGACAACGCCAGGCTGTGCGCTGGAGCATGGTGCCGGTAGCGCAGGATGCGTCGGGCGCCATGGCGCCCGAGGGCAGCGACTTTCTGGAGAAAGACCTGGTTCAGCGTATAGCCGCAGGACCATTGCGTTGGCAGTTGAATATCATCCTGGCCAATCCCGGTGATCCGGTGAATGACGCCAGCAAAGCCTGGCCTGACGGGCGCAAAGTGTTGAACGCAGGCACGCTGGTGCTGGAGCAAACCCAGCCGCAACTGAATGGCGAATGCCGTGACATCAATTACGATCCGCTGGTTTTACCCGCCGGCATCGAAGGGTCCGACGACCCGTTGCTCGCCGCTCGTTCAGCCGGTTACGCCAATTCCTACCTGCGTCGCACCAGCGAAGTCAGCCAGTTGCCCGCCGCCAAACAGGAGGCCCAGCAATGAGCACCCAATCCAACCACTTCGCTCCATTGGCGCGACTGCTGCACTGGCTGATGGCGCTGATGATCATTGCCATGCTGTTTATCGGTGCCGGCATGGTCGCCTCGGTGTCCGAACGACATGAATGGCTGATCAATCTGCACAAACCTTTGGGTGTTGCGATTTTGCTGCTGGTGATCGTGCGGCTGGTGGTGCGGTTCTCCACCACGCAACCACCGCTGCCGGCGGATTTGCCGGGTTGGCAAGCGATGGCGGCCAAGGCCTCGCATGTATTGCTGTATGCCTTGATGCTGGTCTTGCCGCTGCTGGGCTGGACGATGATTTCGGCGTCGGGCGAACCGGTGATGCTCAGCAGTTCGTTGCAGTTGCCATCGATTGTGCCGGCGAACGCCCAGCTGTTTGCGTTTTTGCGCAAGGCTCATGGGTATTTGGCGTATCTGCTGTTTCTGACCGTGTTGCTGCATTTGGCGGCCGCGTTGTTTCACGGCTGGGTGCGGCGGGATGATGTGCTGGACAGCATGTTGCGGGGTAAGGATCGCGGCTAGTTGCAATGGAGAAAAAGATCGCAGCCTGCGGCAGGCGGCGATCTTTTGATCTTGAAGGGAGATCAGCGCAGGGTATCGACCATATCCGCAATGGTGGTGAGCACATCCTTGCCCAGCTGCTTCGAGCGCTTGCCTGACCAGCCCGTCAACGGGTTCGGATGATCATCGTGATCCTTGAACGGCATTTCCAGGGTCAGCGAAAGGCAGTCGTACTTCTGGCCCACGCTGTTGCAGGCCAGCGTCATGTTGGCTTGACCCGGCTCGTCGCGGGTGTAGCCGTGTTTGGTCTGGAAATCCTTTGTGGTGGCGGAAGTGTTCTTCGAGTTTTTCGATCCGCGGTGTGTAACCTGGATTGCCTTCGCAAGCAGCTGTGAACACATGAGGGATTTCCTCGTCACCATGGACGTCGAGGAACATATCGACGCCATATTTTTCCATCTGTTGCTGAACGAACAGGACCTCCGGGCTGATTTCCTGGCTGGCGTTCTGCCAGGCGCGGTTCAGGTCCTGGCCCATGGCGTTGGTGCGCAGGTGTCCGTGGAAGGCGCCGTCCGGGTTCATGTTCGGTACCAGGTACAGGTCGGCGCTGGCCAGCAGTTTGTTCAGCACTGGGTCGTCGTTTCTTTCCAGGCGTTCGATCACGCCTTCCATGAACCACTCGGCCATGTGCTCGCCCGGATGTTGCTGGGCAATTATCCACACCTTGCGCCGGCCTTCAGCCCCGGTGCCTTTGCGCAATAGCTGGATGTCGCGACCTTCGACACTCTTGCCGGTGGCCAGCAGTTCGGTGCCAGCCTTGGTAAGCGCCTGCTCGATCAGCCAGTCGTGGCGACCACGGCTGTAGGGTTCGAAGTAGGCGAACCAGGCGTGGGTCTGCTCGGCTTCGAGGCTGAAGCGCAGGCAGTCGCCCTCGAAAATGGTGGGTACGCGGAACCAGTTGACGTGATCGTAGGACGCTACCGCCTGATAGCCGGTCCAGGCCTTGTTATAGGAGGATTGACTGGCATTGTTCAGGCGAAACCAGTGGTCCTGGCCGACATGCAGGCCGCTGGCCTTGAAGTGGAACCATTGGAAATGGTTGCTTTTGGTATCGGGACGGATCGCCAGCAGGGGCTTGAGCGGGTCGCTGAGGTCGATCACCTGGATGTTGCCGCTGTCGAAGTTGGCACTGATGTCGAGGGAGGATTTAGCCACGGTTGGGTTCCTGATCAAGATTTTTATGGCGGCTACTTTACACGCAAGCGCAGGGCCTTAGGAGCGCAGAAAAACCGCCTCGCCCCCAAGGCGCCTGTTCACTTTGCGACTCAAGGTTTGCCGCGAAGTCTTCCAACCAAGCGTAGCGATCATCCGTGTTACCACCAGCACCGTTTTAAGGCTGCCCTGTAACAGGATGGGGCATTTCAACTCGTTCCTGCTCGACGTCCCCCGTAAGTATCCCGCCGTCGTGATGGCTGTTATCTCAATCCAATCAACTACCTGCAAGCGATGTGCTGAATCTGGCACACAATGTGCTTTTTTGGCTTTATGGATAATTGGATACAAAAATACAAAAGGTGCACTGATGAAATTCGCCCCTGCCTATACCGAGCACCAGCCTGTTACTGCCGAGGAGGAGGCTTACAACTTTCTCCTGGAGGCCATTTGCAAAGGACGTTACCGCACCGGCGAGCGGCTGATTGCCGAGGACATCGCCGGTGAAATCGGCATGAGCCGCATGCCGGTGCGCGAAGCGTTTCGCCGTCTGGATGCCGACGGCCTGGTGACGTTGCGGCCCAATCGCGGCGCCATCGTTCGGGGCCTGAACATCGATGAAATGCGTGAAGTGTTCGAGATGCGCAGTGCCCTTGAGGGGCTCGCCATCCGGGTGGCGGT
>LNAP01003867.1_pt1 | contig 14182 bp, 11 predicted proteins | sample 602601 | NCBI WGS metagenome assembly LNAP01 (sample SAMN02440304, study PRJNA202911) | soil metagenome | biome: Subtropical and temperate rainforests or woodlands; isolation source: soil samples (1 kg each in a 20% v/v slurry with milli Q water) were... ...
ACCCTTTGGCCCTGGCCCATCGGAGCACGTTCAGGTGGCCGCCCATGGCCGCTGCGGCGCATGTCCGTGCGTCCCAAGGGCACCCGTTGTCCCGCGCCCACTTGAGCACCGCCAGGTGACCGTTTCTGGCCGCAAAGGCGCACACGCGATCGTCCCACGGACAACCACCGGCCCGCGCCCACACGAGCACATTCAGCCGTCCACGCGCGGCGACCTCGGCGGCAAACACGCGTCCATTGTCCCAGCAATAGATCCCGCACCGATGAGCGAGGATACACTGCCACAGACGCGATACCCTTTTGCAGGCCACCCGATCCATGGGTTTGATGCTGTGCCTCAGAATCGCCCACACGATCTCTGCCGGCAGGTCGTTTATCGATGTCGCCACTGCCATTGTCGTCGTCGTCGTCGTCATTGTCATTGCCATTGGGCGGTATCTCGCCCTGTGGGCAAGCCTGCTTCCGGGGATTGGCGACTTGTACAAAAAAAAGGATTTGCCCCGGCGAGGTTGCCCCGCGCGCGTCCGTTTCGCTCGAAACTCCATCCTTTCGATGTTTTTTCGTTTTTTTTTTGATTTGCGGGTTGCCACCATGGGCCAAACCGACACAGATATTTTGGATATGATCTGCGCCACTGCTGCCCTCGTGGCGATTTTTCTTGTTGTGAACGAGATTTAGGGACACTCTTCTTCGTGCAACCAGGTGATGACGTCGAGGTGCCTTCCCCTGCATGCTGCCTTCCACACCGAGTCATCCCATGGACATCCATTGTCGCGCGCCCACTGGAGCACCTCTAGGTGTCCGCATTCAGCCGCATTGGCGCACGTGTGATTGTCCCATGGGCACCCGTTGGCCCTGGCCCACCGAAGCACGTCGAGGTTGCCTTTTCCTGCCGCATTGGCGCACGTGCGCGCGTCCCACGGGCATCCGTTGGCGCGCGCCCACTTGAGGACATCCATGTGGCCGCCCTCTGCTGCGCTGGCGCACGTGTCCTCGTCCCACGGGCATCCACTCTCGCGGGCCCATGCGAGCGTTTCGATATCACCCTTGCGGGCTGCTCCGGAGCACGTCCGAGCGTCCCACGGGCAGCCATTCTCGTGGGCCCACTTGAGGACGTCACGGTGGCGGTGGCGTGCCGCGCGGGCGCACGTGTGTTCATCCCATGGACATCCGTTTGCGTGAGCCCACTTGAGCACATCCAGGTACCCGCCCGCTGCCGCAGAGATGCACGTGTATTTATCCCATGGGCATCCGTTGGCGCGGGCCCACTGGAGCACATCGAGGTGGCCCGCGGTTGCCGCTTGATCGCATGTCCACGAGTCCAAAGGGCACCCATTGGCATGGGCCCACTGAAGGACCTCGTTGTGGCCGCCGTTTGCCGCGCGGGCACAAGTGGTGGCGCTCCATGGGCATCCGTTTTCGCGTGCCCACTGGAGCACCTCTAGGTGGCCCATGTCGGCCGCCTGGTAACACGTCATTTGATCCCATGGGCAGCCGTTGGCTCGAGCCCACTGGAGCACTTCCAAGCGGCCGCTCATGACGGCGCCCGCGCACGTCCATTCGCTCCACGGGCACCCGTTGGCGCGGGCCCACTGGAGCACCTCTAGGTGACCCCCTTCGGCCGCGCTGGCGCATGTCATTGGATCCCATGGGCAGCCGTTGGCTCGCGCCCACTTGAGCACGTCGAGGTGTCCTCCTACGGCTGCGTTGGAACATGTGCTCGCGTCCCACAGACACCCGTTCGATCGGGCCCACTGGAGCACGCCAATGTGGCCACCCTCGGCTGCCCAAGCGCACGCCCGCGCGTCCCATGGGCATCCATTTGCGCGAGCCCACTGGAGCACGTCCAGATGACCGCCCCTGGCTGCCAGGGCGCACGTCCACTCGTCCCAGGGACAACCGTTAGCCCTGGCCCACTGGATCACCTCCAGATGACCGTATTCAGCAGCGCGCGCACACGTCCACCTGTCCCACGCGCAGCCGTTTTCCTGGGCCCATTGGATCACCTCTAGGTGCCCGCCTCGGGCGGCATAGGAGCACGTGCTCGTGTTCCATGAGAATCCATCGGCCCTCGCCCACTTGAGCACCTCTAGGTGGCCGCTTCCGGCCGCGTTGACACATGCATCCGAGTCTTGCGGGCACCCGTTGGCCCGAGCCCATTTGAGCAACTCGAGGTGACCGCCCGCCGCCAATGCAGAGCACGTCCACTCGTTCCACGGGCACCCATTCTCTCTGGCCCACCGGATCGCGTCCGCATGGCCGCCATCGGCCATTTTGGCGCACGTCCTCGCGTTCCACGGGCATCCTTCTGTGCGGGCCCATCCCATCACGTTGATCCATCCGTTCCGTGCCAGCGCCGCCATGTAGACTTCCCCGTCATCGCTGCGCCTTTTCCCTACCTCGCGCTCCAATACCTGCTTCCACAGGCGCGAAACCCTCCTACAGACGACTCTGTCCACCCGATCCACTTTTTCCCTGAGAATCACCCATAATATCTCTGCCGGCAGGTCGGCCATTGCGGTAGTGCGCTGCACGTCCATGTGGTTCCCCATGACCTATTTTGTTTGTCTGCGCCGTCGCCTCTCGAGAATTTTTCGCTCCCTTCCTTCCGCGTTGCCGCAGGAGGAAAATCGTTCCAATCGGCAATGACCTCTTTATACGGTCGGTCAGAAGGAATGCGCCATGCGTTTTTTTTGCGACAAGCGCTTTTTTTCCGAGGCCGCAGTAGAGAGTCGCGCCTCTGCCCCCGAAACCGAAAAAGAGAGCATTCCTGCCGGTGTTTTGTGATCGACCGCAAATTCTTTTTTTTTTCGCCCCCTCCAGGGAGGCGACGTTCGATTCACTCGACAATGGGATCATTTTCGCCATTTCGCGGACATCCATTCGCGTCGAGCCACGCGAGCACGTCCTCGTGGCCTCCATGGGTACCATTCTCGTATGTCTGTTTGTCCCACGGGCATCCATTCTCGCGCGCCCATTTGAGAACCTCTAGGTGGCCGCCCTCGGCTGCCCGTGTGCACGTCCACTCGTCCCACGGGCATCCGTTTTCCCTGGCCCAGACGAGCATATCCAAGCGCCCGATATAGGCAGCGCTGGCGCATGTCTCATCATCCCACGGGCACCCGTTGGCGTGGGCCCACTTGAGCGTCTCCAGGTGGCCGCCCTTTGTCGCGTAGGCGCACGTCCACGTGTTCCACGGGCATCCGTTGGCGCGTGCCCACTGGAGCACGTCCAGGTGGCCGCCCGTGGCCGCACTTGAACACGTCCACGCGCTCCATGGACATCCGTTGGCCCTCGCCCACTGAAGCACCTCCAAGTGGCCGCCCTCGGCTGCATAAGCACACGTCGACCCACCCCATGGGCATCCGTTGGCCCGAACCCATTGGAGCACTTCCAGACGGCCGCCTTTGGCAGCCTCGGCGCACGTCTCCTCGCCCCACGGGCATCCATTCTCGCTGGCCCATCGGAGTACATCCATGTGACCGCCCTCTACCGCATCGGCGCACGTGTATCCGTCCCACGGGCAGCCGTTGGCTCTCATCCACTGAAGCGCCTCCAAGTGGCCGCCCTTGGCCGCACCGCTGCACGCCCACTCGTCCCACGGGCATCCATTGTCTCGAACCCATTTGAGCACCTCCAAGTGGCCTCCTCCGGCCGCAAACGCCGCCGTCGATTCGCCCCAAGGGCATCCGTTGCTCCGAGCCCACCGGAGCGTCTCCAGATGACCCCCTCCTGCTGCCCCGTAGCACGTAAACGCGTCCCACGGGCATCCATTCTCCCTCGCCCACTGGAGCATTTCTAGGTCTCCTCTCTCGGCCGCTCCGGCACGTGTTGATTCGTCCCATGGGCATTCGTTTTCGTGGGCCCATCGGAGGATGTCCATGTGACCTCCCTTGGCCGCCTCGACGCACACCCTCTGGTCCCAATGGCATCCGTTGGCCCGTGCCCACTTGAGCAGTTCTAGGTGCCCGCCTTTGATCGCGCAGTGACATACATCTTTGCGCCACGGACATCCGTTCGTTATGGCCCATTTGAGCACCTCTAGATGGCCGCCCTCGATCGCGTAGCGGCACGTCTCCTTGTGCCACGGACATCCGTTTGCCGTCGCCCATACGAGCACCTCCAGGTGGCCACCCATGGCCGCGCCGAGACACACTGCCGAGTCCCACGGACATCCGTTGGCCCGCGCCCACTGGAGCACGCTCAGGTGGCCTTGGTAGGCTAGATTCACCACGTACATCATCCCTCCATCACTCACGCGTTCCGTCTCGCACAGTATCTGCCTCCACAGCACAGACACTCTTCTACACGCCACCCGATCCACGTCATCGACCTCTTTTCTCAGGATCATCCACAGCACCTCTATGGGCAAGTCGTCTATCGTCAGACGTCTCTCGATGGGTTGCCCTCCCTCTGGCACGGCGGACCGAAGACGCTTGGACGCGCGCTCTTTTGGTGATGGTGACGGGCGTTCGTGTTCCATTTGCATTCCGCGGCAAAGAGAAGAGCGCAATGAAAAGGGGCGATCCATTTTTCGTCCGTGGCGCCGGCCGATCATCTGTCCAACGAGTGCAATCTCTCCCCCTTTTGCCGAGCGCGAATAGGAAAAAAAAGCGCCGGCCAGCCTCCATTGTACGCGTTTTTATTTTCTCAATGATTTTCTCGAAAGACTGACTTTTGCTAAAAACGCATCCGTGATAAATCCAGGATGTATCGTGATGTCTTGAGCGAGAGGATTCATTGTCACGCGGCGCGCTAGCGACGTGAAACAAAAGAGGTGTTTTGTTTTTTTTTCGTTTCGCACCGATAATAGGGGGACACGCGCCCACAATAAAGGCGTCCCTTCCCCCGATTCTTTGACGGATCTCTTTGGTGCATTGTTTTTTTTTCGAATGCAAAATGCACGATAAACCCGGGATACAGGACAAACATGCCAGCGAGACGAAAAGAGGGTCACCGGTACCGCCGCGATCGACGCTCTAGCGTGAGCCCAAATCCCCATCGTCGGTGCCAAAGAGGGGAAAAAATGGTGGATCGCATAGATGGGAGGGGGGAGATCAATCGACTTTATCATCGACAAAGACTCCTCCGTGCATGTTTACGTGGGCCCATTCGAGCGGTTCGAGATGCTCTTCCGTGAGTGGCCACGCCCACTTGTTGTAGGTGTGCGCATCCCATGGACATCCATTGTCCTTCGCCCATTCGAGCACCTTTGTATGTTTGCCCTCGATGGCAGCAGCGCAAGTCCTCTCGTCCCATGGGCAACCATTGATTCGAGCCCACTCGAGCACTCGCAGATGCCCGCCCTCGGCTGCCTTGTGGCACGTATATTCGTCCCACGGGCACCCGTTGGCCCTCAACCACTGGAGCACCTCTAGGTGGCCCTGTTCGGCTGCCCCCGCGCATGTGCTCTCACCCCATGGACACCCGTTGGCGCGGGCCCATTCGAGTATCTCGAGGTGGCCGCCCCTCGCCGCTCTCGCGCACGTCCGCTTGTCCCACGGACATCCGTTGGCCCTTGCCCACTTGAGCACATCGATGTGGCCATGCCGCGCTGCGAGCGCGCACGTCGCTGGACCCCATGGGCACCGGTTCCTACGCAGCCACTGAAGCACGTCCAGGTGCCCGCCCTCGGCTGCCCCCTCGCACGTCTCTGACCCCGACTTGCACCCATTGTCTTTGGCCCACTGGAGCACCCCGATGTGGCCGCCTCGTGCTGCGCTCCAGCACGTCCTCTTGCCCCACGGACACCCGTTTGCCCTGGCCCACTGGAGCACATCGAGGTGACCATGGCGGGCTGCCTCGGCGCACGTCCACGTGTCCCATGGACATTCGTTGGCATGGAGCCACCCGAGCACCTCCAAACGGCCGCCCTGGGCCGCGTAGGCGCACGTCCACCCGTTCCATGGACACCCGTTTTCACGAGCCCACACCAGCACGTCGAGGTGGCCGTTTTTCGCTGCGTATGCGCACACGCGCCCGGTCCATGGGCATCCGTTGGACCTGGCCCATTTGAGCACATCGAGGTGGCCCTCATGTGCCAGCGCTGCGCTATAGTCTTCCCCAGCATGCTGGGGATCGTCCTTGCCTGCTTTGCGTCGCAATATCCGATTCCACAGCGTCGACACTCTTTTGCAGGCCACGCGGTCCACATGGTCCACTTTTTCTCTCAATATCATCCACAGTATCTCTGTCGGCAGGTCGTCCATGGAGCGTGTTTGCGCACGATTTTCACCCTTTGGTTCGTTGTCCTCCCTCGTCCCTTGCTCGATCTGATATTGCCTATTTCTTTCTTGCCGCCCTTGCAAAGTGGAGGAGGAAAAAAAAAGGATAAACCAATCGAGACCGAGCCATCGCAGATGCATCGGCGATTCGTCCACCCCCGACAAATGTATCTGCGCAAAAAGAAACCGCGCCGGTATCGTCGCTGCCGCAAAGTTTGCCGCACGCCAGCGATAAAAACACGTGGGGAAGAAAAACCCGTCTTTTCATTGCCTGCACACAAGGGAGTCAATAGAATTTTTCCGATGTTTATTGTCTTTTTTCCAATAAAGGACCGTCGATAAATTCCAGACTGTCGCCGTGTCCTGAAAAAAAAAGAGTCCATGCTGGACGTCGCCGAGAAGAACGCGGGGGCGAAAGAGCGTCTCTGTTCTCTCTCCGTGTTCCACAGCGTGCGCACGTGGTCGGGGATCCTGTTTCATCCCCTTTGTCTTTTTTTTTCTTGGGCATCGGTTCTTTCCCAAAAACGCATCCACCATAAATCCCGGATACGTCACCAAAGTTTCCTCAAAAAAACGACGCTACGGCAGAGAGGCGCGATCAACGAGCGCGCACCAAACGGAAACACTTTTTCGTTTGCCTCTTTTCTCGATGTGGGCGCCGTGCCATGTACCGCAAAAACGCGAAATGGCATTTCGCGTATTGTTTCGAATTGTTTTTTTCCTCTTCGCATTTTCTTTGCACCTTTCGAATAAATGGTGGACGATAAATTCTTTTCGCACATTGCGGTGCTTTGGGCAAGGAAAAATGTCATGGCTTGCTGCAACAGTGTGGTGATGGCGCGCGTTTTTTCGTTTTCAGGGCATCCCACAGAATTGTCAGACGCCCTGCAAACAAAGGACGAAGCGCAACCCTTTTTTGACCTGAATAGGTTTAAAGGAAAGATTTTTTCTTCGTTGGGGACCGACACTTTTACCTTGTATGTTTTTTTTCTTGCGCTGCCAGATCGCTGCCGCTGAGGGCTTTTTCCAAGAGTTTTATGCCACGGACATTCTCTCTGGCCTTGTCGCGCATTTTACTGCACACCCGACCACGAGGCAAGTATGCACTTTGGGTCGGGTCATTGGACAGACCATTGCTTTCATGTTTATTCGGGGCACCCGCTGGCGTTTGCCCATTCAACGATATCAAAGTAGTTGCGCGCGCGGGCCTCCCGTATGACTCTTTGCCAGTCGCATGGGCAACCGTTGGCCACCGCCCACTTGAGCACCTGCAGGTGGCCCCTTTCGGCTGCCCATGCGCACGTCCTATAGTCCCACCCGCATCCGTTCTCCCGAGCCCATCGTATCACTTCCAGATGACCACTGTGGGCTGCGTGGGAGCACGTCGTTTGGTCCCACGGGCATCCGTTCTCCCGTACCCACTTGAGCACTTCTAGGCGGCCGCCCCTCGCTGCGTTGGCGCACGTCCACTCGTCCCACGGGCACCCGTTGGCCCTCAGCCACTCGAGCACCTCCAGATGACCGCCTCGCGCTGCCGCGGCGCACACCCATGTATTCCATGGACACCCGTTGGCCCTCAACCATTTGAGCACCTCTAGATGTCCGCCCTCGGCGGTGGAGTTGCATGCCCACGGGTTCAATGGGCACCCATTTTCGCGGGCCCATCGGAGCAGGTCCAGGTGTCCACCCCTTGCGGCAGATGTGCACGTATTCTCGTCCCAGGGGCATCCGTTTCCTCTGGCCCACCAGAGTATGTCCAAGTGACCTCGTTCGGCCGCGCCAGAACACGTCCGCTCGTCCCAAGGGCACCCATTCTCTCTGGCCCACACGAGTACCCCTAGGTGTCCTCCATAGGCTGCGTTTGTGCACGTCGACTTGTCCCAGGGACACCCGTTTGCCCTCGCCCATTTGAGCACCTCTAGATGACCGTCCGCGGCCAGTTTTGCGGCATAGTCGGTCTGCCGTCTCTTTCGCGAGGACCTGCGCTCGACGATGCTCCTCCACAGACAAGAGACCCTGCGGCACGCCACCGCGTCCACGGGTTCGATGTGTTCCCCTAGAATCTTGCACAGTATCTCGATCGGTAAACAATCCATGATCGATGCCTTTGTTGCCTTGGTGTGTGTGCCTCGATGCCGCTCTGGATCTTGTGCGGGCGGCGTTTTTTCTTTCTACCTCCCCCCCCCCCATGCTCCGGGTTGGCTGCGGTCGGTGGCGCTCCCCCCAAAGCGGTCCTTTTCTTCCCCATTGGGGAAAAGAAATCGCGTCTTTTTGGATGCGTCTGCCCCGTGGCATGGGAGTGTTTGCTCGAGAGGTTATTCCGCCATACTGCAAAGGACTTGCCAATAACGGCGAAAAATGGCGCTGACCAAAATTCATACTGTAGCCCGCCGCAAGAGTGGCCAAAAAACAAATATTCGCGCCCTAACCCGGCAGAGACCAAGCCCAGAGGCGCATCCCGTGTCACAAACCCTTTTCGTACCATTCCACACAAACGCTCGCATACACGAAAACGACGACAACAAAAAAAATAAAAACGTAGGGTCGAAAAAGGCCGTAACAAACGAAACCGCATTCTTGTTGTGATCTCGCATGTCCACGCTGTTTCTTGCTCGTTTTTGCCATTGTGAGAATGAAACCAGGTCTGTTGCGCTTTGATCTATAGGTCTCTTTTTGCCACTCTGAGAAAAGTGCCAAATTACGAAAAGTGAGGTGGCGTTTATGATAAGAGGATCTGAAAAAAAAAGAGAATGCGCAAAAGAATCCATTTTTCTTCTAGTGGAGTCTCTCTGTCTGGCCCGGATCGTGTTGCCTAGGCGCGAGGCACCACGGCGACAGCGTCATAATAGAGCGATATGACACCAGTTACCCCCTTGTGCAGAGTCTGCACAATGTGGCACTCGTGGTCGATCGTTTTCTCCATATAGGTCTGTCTGATGGCCTTGGCGCTGTCGCCTCCGATGCTCGTATCGTATTTCCAATCGAACGTCTCGTCTGTCGACACCCACACGTGGGGCACCTCGGCACCCTTGAGGGCCGCTTCGATCCTCGACACCGTGACCATTTCGATCGCCGTCAGCCACGGATACAACACGGCCACGTCATAGTCGTCCTGCTCGGCCGGCGCCGACAGTGGGCCCGATTCGACGCGCGTCAACGACGATGACGACGGCAGCGGCGCGGCCCTCGACCACGACGCGATTCTATAGTAGAGAACAAAGTGGTCTCCATCTCCGGCCAGTTGGGCCAGCGTCATAAAGACACTACAGATACTGCCGCTGTTTCCGGTGGCGCGCACGCCGTCGATCGCATTCTCGATCTGTTTGGCCACCGTCGACGCCGACAGACCCTCGGCCGAGAGGAGCGCATTGTGGGTGTAGTTTCGGTCGGGGACGCTCGAGCACCGTGCCCAATCGCGCAGCGTGACAATATCGCGCGCGATCGGATGTGCCGCCACATCGCGCAGCGCGGGAATGTGCGCCAGCAGATTCTCTAGAGACTCGACCTTGGCCCTGTGCTCCTCGGTCAGCCACGGGTAAAAGAGATCGATGCGCTTCATGTTTCTCGCCGCCGCCGCCGTCGTCGCCTGCGCATCCGGCGGTGCGGTCGAGATCTCTGACGACAACGACGGCGTAGTGTCCGACGGCGGCGACGACGACGACGACGGGTGTTGCGCGGGCTCGGCACCGACGCTGGCATGGCGCTCGACAGATGGTTGGCCTGCGATCTGAGAGGGAGGCATGGCCACGTAGAGATATGCGATGTCTGACGTTACATCAATCGAGAGACGGACGACTTGAGCGATATTCTTCTCGACGCGGTTTCTGTAGACGTGCTCCACGATCGAAACGACCTCTTGAACCGTCGAATGCGTTAGGGAATTGTAGGCACTGGGGGCAAAGTCGACCACCGTGCTGCCGGGCACCCACTCGTGTGGTATCCCGGCCAGTCGGACCTCGACCTCGACCAACTTTATCAACTCGGCCACTTCGAGGCTCGGATAGAGGGCGTGCAACTCTGCGGGCCTCACGCGCGTTCTGGTGGCACCGCTCGTCGTCGAGGTGGCCTGAAGGGTATCTGTCGTCTCTTTCTTCTCGGTAGCGCAGGCGGTAGTCATCGTGCGTGTCTGTTGGTGGACGGTGAGAATGTGGCTGTGAGGAAAAAAACCTGCCTTTTTATGGCCTCTGTTCGGTGCGCCGTCAGCCAACAACGATCGTGCGATCTCTGCGAATCAGAGGCCGCGCCGATACCGGCCAATTACCGTTTCTCAAACATTTCTCGCCGCTTTGCGTCGGTCCACCAACGGGACCACACGTCGAGCAGCGATATATCCGACCAAAAGAGACAAAAAACGGACCATTGCCGGTGGGTACGCGGTCGGCCATATTGCCCACAGGGCCCTCTCATTTGCGAGAGAAAAGTGCGATGCGCCTTTCGCATAAAAGACGCCGAATGCGGATCGACGGCACAGGGATATCCCTTGCCATACTATATATAAAAAAACGCTCGACTTTTTTTCACATGCGGCTTCATGGTCCTTTTCTTTTTTTTTGTCACAGGCGGCAAAGCCCATCATCGGCAATGCAAAGACAGGAGTGGAAAAGAGTCGGCACGAGGAAAGGTGGCGATCGGACCGGATGCCACTATACTTTTGGGGGGGGGGGGACCGATGACGCCCATTCTTTTTTTCATTTTATTTTTCCGGTGTGGGCATCCGATTCCCAGACGTCAAGGCGCCGTTCGTTGGGTCGATCCTGCATGGCTGTCACACAAGCGCATAGGCATCCGCTCCAGGACATCCCTTGTCGCGTGCCCACTCGAGCACCTCGGTATGGCCGCCCTGAAAGGCCAAGGCGACCGTGCGCTTGTCCCATGGGCACCCGTTGGCCCTCAGCCATTGCAGGACCTCCAGGTGGCCCCCCTCGGCGGCAAAGGCGCACGCGCTGGCGCTCCAGAGGCACCCGTTCTCGTGGGCCCACTCGAGCACGCCCAGGTGGCCACCACGTGCGGCGTACGCGCACACGCATTTGTCCCACGGGCATCCGTTTGCTCTCGCCCACTTGATCACATCCAGATGGCCGCCCTGTGCGGCATGTATGCATACGCCTTCGTCGCAAGACGCTCCATTGTCCCTCGCCCACTGGATCACATCGAGATGTCCGCCCTTTGCTGCGCAAGCGCACGTCCATGGCGTCGGAACCCAATCCTCGGCCGATGCCCACAACAATATCGCCAAATGGCCGTGCTCTGCTGCTCTGTTGGTGATTCCACCGTACCAAAGGCTTCCGTCCCATGGGCAGCCGTTGGCCCTCGCCCACTTCATCGTGTTGCACCGCCCGTGTTGCGCCAGCGCGAGCATGTAGCCCTCCGGGTCCGATCGCCGCCTGGTGCGGCCGTGTCTCACGATGGCCCTCCATCTGTGCGACACCCACTGGCACGCCACCTTGTCTTCCTTTGCCACGTGCTCGGTGAGGATCGCCCATAGTATCTCTGCCGGTAAGTCGTCCATCGGGGTGGTCCCTCCCTTGGTGGCAGAACTCGTCAGTTTCGCCCGCGCGGTGGCCACGAGTGTTTTTTTTGCCTCCCTTTTTTTCCCCGGCTGCGAGTTGGGATCGGACACAGCGATCGGCGTTTCCATAGGTGCGCATTTTGCGGCTTTTTCGTCCATTCTCCCCGTGCGGAGTGGGCCCGCCGCTGTTTGTCGGCCATCATAAAAACGCTTTTTTGCCCGGTTTTTTCTCGGACCCGACTCCAGAAAATTTCCCTTGTTAAAAAGCGCACAAGCGACAAGGGGGGGGGTGCGATGGCCGATTCCCGTCTCCCTTGCATGAAAAGAAAAATTTCGTTGCATGGCAGTGATCTGATGAAAGAAAGAAAAAAAGTATTTTTTTTTCACAAAAATGGGAGTGGTCTCGCAAACACAGTAAAAAAGACAGACGCAAAAAGGCGCGGAAACGCGACACGGGTGCTAGGCCGAGGGCGTCTTGCCGTCGTCATCGTCGCTGGTGGTGGTAGTCGATTCGGCGGCGGCGGTGGCCTTGGCTGCATCAGAGACATCGAGCATCTTGAGAAGGCGATCGATCTTGGAGACCTTGGGTCCAAAGGTGTCGACGAGGGTGTCATAGTCGACGCTCGTCGAGTAGAGGAGGAACTTGCCGCCCTCGTGGAGCGTCGGCATTCTACAGAGTGCCGTATAGTCTTCCGGTTGGACGACATTGTGCCCCACGGGCTTGAACACGCGCGGTAGCATGGTTGCCGTGAGACGCGGGAAGCGCTTGCCCATGTCATCCGCGGTGAGGACGCGCGTGCCGACCCTAAAGAGGGCCAACACCCACAGGGCGGGCATAAACGCCTCGACCGTGTCGACTAGGTTCTGGTCCGACATCTTTGGGTTGGTGCCCCACTTGCGCGCCTTGCGCATCGCCTTGTCGGCAGACTCGCGGCCGCGCTCGGCCATGTCCGTGTTCTCGAACAACACATCGTCCTTGCACACGATGGACTTGGTGGGAGGCTTGACGATGGGAGACACGACTCGCGAGCCCTTGTGGCACACGGCCGCCTCGGCGTGTTTGGGCAGGTACCGCCTCAGAGCCTCTTCGAGGTCCTTGGCCTTGAGCGAACCAGACCCTCCGAGAGAGACAGACTGGCACCCGTCGAGCACATCCGCAGCAGCGGTAAGCGTGGGCAAAGCCACCGTGAACGACGCAAACTGACTGATGCTCCCTGCGTCGTGGCTCGTTGCAAGGGCGAATCGTATGGTGATCCCCTGGAGTTGGTCGCATTCGGCAACGAGTTCGTCAGCCGGACGCGCAGAGAGGGCCTCGCAAAACTGGGCCAGCGTCACGTTGGCGTCGGCGGACGGGGTGGGCTTGGACGAGTCGCTCATTTCGAGTCGTTTTTAGAGGTGAGTGGGTGTTGTTGTGGGATGCGATGGATGAAAAAAAAAAGGACAGACACTGCGCGTTGGCTTTTGTAGGTGGAATGGCCAACGGCGGTGCAATCGGCAGGGCGCCAATGATGGTCGTGCCTGCCTCTGGCCGCCATTCGATATCATTGGCCCGGCGATCCCGCCAACTTTTTTTTGTTGGCGCAAGAAAAATGCGTCGTCGGCAAAAATGCGGCCAGAGAGAAAAAAAGAAAGAGAGACAATGGTGGACGAAAGGGAAATGCTTGGGCGACCGCGAAAAAATCTCTCGTTGCCCAAACGGCATATCCAGACATCGGCGCGCCCATGCAAACGACTGTGACGGCAAAAGCGGTCGCCATTTCGCGTCAGCATTTACGTAAACGCGTTTGTTGTCCTGCGTCCCATTCCCGCAAACTGCCCTGCGGGGCCGTTCCTTCCTTTGGCCGGCGAGATCCCGCGTTTGACCCAAGGAAAAAAGCCCTAAAGGCATCGATCTTGATTCTCTTTTCATTGGCATTCTTTGTCAAAATGTTTTTTTACGAGTTCTGCCAACGATCTTTGGTCAATCGCGCGCATCATCCCAACTAAATTCTTGGGCATCGCAGTCGCCCTTGTCTTGTGCACGACTGCCGACATGTACCCGTTCGAGACGTGCCTTTTCCTCCATCCATGCGCACGCGTTCCCATCCGACAGACATCCGTCGGCATGCAGCCACTCGAGCGTCCTCCTGTAGGGGCACTTTGCCGGGTCGCCGCCGGGCAGTCCATGCCATTTGCGCGCTTTGCGTGCCTTGGTACAAAGGATCGTGCTGTCCCATGGGCATCCGTTGGCCCTGGCCCACTGGAGCGTCTCCAGATGGCCTCCTCGGATCGCTTTGGTGCAGGTCTTTTGGTCCCACGGGCAGCCACCGGCCCTGACCCATCGAAGTACGTCGGTACGGCCTTTTCTGGCCGCTGCGGCGCACGTCCATTCGTCCCACGGGCACCCGTTGGTCCGGGCCCACTCGATCACATCGATATGGCCGCCCTTGGCCGCACGCGCACACACATCT
>LNAP01003868.1_pt1 | contig 14181 bp, 18 predicted proteins | sample 602601 | NCBI WGS metagenome assembly LNAP01 (sample SAMN02440304, study PRJNA202911) | soil metagenome | biome: Subtropical and temperate rainforests or woodlands; isolation source: soil samples (1 kg each in a 20% v/v slurry with milli Q water) were... ...
TGGGAGGGATCAATCGGCATAGTCGGTGGTCCCGTCGCTGTACTGGACGACACGGCGGCCGTTGTGCATACCGGTGCGTACGACTGTGCGGCCACCGGACGGGCCGTCAGTGATGCGCTGGCCTGTCTGTAGCTGGTTGCCGCTCGCACGCCGGATCGCAGTCTGCTTGGCGCTATTGGCCACTTCCTTCAGGTCTTGCAACGACCTTGCGAAAGCCTCATCACTCTGGGCTGTATTCAGCCGAGCAATCGCCTGTTCGGCCTTTCTTCCCTCCACTTCCGTGATCGCGCCGCCGCCCTTGAGGGTCTGAAATGCCTGTAGGAAGGTTCCGCCCTTGATCTGATCCAGCAGCACCTGGAAGTCGCGGGCATCCGTTCCGGGCGTGTAGTTGCGGGGATCGATTGTCCCGCTAAGCCCGGTTGCAGCAGCACGGCCCGGATGGTTGAGCGCCTGGTCGATAAGTCCAATGGCCTGGTTGGATGTCTGGACCACGCGGGGCAATGCCTGCTGGGCTTCCAACTGCTGCTCAACCTGCCCCCTTGCCTGAGTTACGCCTGCCGACTGCTGGATCGCTGCATTGGTCTTTATCGCTTCCTGCTGGGGCAAATACTGAAGCTGCGCAGATTGGCGCGCAGCTTCCGAAGCTCCTGCCGTCTGCGCGGCTACCTGTCCCATTGCCGGGGCGTATTGCAACTGGGTCTGCAACTTGGCCGATTCAATTTCAGCAGCGGTCGGAGTGCGCACCGGGCCGGCGATGTTCATCTGCGACGGGACAGGCTGCCCGGAGGCTTCCGCCTGCCTGATCTGCTGTTGAACCTGCGGCGGCAAGCTCGGGTCGATGGTGTACGGGGTGGCTGGCTGCTGCGCACCTTGTGGCGGCTGCGCGCCTCCAAGCTGCACGATATTGCCAGCCTGCCCGCCGCTGGTCACAACGCCATAGGGCAGTGCGCCGGGCTGCTCCATCACACGGATGTTCGGATTGTTCGCGCCAAGGACGCTGGTTGATCCATCGCGCAAAATGGCTACGCGCTGGCCAGCATCATCAACATAGGTCGATTGCACCGCGCCGGTGGACTTTGCATCCACGTATGCAGTTTGTCCAAGGAATGCCTGAATCCCTGCAAGCTCCTGCTGCGGGTCCATGTCCAGCGGATATGGCGTGCCCGGCTTCAGCGTTTCCATGAACGGCTTGATCGTCTGGCGCGCAGCCGCGATCTGCTGAGGATTTCCTGACTGCAAGGCGCCTTGCAGGAACTTGGCCGCACCCCTTGCCCGCTTGGCAATGGCGTCGTTGCCTTCCTGATACCCCTGCGCCGCCTTGGGGTCCACTGCGGCAGCCTGCGCATATGCGGCCGTATCGCCCGCGACGATCTGCGGCGCAAGCCCGCGCACAAGCTCCTGGTCCTGTACCTGTTGGCGCTGCTGGCGCATGGTGGCGCCTTGGCCTGCACCCTGCACGAAAGAGTCCAATACGCTGGCCATCAGCTACCCCACTTGTTGCCGTTGTTGCCGTAGTAGTACCCGGCTGCCTGACCGATCCCGTTGATGGTGTTGTTCCAGATATTGGCCTGATTCTGGTAGGCGGTGCCCTGTGAGTTGGCCGAGTTGATGGCGTTCTGCCCCTGCTGGTTGGCGTAGTTCTTCCCGTAGCCGGCTAGGTTGTTGGCCGTTGTCTGTCCGGTGTTGGACATGCCCGCCAGGCGGTTGTAGTAGTTGTTGTAGTTCTGGCTGGCCAGCCCTTCCCCAAAGGTCACCAAGTCAGCCGCCGTCCCGCCGCCCGACAGATTGCCGATGGCGCCACGGTTGACGCTGTTGATGCCTGAATCCAACGCGTACTGGTAATCGGGCGACTGGTAGAACCCGGAGAAGTCGCCGTTCAACAGCGCCTGCTGCTGCGTCAGCGCACTCTGGCCCGCTTCCAGCCACGGCTGCTGGTTCTGCTGGGTGATATCGAACTGGCGCGCCTGCTCGGCCGATGCCGCGTCGTAGCCCTGTTGTGATGCATTAGCAGCCTTCTTGCTGGCGTTGCTGCTCAACGCACCGCCAACAAGTGCCACTCCCCCACCGATCACTGCGCCCCAGCTCATGATTGATTCTCCAGAAGAACCGGTGGTTCCGGCTCGATGAATTTGGATTCAATGGCCGCAACATCCTTCAATTTCGTGGGATGCACGTTCAGCCATCGCGTGTCGGTGTGGGCATAGCCCACTTTCTTGTCGCCGGGAGTGCCGGTGAAGATCGCCGGGGCCGTCAGGCGCTGCATGCCGTGCGGCGTGCTGACAGTGATTTCACCCTCCAGCAGCACGTTCAACGTGGCGAAGCGGTGCATCTTGCCGGTGAGGACCGTGCCGGCTGGAATGAACATCTCGCGCCCGTACACGCCGTCGGCCCAGTGATGGGTGATCGGACATTCGCGCTCGGGCAGCTTGCGGATTTCACCCTCCAGACGCCGGATCTGGTCCAGTGTCGGATGCGCGGGCAAGGCAAGGTCAACTGTCACTTTGGGTCACTCCCACCACTGCGCCCAGCACGTCGCGCTTGCTCGGGCTGGAGCATTGAAGGCGGATCACGCGGTTACGGAATGCACCCAGCCGGGTGAAAACAATGCGCTTGCCGTATTCGCCAACTTCGCCGATGGATGCCTCATCCCAATAACCGAACTCGGCATCGCCTTGATCGCGGTACTGCATCCGCAAGGCGTGATCGGCGGTCATCGCCTTCCCGGTGTCCATGATGATTTCAAGCCGATCCATCGTCATGCGGTTCTGGTTGTCGTTGACGGCCGCAGTCGTGCACTCGGACACAAACGCCTGGTCGCCTTCCTTCAGGTAGTCCCAGTCCAGCTTCCAGATGCGCGGGCCCTGGAAGTCGCCGGCATACCATGCGTTCTTCCAGAAGGTCATTGATGCGGGGCGCCACTTGTCCAGCCCATAGGAAGCGCGGCGGTGCCATTGCTGCTGGGCCACGTCGTAGCCCCACGTATGCCCGTCAGGGAAGGTCCAGTAGATGACCGAATGCCCTGCATCCTCCCAGACGAAACAGAACGCCTGCGACCAGTTCAAGCCACGAATGGCCTGCTCAATCGGCCGCGTCGAAATGCGGATCGGCGAATAGCCCTGCAACCGGTAGAACATCCCGTCGTTGCCAAGGAAGAACAGCGTGTTGTCCGACTTGGCGACAGTGAAGCGGCCGGCGCAGCCCTTGTCCATCACGGTGCGGGTAGTGCGCCAAGGCTGCTGTGCGGCGCCGGTGTTGTTGAACACCTCGAACGTGGTTTCCGAAAACAGCACCAACTGATTGTTGTTGACGGCCAGCGTCACCAACAGGTCAGGGGACGTTTCCGAGGTGAACCGGTCCAGCGTGTTGTAGGCAAAGGCGTTGGCCAAATCCGAGTGGAAGGCAAACCTGCGGCTCGGCTCGATCTGGATAAGATAGCCGTTCGCGAAGTCGGCCACGATGGCGCCGGGATAGCCTGGATCTGTGATGCGAGTGAATGCCAGCGTCGTGGTGTCGTACACGTACCCCGCTCTGCCAGTAACCACCAACAGCTGGTTGCCGTTGGTGATCTGGTTGTGCGAGAACGATACCCGCCCAGTCCCGGGAACGGTGCCGATATGCGTTGGCGTTCCTGCGGTGCTGTACTGGTACAGCTCACGCCCCACCACCGCGAAGAACTTTCCCTCGCAGTTGTAGGTGCCGCGCACCACACCATCAACCTCAATCTCGCCAGATCCTGGCTGGGAAAATGGCCTCAACCCAGGCGGCGTGGCGTACATCGTCGCAGTCCGCGTCCCGTTGACTTCGGCCGCGACCGGGAGCCAATTGCACACGTCCTGCTCGCTCCACGAGCGCGAATCGTCGGCATAAAACCCGTTGACGATGGGCAATGGCTGGTAGCGCATCAGTAGTTCCACCACCGGATGAAGCCATGCCGGGCATTGCCGCAGGGCACGTCGATTTCCAGCGCCAGTGGGTTGCTCGCCGCGTACTGCCGGCGCAATACCGCCAAGCCTTCCTCGGCATAGCGGGCAATCACGGCATCGATGGCCTGTCCGTACTCGCTGGACAGCCTCACTGCAAGGTTATAGATGGCCGGCTCAATGGCGTTGGGCTCCAGCGGCACATCGTCGGATGGGTTGCTGACATCGATCCATCCGAGAGCCAGCGGATAGGACTCCCACAGCGCCATCATCGAGTTGAGCGCGGACATTGCCGTTTCCATGTCGCGCGGCTTGATCGGCTGATTAGGGTCGATCACACGAATCAACCGGAGCGCCCGGGCAATGAACTCGGATACCTGCATGGGCGACTCCAGAATGAGAAAGCCCCGGAGGTGAGTCCGGGGCTAAGGGTTACTTCTTCTTGCTGGTCTTGAGAGTTTCGGCCGATTCAATGGCCTTGACTTCCTCTGCGGCCTTCTTTGCATCCGCTTCGGCCTGAGCCTTGGCGAACTCAGCGGCCACATCCTGCCCGGGCAATTCTTCCTCCCGGTTCCATGCTTCGCCGCCAGCCTTCATGCCTTCCGGCTGCTTCCAGCCTGCCGCCTGCTTGTCCTCCACCTCATCGGCGTGGATCAACACAGGGCTGCCGCCCTCGGGGCCAACCAGATACAGGGCGTGCTTCTTTTCAGTTGCCATGTTGGCGGCTCCTTACGGGATCTGGCGGGCCAGGCCAAGCGCGACAAGGACCGCACCGGCCGTGCCTGCGCCGGAGTTGGCCACGGTGATGGTGGGCTGGGCGATGGGCGTGGTGCCGTAGAACCCGATCAGTTCGGTCGAATCCTTGCCCAGCGTGGCGCCCTGGCCGGTGCCGGGGGCCGAAGCCCACACGGCCGGCTGGCTGTCGATTGCAAGTGCCATATCAGTTCTCCTTAAATGCCAGTGACAGTGGCGGGGATGCGCACGGCCAGTTCCGGGCGAAGAATGCCCGCGCCGTACACGATGTCGAAGCGGCTGATGAACATGTCGTTCACCATGTCGTACCCGTTCTGGAACCGCAGGGTGACGCCCTTGTAGGTGCGCGATGCAGAATCGACACCGTGCGACTTGGGCGGGTTGGGAAGGTCGGCGGTGACGAAATAGAACGCATCCTTGCTAAACGCCACGTTCTGCGCGTAGCTGGTGCCAGCCGTGCCCTTGACGGTGATCGCAACGTTGTCGGCCGGAAGCGCGGAGATGTTCTTTTCCGAGCCGGTAGCAATCAGCGCCGGGATGATCGACAAGTTTCCCGCACCGCCCGCGTAATCGGCCGTCACGGTGAACTGCTTCAGACCCGACAGCACCACCTTGGTCTGCGGATGCACGTCGTACACACCCGCGATGGTGAAGGTATCGCCCACCTTGATGGTGCCGGTGCCGCCGTCCACCGCCATGGTGCTGGAGCCATCGGCAGGCACGCCGTTGACCAGATACGCGCCCGACGCAGTGCCGCGAGTGGAGTAGCTCGTCAGGTTGGACGAGAACCAGTCGAATCCCAGCGTGTCGGTGTACATCGCGCCGGTACGGTACTGGCGGTCGATCTTGCTCTGCGAATTGAAGTAGCCCTGAAGCGCGGTCACCATGTCCACCTGGGAGTAGGTGTTCACCATGAAGTTGCGGTTGCTCTTCGGGGCCAGCTGGCTATCCAGGTATGCGCCCGCAAGCAGCACGGTCTTTGCTTCATCCAGCGGGCCGTAGTCGCCCACGGTGGCCGGAACCTGGTTCACCACGCGGTTGATGACATCGGACTCCACGGCCGTAATCAGGTCTGGGATCTTGGTGTCGATGAACTGCGACTGGTAGTCGTCGATTTGCAGGGCCAGCTCGGCCGAGGTTGCGCCGGTATCCACACCCTTGTAACTGTCGATCTTGACCGGGATGGTCTTGTCGATCTGCGGCTGGATGTCCATGACACGGCCAGTACGGATCATGGCCCGCTGCGGCACGCGGACAGACACGGTGTCGCCGACTTTCGCGCCACCGCGATAGCCGAACTGCGAGTCGTACTGTGTGTTGACGAGGCTCAGGAAACTGGGAGTTTCCGTGAGGACGGCCAGCGCACGGTCAACAATGACCTGGCTGGTGAGGAGATTATTTGCGGCCATTTAGGTTCCTTGGGAAGTTTGGCAGGGCTCTGCCTACCTGCGGTTCTTCGCCCGGATCGCCTCGATATGCCGGTTCATGTCCCACTGCGTGACCGGAGGGGTCGCAGGGGAACGAGCGGCAAGCCTGGGAGGCGGCGGGGGCGGACTCGGTGCGGACGGAGGTGGCTGGGTCGCCGAGTCAGGCCGAGGGGGTGCGCTCAGTTGTGCCGCCAATCGGCCAATCGCGATGATTTGGCCGGCCGGGGTTTTCTGGCGGATGGCTTCGAGTTCCGAAGGGTTATTGGCCAGGTAGTAGGCAATCTGCGGCTCGACTTCGGTTTCGAAGATCGCGTCGCGCATGAAGGCCGTCATCGGCAACGATTCGACTTTCTCCGAGTAGTCCGGATGTTCGTCTGCGAACTGATCCGCACGCTGCTGATAGGTCTGCAATCGCTGCTGCTGGGCTTCTGCCTGCTTGTCCTGTCGCTGCTTGGCCTCGCGCTGGTCCAGCTTCCATTCGGTCAGTTTCTCTGTGTAGAGTTCCTGGTCGAAATCGCACTGTTCCAGCGTTGGCCTTCCTTCGGTCGTCGAAGCCGGGGCAGTCTGCGCGGGAGGCTGGCGATACTTCGCCAATTCCGCCTCGTATTCCCGCATCCTGGTTTCCGCGACCTCTCGGGCGCGGCGTTCCTCGTGCTTCTCGCGTACCAGCTCATTGATGCGCTTGCCTACGCCCTTGTTCGAGCGCGCGGGGGCATCTGTCCCGTCCGGATTTGCCGAATCTCCGGTGACTTCCTGGGTTTCCCCAACGGCGGCCGCATCGTCTGCGGCAGAATCTTCTACCACGGCATTATCCGACTCAACAACCGGGTCGGGTGCTGCATTTACTTCGGACACAGGATTGCTTGCCTGGATCTTGGCCTCGGCGGCCTTGATGGCATCGGTACTCATTGCGTTGACCTCAACGATTTAGCCCTGGGAGCCGCCCAGGTACGGCATATCAGGCGGAACCATCGTTGGCCCCGCCAATTGCGCTTGCAGCTGCTGAAGCACGGCGCTGCGTGCCTGGTTCTCAAGCTGCTGACCTTCCGCATCCGCGGCCAGCTTCTGCGCGGCCGCAGTGTCTTTCTGCGCGCTCGCCATGTCCTTCGGGTTCGGCTGAGGCGGTGCCGGCGGGGTGTCGCCTTCTTCCGGCGTCAGCGGGATGCCTTGGCTGATCAGCAGCTTCCGGGCGATATCTGCAAACTCGGAAATGCCCGGCGTGTCCATGTACTTGAGGATGCCGTAGGCAAACACCGCGCCCATCGGCCCGTTGATGCGGGCAAGGTCCGTCAGCGCCGCCAGCGTCTCCATGCGCTGCGTGGTGAAGCTCGGCCCCACCGTCACCGTCACGTCGTAGCGTCCCACGGTCAGGTCGTTCTGCTTCTCCCAGCGGAAGCCCTGCGGCGACTGCGGATCTGGCACCTGTACCGGCTGGTTGATGCGGACGTATTTTTCCTCGTTGCCCTCGCCCAGGATGCGCATCTCGCGCTCGCTGGTGTAGATCTTGTCGATCAGGTCGTTGACGATGACGCCCGTATACGCCACCGCCTTGGCGATGTTGTCGGTGTAGTCGTAGGTCGCCACGTCCCCTTCGTGCTGACGGGCCATGATCGCCCGGCCCGAAGTCTCGTTAGACTGCCGCCCAAGGGAGGCGTCGTGGATGCCCGACGTGGACTTCAGGTTCTCCACGTTCTGGCGCGCCAGGTCGAACCAGCCGCCCGCCATCTGCGGCGGGGCCTGCCGCTGGGGACCAACCCCAGGAGCCGACGGGTCTGGCGTGTAGCGCAGCGCAGGCGGGTTGTCCACGGCCAGGCGCGACCACTCCTCCTCGTGGCCTTCCAGCATCTTGTCCGTGACCATGTACGGCGCACGCGGCTGGCTGGCCACCACCTCGACCAGGTTGGACTGGCTGAAGTTGATCAGCGTCTGCGCATCGCGCGAGGGACGCACCATGCCGTACCACAAATCCTGCCCGTCCACGGAAAGGATGTCGCCCCAGCAGGGCACGATGGGGATGTACTTTCCCGCCCAGTCCGTCGGACCTTCAAGCGTCTGGTCGCCGGACAGCACCTCGACGGTGATCCGGTCGTACTGGACCTCGCGGCGTTCGGCAATCGTGATGGGCGGATACGCTGGCTGTCCTGTCATGGGGTCCAGCGGCGGGTTGGCGGCAACGTCTGCAATCAGGTCGAAGCCCTCGCCATCCACCACCCGCCCGTCTGACAGCTTGTAGATCCACTTCAACTCGCGGTGCTTGGCCCAATACTGAGCCACCCGCACCGTTTCGCGGTCGTACCAGCCGTCGTAGTACAGCCCGGCCGGCATCCCGCTGTCGAAGGACTTGACCTCAGCGTCCGGATAGCGGCGCCGGAATTCGGACTTCGGGATCTGCTCGATCTTGAACGCGAAGCGGCCGTCGGACTTGTCCAGCTCACGCGCCGATGGGTCGAAGAACACCGAGAACGGATTCTCGATCCGCTTGATGCAGATGTCCTGGTCGAACGTGTCATCGGCCACGTATTCAGTGCTGACTTCCCAGCAGCCGAAGCCCGCGCTGATCGCGTACAGGGCGCCCCAGTCGTAGGCCGTGTCGGCACCGCTGCGGCTCTCGATATTGCGGATGATGCCCTGCCTCAGTTCGGCCAGGTCCGTGTCGCTATCCTCGACCGGTCGCACCTTGATAGTTGGCGTGTTCTGGCGGTTGTCGTTGAGTACCTGCTTGATCGTCTGCCGCAAGTAATTGAACTCGTACTTCGGCCGCTTGCCGCGCAGCTCGGACATGTGCGCGTCCCACTGACAGCCAGGCACGAATGCAAACCGAAAGTCGTCAGCCGCATCTGCGTACAGGGTCTGCACCGCATCGGCCGCCTCGCGGAAACGGCGGCGAATCTCCAGGAACCGATCCTCGCTCGCAGTCTCGGATTCCAGCAGCGCATCACGCTCCTGGTCGTCTCGGTCAGTCATGCGAACTCACTCTTGAATTTTAACGGCTTCACTGCTGGATTCTTTCCCGTCGTCTCGAAGTCAACCGCCATCAGTCCGAAGGCATCGGCGCCGTGGCTGGACCAATCGTGATTTGGCCCGAACCCGATGTTGCGTTGCTCGTCGCGCTTTTCGTGATACCAGCCAAGCGCGTCTCGCCCGGGCTCAGTTGTGGATTCGTTGAACCAGATGGAAGGAAACAGCCTGCGCGTGGCCTCGACCCGCGTCATCGCAGCACCTGCGCCCATGTTTGCGATCACACGCACGTCGAACCCAGCAGCGCGCAAGGCGCTCTCGTAACTAACTGCATACACCTTGTCGTGTGCCGCGCCATCGTGTGGCAGCACGCACTGTGCCGACCCATAGCCAGCACTTCGCAGCCAGCCGACATGCGTCGCAAGCGGCTGGCCAATGGCCTCGTAGTAGTCCAGGACGCGGACCTCGCGCCCTACGAACTGCACGATCCAGATAGCGCAGGCATCGGCCCTTGCACCTGTTCCGCCAATGTCCCAGTAAGCCCGGAGCGTCATCAGTGGATCAGCAGCTAGACGCCCGATCCTGCCCTCGTCCCGCGCTTCCGCCAGCTGCTTGGCGAAGTAGGCGCCCGATGCGACAGACACATATTCCCCGTTCCAGATGTTGCCGTACTGATCGGCCTCCATCCGAAGGCAGTCAAGTCGTTCCTGCTCAAGCTCGGCCGTGAACCATGGGTTGTCCTGCCAATTGGCCCGGACCACCATCGCACCTGTCGGGGTTTCCGCCCCGCGGAACATCACATCTACTGGATCGGTCTTGCGCCTTGGGTTCCAGCTGAACCAAAGCTCTGAACCCGGAGCGCGGATCGTGGGCCGCAACAGGTTGAGCGAGTACGGCGTTGCCGACTGTGCCTCTTCCCACCAGGCGCGCTTGAAGCCTTCCAACGACTTGATCGACTCGGCCGTGTGATCCTGCATGCCTTGGAATGCGATCACACCATCCCCGGGCGTCTTGATCACCTCGTTGTAGACCTTGAACCCGTCCCTCTCGCCGAGCTTCAGGTCCTTGAGCTTGGTTTCCAGAAGGCGTTTGCTCGACTGTTTGAGCGAACGCTGAACCTGGCGGATGCAAACCGACAGTAGGCCGCGCTCCCTCAGAGAGTCCTCTATCAGTAGCTCGGCGAAGAAGTGGGACTTACCAGAGCCGCGCCCGCCAAATGCCGCCTTGTATCGTGCCGGCTCCAGCAGCGGCTCGAATACCTCAGCCGTTGGTAGGCTCAGCACGGACAATTCGCCGCTCCACGACAGACACCGTTTCGACAGGTCCGCCATTGGCGCCCGTCAGTTCCACGCCCTTGCGTTCCTGGTAATCCTCGGGGAATCGAGCCGCCATGGAGCGTGACCACAGCGCGGCATTGAATCTGTCGGCAGTCAGTCCTAGCTGGGCTTGGCTCTCCCACCAGTCCTGACTGAACTGCTTCGCGCGCGTGAAGGCGTCCATAAAATCTGGGTGATCGCTCGCCCAGTTATGCAGAGTCTGCCTTGACACATCAAAGGCGCACGCCATCTGGACGGTACTTTTCCCCTGCTTGCCAAGCTCAACGATTTGCTCGCAGTATTCGGGCCTGTAGGCTGTCGGTCGTCCCTTCATAACGCGCTCGCCTCTAGCCGCCGCGGACCATCGGTCCAGGTCGGCGTGTTGAAATAGGGCGCCGGCATGACGCGCAGCCGGTGCCACGCGGAATACACCTCGCCGTTGTCCAGCGTCACGCTCACCCGGATGCGGGCATACCCGCAGTACTGGGCGGAGATCATGACCTTCACGTCTCGCGCTCCAACGGATGGGCTGTACATCCTCATGGTGCTGATGTCGTCTGTCTCCCACACACACGATGCAATCGTGCGGCCCGAACCAATGGCCCCGTTGAAGTTGGTCACAAGGCAACGCGTCTCCGATGCGTACAGAGATCCCTGGAACACGCGGGAGCGCGTGTAGCCGGACACGTTGTTGCGGGTGACTTGGCCAACCTCGTCGCATTCGATCTCAGCCGGAGGCGGCGGCGGCGGTGGCTGATCGACGTAAACACGGGACGTGCCTACGTAGTAACTCTCATCATACTCCAGTACTCTCATCCGCATATCGGCAGAAGCTGCAAATGAGAATGGGACCCTTACTCCAAGAGCCGACGTTACAGACTGGAGCACAACTCCGTCTGCTGCCACCAGGAAAAGCGATGGAACGTCCCCGTATGCGCTTTCGGTGATCGGCTCAAACTCACCTGAAATAACATCACCAATGCCAACCGGTGCAACAAGCCGCATCTGGAGATTAGATATCTCATCGTATGAGCCATTGAAGTAGTAGCTACCTGTGGTCTCGTCCCAGTACGCAGAAGGCGGTCCGACAAACTGCCCAGTATCTTGGGCATAGCTCTGCCAGTTGTTCGGATCTGCGAGCAAATTAGACACGATGCGCCCTCATGAGTTCGCCTAAATGAGCCCTGCGCAGGAGGCGGCCGGGGCTTTCGTAGAGCCGGTGCACGTAGCTGTTGTCATCAACGCAGCGGATATCAGTCCGATTTGCAAGCGCCAGATCGCCGCATACCCGCCATGCCTCATGTGCAAACCCGGTCGCGATGTCACGCCGATAGCAGACCAAGTGATGCGGGCCTTGCGCCAATCTGCGCACGCCGTTTTGCTCTGTGATCTCACCTGGCGCGATGGCGTCATGCCCGGCAGTCAGTGCCTCAGCCAGCGCGCTGAACGCGCCTGGCAGCAGGTAGTCGTCGCAATCCACATAAGTGACGTATGGCTGCACGCCCAGCGCATAGCCGCGTGCACGGCCATGACCAATATGCCCAGGCTCGCCCGCAATCTCATGCACTAGCACTGGAAATCCAGCAGCCTCAACAGCTGCTGCAATGCTGGACCGGCGCTGGTCGGTCCAGGCGGCCGGCGTGTCGGTAATCGTTAGCACGTGTACGTCAAGCATCATTTTCCACCAGTACACGCATTCCGGGTAGCGATCAATTCTGACTGGAGCCGGACGGCAAGGGTGTCGGCATCTGATCCGACTCGAACAAGATTTCCCGAATCCGTTGCTCTGAGTTCGGCGGCGTCGTCAGTGTCGGGTCCAGCGGCGGCAGCGTGATAGTCGGGCACGCGATCGGATGCACAGTCCCACTGCTTGCGCAGCTTGAGAGAGCCATCACGCACGCCAGCAGCCACAGCCGTTGCCTTGTCTTGCCCATCTTTGATGCCCCTTTGATATTCAATCGCCGCCCGCTTGGATGCGGTTGCGTAGTGCTGTTCGGCCTGTTCAGCGCGGTTGCGGGCGGCGATGTAGGCCTCTGCTTGTTTAAGGCTCTGCTGCGCCCATGCGGCCTGGGCCTTGTCAAACTCAACCTGGGCCGAGCGCTTTCCGTGCAGCGCAATCCCGAACAGCAGGGCGAACAGCAGCGCAAGGCCTGCGAATACGGTTCCGCGGATGCCGCCGAGTAGCTCAACTAATGCAGTCATAGCGCTATCCCGCTCCGGCAGTCCACGATCCCACTTCATGTCTTGCCAGCAGCCACTTTGTGGATCGTGCTGATCGCCCACTTGTAGCCGAGCTGGTCAATCACTTTGACGTGCTGCATCTTCTTGCCGTTGACCACGATTTCAACGACTTCTGTCGTCTCGACGATTACAGTCGCGCACAGCATGATCCGCCTGACCGCTGGATCGCCCTCTTGCAGGATGTCCAGCGCGTCAGTGATAGAACTCTTGATCGACTCGATCAGACCGACGCCTGCGCGGCCGTTGTTGGCTTCCAGGGTGCTCAGCGCGGTTTGCAGCTTCTGCAATGCGACTTTGCTCGGACGACTTCTCACAGCTTGGGAACCTCACCTTCTTTCGATCCGCGCAGCACGGCTGCCCAGCGGGTTGATGCTTGCGACGGGCACAGCTCAAGCACGATCAGCAGCAGCGCCCAGGTGTAGGGCGTGGACAGCCCCACAACAGCGGCGACCAGCACGCCGATGCGCTCCTGCCACATCGCCGAAATCGCGGCGAACGCGGCAACCGCGCCGGCCGTCTCGGCGTACATCGTGTATTTCCCACCCGTCGCAACGTTGACACGGGCCGTGATCATCCAGCCGAGGAACATCCCGAGGAAAATGGACAACAGGATGTTTTGCTCACCCTGCGTCAGCCGCTGCAACAGGGCCAGGCCCCACTCGACATCCTCTTTGCGCAGCGCGAGGGTCCCGATAGCGATGCCAGCGCCGGCTGTGATGCCGACCTTCGTTGCTGTGCCGCTCATGCCAGCGCCTTCATCGCCTGCTCGTACAAGCCATTCCATGACGCGCGATGCGGCCGTCCCGGGCGCCAGGTGCGGATGTAGTAGTCCCACGCCGCCTGCGCGTGCCCAAGCGGCGGCAGGCTGGCTGGATCGCTGTACAGCAGTAGCCTGGCGAACCCGCAGCCCAGCAGGTCGTCATCCAGCATTCGCGCGTACACGGATTCTGCCGTCGGCACGATGCCGCGTAGCACGCACAGCGCATGGGCATGCCTGGCCGTGGCTTCGTGCGTCAGCACGCCGCGGATGCCGCCGCCGCGCTCGAACTGCCAGAACGACCGGGCCGGCCCGCCAACTTGCTGCCGGTGAAGGAACCGGCTCTCTTGGAGCCCGATAGCGAGCAACAGCACCGTGGCTTCCCGGCTGTCGAACTTGCCGGGCAGTACCTCGCTGTACGTCAGCGCGATGATCTTGTCGCGGGCGTAGACGATGTCCGGCATTGCGTTCTCAGGAATAGGTGCCCCGGACACCGCAGGGATACGGGCCGGGGCGGCTCACTGACGGTGAGCAAACAAAAAAGGCCCGCCGGGGTGGGCGAGCCTTTGCTATGGGGACTGTGATCCCATAGTGACTGAAAATATACGCCCCAGGTGCCACCTGAGTCAAGCGGCCATGGCGATCCCGGCCAGCATGCCATGCACCCTGTCTTCGCCGCGTCGAACCATGTCCAGATATGCCTTCACGTGCAGGGCCGGCTGGTCCGCGTTGGTCAGCAGCATCAGGGCCGTTTCGTACCTTTCCACCTTCCGCCGGCCGGTCCCGCAGTAGTAGGCCCGCAGGACGCA
>LNAP01003869.1_pt1 | contig 14179 bp, 13 predicted proteins | sample 602601 | NCBI WGS metagenome assembly LNAP01 (sample SAMN02440304, study PRJNA202911) | soil metagenome | biome: Subtropical and temperate rainforests or woodlands; isolation source: soil samples (1 kg each in a 20% v/v slurry with milli Q water) were... ...
TCGAGTTCGGCCGCGACGATGCCGGCCAGCGGCTCGTCGACCGCCGCCGCCCATTGCCAGTTGCGGTACTGGGCGAAGTCGCGCGGCGTGGGCGGATAGCTGCCCGGGTCGACCTGCAGCGCCGCCGCTTCCCGCGGCGGCGGCGGGTAGGGCAGGTGGCTGGCGGTGTAGGGGTTGCCGCTCTGGCAACCGCTGAGGAGGACGAGCAGCAACAGGGTGGGCGCGCGGACAGCCATGGCGGCAGCTCCGGATAGCGGGTGGGGCTGCGAATAGCTTGCGACTGTGCGGGCCCGCTGGCAATCGCTGCTCAGGGCTGCGGCCGGCACAGCCAGTGCAGGTAGCGGCCGAGCCCGGCGAAGGCCGGATGGCGGCGGTGCGCCAGTTCCATCTCCAGCAGGTCGGTCAGCTCGGCGCGGGCCTGGAACTCGGCCGGCATGTAGTCGTGGAACACCCGCACGCCGCTCTGCTGCTCGACGCGGAACCAGTCGTCGAGCTGCCCGGCCAGCTCGCGCGGGTCGAGCGGACGCTGCGGGGTCAGGCTCTGGCCCTCGCCGGCGAAGCGCTCCTTACGCAGCTTGCGGAAATGCCCCTTGAGCAGGTTGCGGTAGATCAGCGCGTCGCGGTTGTAGAAGGCCAGCGACAGCCAGCCGTCCGCCGCGGTGAGCTGGTGCAGCACCGGCAGGATCGCCGGCGGCTCGGCCAGCCATTCCAGCACGGCGTGGCAGAGCACCAGGTCGAACGGTTGCTCGAACTGGCCGAGCAGTTCCTGCCACGGCGCCTGGATGAAGCTGGCCTGCAGCCCGGCCTCGGCGAAGCGCGCGCGGGCGCCGTCGAGCATCGGTGCGGCCGGTTCGGCGAGGGTCACCTGGTGGCCGTGGCCGGCCAGCCACAGGCTCATGTGGCCGAGGCCGGCGCCGACGTCGAGCACCCGCAGCGGGCGCTCGGGCAGCACTTCCTTGAGGTCGGCCTGCAGCCCGGCGAGGCGGATCGCGCCCTTGGCGCCGCCGTAGATCTTCTCGGCAAAGCGCGTGGCCAGTTCGTCGAAATGGCGGTCGTGGGGGGCGGGCTGCTGCATGTCGTGACCGCTCATGCCTTGTAGCGCCGTTCGGTGTCGGCCAGCTTGGCGCGCACCACGTTGTCGAGGTCGAGGCCCAGCTCGCTGCACAGCAGCAGGAGGTAGAGCACCACGTCGCCGATCTCCTGGCCGGCGTGCTCCAGCTGCGCGGGCGGCAGGGCGCGCGCCTCGTCTTCGCTCAGCCACTGGAAGATTTCCACCAGCTCGGCCATTTCCACGCTGGCGGCCATGGCCAGGTTCTTCGGGCTGTGAAAGCGCCGCCAGTCGTTGTGGTCGCGGATGGCGTGCAGGCGGCGGGTCAGTTCATCGATGTTCATGGGCGCTCCTTGATGGCGCATAGCTTCGGCCGGGAGCGCGCGGGCTGCAAGTCCGGGTAGGGCGCACCCTACTGCAGGCGGTACTTCTTCACCTTGTCGAACAGGGTGGTCTTGGCCATGCCCAGCGCCTGGCTGGCCTGGCTGAGGTTGCCGCCGTGGCGCTCCAGGGCATCATTGATCAGGCGTTTCTCGAAGGCTTCCACCGCCTCGGCGAAGTTCGGCCCGACGCTTTCCGCGCTGGCGCCGCCCTTCTTGAATACCGGCAGGCCGAGGGCGAAGCGCTCGGCGACGTTGCGCAGCTCGCGCACGTTGCCCGGCCAGTCGTGGGCCAGCAGGCTGGCCAGGGTCTGGCGGTCCAGCTCCGGGGCGGGGCGGTCGAAGCGCAGCGAGGACTGCTGGAGGAAGTGCTCGAACAGCAGCGGGATGTCCTCGCGGCGCTCGCGCAGCGGCGGCAGCTCGAGGGTGACCACGTTGAGGCGGTAGTACAGGTCGCTGCGGAACTGCCCGCGGCGGCCCAGCTCGTCGAGGTCGGCCTTGGTGGCGGCGATCACCCGACAGTCCACGGCGATGCTCTGGTTGGAGCCGAGGCGCTCCAGGCTGTGCTCCTGCAGCACGCGCAGCAGCTTGATCTGCAGGTTGAGCGGCATGCTCTCGATCTCGTCGAGGAACAGGGTGCCACCATTGGCGTGTTCGATCTTGCCGATGCGCCGCTTGCCGGCGCCGGTGAAGGCGTGCGCCTCGTGGCCGAAGATCTCGCTCTCGAACAGGCTTTCCGGCAGGCCGCCGCAGTTGAGGGCGACGAACGGGCGGGACTGTCGCCGGCTGAAGTCGTGCAGGCAGCGCGCCACCAGCTCCTTGCCGGTGCCGGTCTCGCCCTCGATCAGCACGTTGGCCGAGGTGTCGGCGACGTTGGCGATCAGCGCACGCAGCTGCGCCATGGCCGGCGAGCGGCCGATCAGGCGTTCTTCCAGGGTCTGGCGGCCGGCCAGCTGGCGGCGCAGCGCCGACACCTCGCGGGCCAGGCTGCGCTGCTCGAGGGCGCGGCGCGCCACGTCGACCAGCCGCTCGGGGGAGAACGGCTTTTCCATGAAGTCGTAGGCGCCGTCGCGCATCGCGCCGACCGCCATGGAGATGTCGCCGTGACCGGTGATCAATACCACCGGCAGGCTGCGGTCGCGCGCCTTGAGCTGGCCGAGCAGGGTCAGGCCGTCCATGCCGGGCAGGCGGATGTCGCTGATGACGATGCCGGCGAAGTCCGCGCCGATCCGCGCCAGCGCTTCCTCGGCGCTGCCGACGCCCTCGCTGGGGATGTCCTCGAGGGCCAGCGCCTGCTGGCAGCCGAGCAGCACGTGGGGGTCGTCCTCGACGATCAGGACGGTCAGTGGCTCATTCATCGCGGGGGGACTCGGCAGGGGAAGGGGGGAGCAGCGGCAGCTTCAGCTCGAACAGGGTGCCGCCGGCTTCCGGGTGCTGGGCGGTCAGGCTGCCGCCGGCGGCGGCGGCCAGGCTGGCCGACAGGGTCAGGCCGAGGCCGAGGCCCTGTTCGCCCGGCTTGGTGGTGAAGAACGGCTCGAACAGCTGGCGGCGCAGCGCCGGCGGGATGCCGGGGCCGTTGTCGCGCACGGCGAGGCAGTAGTGGCCGTCCTCGCGCTGGCCGTCCAGCCACAGCTGGCGGTCGCTCTGCGCGCTCATCGCGTCGATGGCGTTGACGATCAGGTTGACCAGGATCTGCTCCAGGCGGGTCTGGTCGATGGCCAGGCGGGCCTCGGCACAGGCGCGGTGGAGGGTCACTGGCGTGCGCTCCAGGCGCGGATGGAGGAGGAACAGGGCGGCGTCCACCGCCTTGCCCAGCTCCGCTTCGCCGCGGTCGTCGGAACGCCGGGCGAAGGCGCGCAGGCTGGCGGTGATGCGGCCCATGTGGTCGACCAGCTCGTTGATGGTCTGCAGGTTGCTGCTGGCGGTGGCATTGTCGCCGCGGGCGAGGAAGCGCACGGTGTTGCCGGACAGGGTGCGCAGGGCGGCCAGCGGCTGGTTGAGTTCGTGGGCGATGCAGGTGGACATCTGGCCGATCACCGCCAGCTTGCCGGCCTGCACCAGGTCGTCCTGGGTCCGGCGCAGGCTTTCCTCGGCCTGGCGCCGCTCGCGGATCTGCGCCTTGAGGTGCTCGTTGCTGGCGCGCAGGTGCTCGGTGCGCTCGGCGATGCGCCGCTCCAGCTGGCTGTTGGCCTGCTCCAGCGCCTCGCGGGCGGCCAGGCGGGTGGCCAGCGTCTTGCGTCGCTCGTTCCAGGCGATCAGCAGGAAGGCCAGCAGGGCGAAGGCCACCGCGGCGAGCAGGCCGTGGCTGGTGGCGGCGCGGCGCACCTCCTGTACCGGCGAGAGCAGGGTGAACTGCCACGGCGGGTCGTTGAGGCTCAGGGTCTGCGCCAGGTAGGCCAGCGGCCGCGCGCCGTTGGCGCCCGGCAGGGTCAGCAGTTCGGTGTCGGCGGACAGGCGTTGGCGGCCCAGCGGCTGCAGCTCCTCGAAGCGGGTCCAGCGGTATTGCAGGCTGGCGGCCAGCTGCGCACGGCGCTCGGCGTCGAGGGGCTGCACCGACTTGAAGCGGCGCGCGGGGTCGCTGGAGAGGATGACGATGCCGTTGTCGTCGCTGACGAAGGCCTCCAGCTGGGCGCGCTGCCAGCGCTGCTCCAGCGGGTCGAGGCGGATCTTCACCACTGCCACGCCGATGATCTGCCCATCGTGGCGCAGGCCGTGGGCCAGGTAGTAGCCGGGCTCGCCGGTGGTGCTGCCGACGCCGTAGAAGCGCCCGGGCCTGCCCTGCAGGGCGTCCTGGAAGTAGGCGCGGAAGGACAGGTCCTCGCCCTGGAAACTGTCGGCATCGCGCCAGTTGCTGGTGGCCAGCACCCGGCCGCTGCGGTCGAGCAGGTAGATCGCGCGGCTGCCGCTGCGCTGGTTGAGGCCTTCGAGGTACTGGTTGACCCGGGTGCGCCTCGCCTCGCTCGGCGCCAGCAGCAGGCGGCTGACACCATCCTCCAGCTCCAGCAGACTGGGCAGGTAGGTGTGGGTGCTGATCGCGCTTTCCACCGCGCGGGCGTGCAGCTCCAGCTGGCGCTCGCCGTTATCCGCCAGAGCGCGCAGGCCGGCCTGCTCGCTCAGGTGGTAGGCGAGGTAGCCGCAGCCGAACATCAGCAGGATGGCCAGCAGCGGCAGGTACAGGGGCGGGAGCAGGCGCGGGTTCACGGTCAGCGAGGGCGGCAACGCGCAGGGGCTGGGATGGGGGGATTGCATCACAATCGGGTCCGTGCGGCCAGTGTGGCGCCGGGCTGGCCGTTTCTGGGTGGCCGGAGCCGGGCGGCGGGATGACCCCGCCGCCCGGGCCTTCAGTGCTGGAGGATCTTGGCGAGGAACTGCTGGGCGCGCTCGGAGCGGGCGTTGACGTCGCCGAAGAACTCCTCCTTGGCGCAGTCCTCGACGATCTGCCCACGGTCCATGAAGATCACCCGGTTGGCCACCTTGCGCGCGAAGCCCATCTCGTGGGTCACGCACATCATGGTCATGCCTTCCTGGGCGAGCTGGACCATCACGTCGAGCACCTCGTTGACCATCTCCGGGTCGAGCGCCGAGGTCGGTTCGTCGAACAGCATCACCACCGGGGCCATGGCCAGCGCGCGGGCGATCGCCACGCGCTGCTGCTGGCCGCCGGACAGCTGGCCGGGATACTTGTGCGCATGGGCCTTGAGGCCGACCCGATCGAGCAGCTTGAGGCCCTTGGCGGTGGCTTCCTCCTTGCTGCGGCCGAGCACCTTGATCTGCGCGAGGGTCAGGTTCTCGGTGATCGACAGGTGCGGGAACAGTTCGAAGTGCTGGAACACCATGCCGACCCGCGAGCGCAGCTTGGACAGGTTGGTCTGCGGATTGGCGATCGAGGTGCCGTCGACCACGATGTCGCCTTTCTGGAACGGCTCCAGGGCGTTGACGCACTTGATCAGGGTCGACTTGCCCGAGCCGGACGGACCGCACACCACCACCACCTCGCCCTTGCTCACCTGGGTGGTGCAGTCGGTCAGGACCTGGAAGTCGCCGTACCACTTGCTGACGTTGTTGATCGAGATCATACGGTTAACCTTTTCTGCAGACGCTTGACCAGCTGCGAGGCAGCGAAGCTGATGATGAAGTACACCAGGCCGGCGAAGATGAGGAACTCATGGGGCTGGCCGAGGATGTCGCCGCGCGAGCGGGCGGCGTTGAGGAAGTCCATCAGACCGACCGTGTACACCAGCGAGGTGTCCTGGAACAGGATGATGCTCTGCTGCAGCAGCAGCGGGGTCATCTTGCGGAACGCCTGGGGCAGGATGATCAGGCGCATGGTCTGCGCGTAGTTCATCCCCAGCGCCTGGGCGGCGCTCATCTGGCCCTTGGGCACCGCCTGGATGCCGGCGCGGACGATCTCGCAGAAGTACGCCGCCTCGAACATCACGAAGGCCACCAGGCACGAGGTGAAGGCACCCACCGGGGTGTCCTCGCCGGTGATCCAGCGCAGGATGAACGGCACCGCGAAGTAGAACCAGGTGATCACCAGCAGCAGCGGGATGGAGCGGAAGTAGTTGACGTAGGCGGTGGCCAGGCCGGACAGCAGCTTGTTGTGCGACAGGCGCATCATCGCCAGCAGGGTGCCCAGCACCACGCCGCCGAACACGCCCAGCACCAGCAGCTGCAGGGTCAGCTGCATGCCGTCCCAGAGTCCCGGCAGGGCCGCGGGAATTGCGCTGAAATCCATCATTTACCTCCTGCGGAGATCTGGCCCGGCACTGCGACCTTCTTCTCGACGAAGCGCATGAACAGCATCAGGCTCATGTTCAGGGTGAAGTAGATCAGCGTGGCCAGGGTGAAGGCCTCGAACAGGTTGGCGGAGAACTCCGCGGTCTGCTTGGTCTGCGCCAGCAACTCCATCAGGCCGATCAGCGAGGCCACCGCGGAGTTCTTGAAGATGTTGAGAAACTCCGAGGTCAGCGGCGGGATGATGATGCGGAAGGCCTGCGGCAGCAGTACCTGGCGGTAGATCTGCGGCAGGGTGAAGCCCAGCGCGCAGGCGGCGGCGGCCTGGCCCTTGGGCAGCGCCTGGATGCCGGTGCGCACCTGCTCGCAGACCCGCGCGGAGGTGAACAGGCCGAGGCAGACGATCACGCTCAGGTAGGCCGAGGTGGCCGGGCTGAGGTCCTGCTTGAACCAGGTTTCCAGCGGCGTGGGCAGCAGGTCGGGCACCAGGAAGTACCAGAGGAACAGCTGCACCAGCAGCGGCACGTTGCGGAAGGTTTCCACGTAGACGGTGGCGATGCCGGACAGCCAGCGGTTCGGTACGGTACGCAGCACGCCGAGCAGCGAGCCGAGCAGCAGGGCGATGGTCCAGGCCACCAGGGCGACCGCGAGGGTCCAGCCGAAACCGGTGATGAACCAGTCCAGATAGATCTCGTCGCCGATGCCGGTGGACTTGAGGAACACGCCCCAGTCCCAGTTGTAGTTCATGCGGGTTACCCCTTCTCGTTATGTGACGCAAGGCTGGCCGTGGCGCGGGGCGCGCACGCCCCGCGGACAGGCACGGCTTACAGCTGTTCGGCCGACTTGTCGGTCGGCTCGACGACCAGCTTCTTGAACTGCTCGCTCATCGGGAAGTTCAGGTTGAGGCTCTTCGGCGGCACCGGCTGGAGGAACCACTTGTCGTAGATGGCGTTGATCTCGCCGGACTTGAAGGTGGCGGTGATGGCGTCATCGACCACCTGCTTGAACGCCGGGTCGCCCTTGCGCAGCATGCAGCCGTAGATCTCGTAGGACTGCGGCGTGCCGACCACGGTCCACTCGTCCGGCTTGCGCGCCTTGGCCATTTCGCCGTAGAGCAGCACGTCGTCCATCATGAAGGCCACCGCGCGGCCGGATTCGAGCATCAGGAAGGACTCGCCGTGGTCCTTGGCCGAGATGATGTTCATGCCCATCTGCTGGTCGGCGTTCATCGACTTGAGCAGGCGCTCGGAGGTGGTGCCGGCGGTGGTCACCACGTTCTTGCCCTTGAGGTCGGCGAAGTCGGCGATGCCGGAGGTCTTCTTGGTCAGCAGGCGGGTGCCGACCTCGAAGATGCCCACCGAGAAATCCACCTGCTTCTGCCGCTCCAGGTTGTTGGTGGTCGAGCCGCACTCGAGGTCGACGGTGCCGTTCTGCACCAGCGGGATGCGGGTCTGCGAGGTGACCAGGTTGTAGCGCACCTTCAGTTCCGGGATGCCGAGCTTCTGCTTGAGCGCCTCGACCACCTTGAGCTGCAGGTCGTGGGCGTAGCCGATCGGCTGGCCCGGCTCCGTGCCCAGGTAGGAGAAGGGAATCGAGGAATCGCGGTGGCCGAGGGTGACGGTGCCGGACTCCTTGATCTTCTTCAGGGTGCCGCTGAGCTCTTCGGCAAAGGCCGGGCTGGACAGCAGGGCGATGGCGATGGCACTGCTCAGCAAACGGGGGGCGATACGCATGAGTGTTTCCTCGACTTGTTGTTGGGTGCGTAAACAGCGATACCGCTCGCTCCATTGTGGGAACGGCTACCTGACGTGCGGGCACCAGGCTCGAGTGGCAGGCGTATCGCGCTTATGACAAGTCTAGGTGCAGGATGCGGGCCAGCTTTTTCCTGGCCTGGTTATATTCATAAGTAATTGAAAATAAAGAGTTTTAATTTCAATGCGGTGGCCGTTCGGGCGCTCTTCGTCCGGCTGGCCGGACACCTGGCCCAATTGCGTTCGGAAAACCGGACGCCAGTGCGGGGTCGCGGGCGTGCGCGCCTGGCCGGGCTGCGGTCGCCCGGTGCTGGGCGGCCTCGGGGTGTTTGGCGTATAACGTGCAGCTAGTTTGTGCCGACCACGCCTGCCGAGGTATCGGCACGCCGGTTTCCCCCCGTTTCATGGCAAGGACCTGCAGTAAAACCGATGAAGATACCCAAACGTCTTGAGCCGCTGGCCGAGGATGGCCTGATCGACGAGGTGCTGCGTCCGCTGATGAGCGGCAAGGAAGCAGCCGTGTACGTGGTGCGCTGCGGCACCGAGCTGCGCTGCGCCAAGGTCTACAAGGAGGCCAACAAGCGTGGCTTCCGCCAGGCCGCCGAATACCAGGAGGGCCGCAAGGTCCGCAACAGCCGCGATGCGCGGGCCATGGCCAAGGGCAGCAAGCACGGCCGCAAGGAGCAGGAGGAAGCCTGGCAGAACGCCGAGGTGGCCGCGCTCTACCGCCTGGCCAGTGCCGGCGTGCGCGTGCCCAAGCCCTACGACTTTCTCGACGGCGTGCTGCTGATGGAGATGGTGGCCGGTGCCGACGGCGATGCGGCGCCACGCCTCAACGATGTCGACCTGACGCCCGAGCAGGCGCGTGAATACCATGCCTTCATGATCCGCCAGGTCGTGTTGATGCTCTGCGCCGGCCTGGTGCATGGCGACCTCTCGGAGTTCAACGTGCTGCTCGGTCCGGACGGCCCGGTGGTGATCGACCTGCCGCAGGCCGTGGATGCCGCCGGCAACAATCATGCGTTCAAGATGCTCGAGCGCGACGTTGCCAACATGAACGCCTATTTCGGCCACTTCGCGCCCGAGTTGCTGACGCGCAAGCATGCCAAGGAAATGTGGGCGCTGTTCGAGGCCGGCAAGCTGACGGCGGAGAGCGAGCTGACCGGCGAGTTCGATGAGCCGGAAGAAGAGGCGGATGTCGACGCGGTGATGCGCGAGATCAACGCGGCACTGGCCGACGAAGAGCGCCGCCAGGCGGCATTGGCGGCGGAAGATGCGCCGCCGCAGCGCGAGGAACCGCCGCCACCGTGGTTGGGCTAATCAGCGGGCCATGAGCCGGGGAGGGGACGTCGCTCAGGCGGTGGCTTTTTCCTGGCCCGGAAAGGAAGAAGCCTCCCGGTCGGTGAACCGGAAGGCTTCGCGTTGGTAGCTGCCCTTGCCCTTGGCCGGGCGTTCCTGGCGGCAGCGGAACAGCGGTTGTGCAACCAGGGATTTGGCCTTGTTCGGGCCGGGTTTGCGTGGCTTGGCCATGACCTTTCCTCGTGCGGACCTGCCAGCGTGCAGGCGCGCGCATCTTCGGTCGCTGTACAGAAAATGTCCAGTGGCGTTGTGCAAAAAACGAGCGGAATCACTCGCTGGGCAGGTTGAGGCGCACGCCGGCGATCTGCAGGGCCAGTTGCGCCAGCCCGCTCCAGGCATCGCCGGGCGCTTGGCCCTTGATCTGCGCGTCGATCAGCTGGGCATCGCGCAGCAGCTGGTTCCAGCGGCTCGCCGGCTGGCGCTGCACGGCGCGGCCGACCAGGGCCTGGCGCTTGCCGAAGATCGGCGGCTTGGCCTGGGCGATCAGCCGCTCCAGCGGCTGGCCCTGGCCGTGCTGCTGGGCGAGAGTGGCGAGCAGGCGCAGTTCGCGGGCCAGACCCCAGAGGATCACCGGCGCTTCCACGCCCTCGCCGCGCAGGCCCTCGAGCATGCGCAGGGCGTGCGCGGCGTCGCCGGCCAGCGCCGCGTCGAGCAGGCCGAACAGGTCGAAGCGCGCACTGTCGGCCACGCTGGCCTGCACCGTCTGCACATCGAGCTGGTTGCCCTCGACCAGCAGGCGCAGTTTCTCGATTTCCTGCACCGCCGCCAGCAGGTTGCCCTCGATGCGCGCCACCAGCAGGTCCACCGCCTCGGCGCTGGCGGCCAGGCCGACCTGGGCCAGGCGCTGGCGGATCCACTGCGGCAGCTGCGCGGCGTCCACCGGCCAGATCTGCACGAACTGGCAGTTGTCGCCGTCGATCAGCGCCTTGGCCCACTTGCTCTTCTGGGTCTTGCCGTCGAGCCGCGGCAGGCTGAGCAGTAGCACGGTGTCCTCGGCCGGGCGGGCGAGGTACTCGAGCAGCACGCGGGTGCCCTCGTCGCCGGGCTTGCCGCCGGGCAGGCGCAGTTCCAGCAGGCGCTTGTCGGCGAACAGCGACAGGCTTGCGCCGGCCTCGCGCAGCAGGTTCCAGTCGAAGCTGGCGTCGACGTGGAATACCTGGCGTTCGCTGAAGTCGCGGGCGCGACAGACAGCACGGATGGCGTCGCAGGCTTCCTGGCACAGCAGCGGGTCGTCGCCGCTGACCGCGTACACCGGCGCGAGCGGGCCCTGCAGGTGCTTGGCCAGTTGGGCGGGATTGAGTTTCATCGGCAGGAGCCAACGGGGCCCTGCGGCCCCGTCTGGCTGATCAGCGCTGCAGCAGCGGCAGAGCCGGTGCCGGCGCGGTCTGGCGGGCGGCTGCGCTGGCCTTGGCGGCGGCCTCGGCACGGGCCTGGGCCTTTTCCTGCAGCTCGCCGAGGCGCGCCGGCGTCAGCTGTTGCAGGCGCATGAGCAGCTGCTGCACCAGTTCGCGGCGCATCTCGGTGCGCAGCTGCTGGGACTCCTGGTCGGAGCCGATCAGGTTGTTGGAGTCGTGCACGTAGACCCGCTGCACTTCCAGCTTGTCGTCGAGCAGGGACAGATTGCCACTGCGGATCTCGTAGTCGAGGCTGGTGGTCAGCTGGTACTCGGCGCTGCGCGCCGAGCTGGTGTAGCTGGCGGTGCGCTGCTGCTCGCCTTCGCCGGTCAGGACCAGCTCGTAGGGCGCGCCGTCATGCACGCGCACGCCGCTGCCTTCCAGCTGGCGACGCACGTCCTTGACGGTCTGGCCGTAGGCGTTGCGGGCGCTGAGGTCGAGTTCCTTCAGGGCGAAATCGTTGCTGCCGACGCCGCGCAGCTGAAAGCCGCAGGCGACGAGCGTAGTGGTCAGCATCACCAGCAGCAGGCCGGTCAGGCTCCGTTTCATCAGTCTTCCCTCTTGTGCAGCGCCGCCCGCGATGGGCGGGCGGCGGGTTGGATGGCTTGCGTCGCGTGGCGACACTCAGTTGGCAACGATGTTGACCAGCTTGCCGGGGACCACGATCACCTTGCGGATGGTGGTGCCTTCGGTGAAGCGCAGCACGTTCTCGTTGGCGCGGGCAGCGGCTTCGACGTCCTCGCGGGAGGCCGAAGCGGCGACCTGGATTTCGCCGCGCAGCTTGCCGTTGACCTGCACCACCAGGGTCAGGCTGTCCTGCACCAGCGCGGCTTCGTCGACCTGCGGCCAGGTGGCGTCGATGATCGCCTCGGCATGGCCCAACTGCTGCCACAGCGCGTGGCTGATGTGCGGGGTGATCGGCGCCAGCAGCAGGGCCACGGCCTCAAGGCCTTCCTGCAGCAGGGCGCGGTCCTGGGCGCTTTCGTTGGGCGCCTTTTCCAGCACGTTCATCAGGGTCATCACCTGGGCGATGGCGGTGTTGAACTTGTGGTGCTGGCCGATATCCTGGCTGGCTTGGCGGATGGCCAGGTGGATGGCGCGGCGCACGTCCTTCTGGGCATCGCTCAGCGCGGTCTTGTCCAGCGCGCCCGGCAGGCCGGTGCTGACGTGGGCGTGGGCCAGACGCCAGACGCGGCGCAGGAAGCGGCTGGCGCCCTCGACGCCGGAGTCGGACCACTCCAGGCTCATGTCCGGCGGCGAGGCGAACATCATGAACAGGCGGCAGGTGTCGGCGCCGTACTGCTCGATCATGGTCTGCGGGTCGACGCCGTTGTTCTTCGACTTGGACATCTTCTCGATGCCGCCGATTTCCACCGGCAGGCCGTCGCTCTTCAGCTTGGCGGACAGCGGCTTGCCCTTGGCGTCCAGCTCGAGCTCGACGTCGGCCGGGTTGAACCACAGCTTGGCGCCATTATCCTGCAGGCGGTAGTAGGTCTCGGCGATCACCATGCCCTGGGTCAGCAGGTTGGTGAACGGCTCGTCGCTGTCGACCAGGCCCTCGTCGCGCATCAGCTTGTGGAAGAAGCGCGCGTAGAGCAGGTGCAGGATGGCGTGCTCGATGCCGCCGATGTACTGGTCGACCGGCAGCCAGTGGTTGGCTGCGGCCTTGTCGACCATGCCGCCCTCGAACTGCGGCGAGGCGTAGCGCGCGTAGTACCAGGACGATTCGACGAAAGTGTCCATGGTGTCGGTTTCGCGCCGCGCCGCGCCGCCGCATTTCGGGCAGCTGCATTCGTAGAATTCGGGCATGCGCGCCAGCGGGCTGCCGGCGCCGTCCGGCACCACGTCCTCGGGCAGCACCACCGGCAGCTGGTCTTCCGGCACCGGCACGTCGCCGCAGCTGGCGCAGTGGATGATCGGGATCGGGCAGCCCCAGTAGCGCTGGCGGCTGATGCCCCAGTCGCGCAGGCGGAACTGGGTGCGCGCCTGGCCGAGGCCTTTCTTCTGCAGGGCCACTTCGAGGGCGTCGAAGGCGCCGGCGAAGTCGAGGCCGTCGAACTCGGCGGAGTTGATCAGCTGGCCGTGCTCGGCGTAGGCGTCCTGCCACGGCGCCGGGGTCTGGTCGCCGGCGCTGGTGCGGATCACGGTCTTGATCGGCAGGGCGTACTTGTGGGCGAACTCGAAGTCGCGCTCGTCGTGCGCCGGCACGGCCATCACCGCGCCTTCGCCGTAGTTCATCAGCACGTAGTTGGCGACCCACACCGGCAGCTTCTCGCCGGTCAGCGGGTGCTGGACGAACAGGCCGGTGGCCAGGCCCTTCTTCTCCTGGGTGGCGATGTCCGCTTCGGCCACGCCGCCGCGCTTGCACTCGTCGACGAAGGCCTGCAGTTCGGCGGCCTGGTCGGCCGGCAGCTGGCGCAGGGCAATGCTGGCCAGCGGGTGTTCGGCGGCCACGGCCACGTAGGTGGCGCCCATCAGGGTGTCCGGGCGGGTGGTGAACACCTTCAGCACGCCCTCGCTGCCGATGCTGGCGGCGTCGTAGGGGAAGCTCACTTCCATGCCGCGCGACTTGCCGATCCAGTTGCGCTGCATGGTCTTGACCTGCTCGGGCCAGCCGTCCAGATCGTCGAGGGACTGCAGCAGCTCATCCGCATAGGCGGTGATCTTGAAGTAGTACATCGGGATCTCGCGCTTCTCGACCAGCGCGCCGGAGCGCCAGCCGCGACCGTCGATCACCTGCTCGTTGGCCAGCACGGTCTGGTCCACCGGGTCCCAGTTGACCGTGCCGTTCTTGCGGTAGATCACGCCCTTCTCGAACAGGCGGGTGAACAGCCACTGTTCCCAGCGGTAGTAGTCCGGCTTGCAGGTGGTGACTTCGCGCGACCAGTCGATGGCCAGGCCCAGGCTCTTCAGCTGGGTCTTCATGTAGTCGATGTTGGCGTAGGTCCAGGCGGCGGGGGCGACCTGGTTCTGCATTGCAGCGTTTTCCGCCGGCATGCCGAAGGCGTCCCAGCCCATCGGCTGCAGCACGTTCTTGCCCTGCATGCGCTGGTGGCGCGCGATCACGTCGCCGATGGTGTAGTTGCGCACGTGGCCCATGTGCAGCTTGCCGCTCGGGTAGGGGAACATCGACAGGCAGTAGAAGGTGTCCTTGCCTGGCTGTTCACTTACTTCAAAGGACTGGTGCGCGTCCCAGTGGGAGTGCGCGGCGGCTTCGATTTCGCGGGGCTGATACTGTTCGTGCATGGCTCTGCCGGACTGGAAAAAGGGAGTTGACCAAAGTGGCTAAGCATACATGACCCCCGCGGATCAGGGGAAACCCTGATCGCCGCAGGCGGGCGGGGCGGGGGCGGCGCGCCCGCGCCGGCCGCCGCCGCCGGGGGGGGGGGTATTGGGGCGGGGGGGGGGGGGGGGAGCCACAAACTGGCCCAACTGCCCGCCTCAAACAACAAGGCTCCGCTAAACAGCCACTTGCTGATCATTCAGGCCACACTCGTTGAACAGGAAATT
>LNAP01003796.1_pt1 | contig 14178 bp, 16 predicted proteins | sample 602601 | NCBI WGS metagenome assembly LNAP01 (sample SAMN02440304, study PRJNA202911) | soil metagenome | biome: Subtropical and temperate rainforests or woodlands; isolation source: soil samples (1 kg each in a 20% v/v slurry with milli Q water) were... ...
GGCCGCATCGACGTGATGTCCGCGCTGGAGATGCGTGATGCGGCCGAGCGCGAGGCCCGCACGGCATCGGTCTTCGTCGCCACGGCGGCCGTGGCCGACTGGCGGCCGGCCTCGCACAGCGAGCAGAAGATCAAGAAGGACGGCAGCGGCCAGCCGCCGGTGCTGCATTTCGTCGAGAACCCGGACATCCTCGCGACGCTCGCGCAGAGCGCGCGCGGGCGCAGCGGCGAACTGTTCTGCGTCGGCTTCGCGGCCGAGAGCGAAAATCTGACCGAGCATGCCAAGGCCAAGCGCCTGCGCAAGGGCATCCCGCTGCTGGTGGGCAATATCGGTCCGCTCACCTTCGGTCAGGACGACAACAGCCTGCTGCTGGTCGATGCCGATGGCGTGCGCGAACTGCCCCGCGCACCCAAGCTGCAGCTCGCGCGCGAACTGGCCGCCGAGATCGCCGTGCGCCTGCCGGCGACCCAGCCGACATGAACCCGCAATGGAACACGCCGCCGGACGGCGACTTCGCGCGCTACGTGGAGCAACTGTCCGCCCGCTCGGCCCTCGCACGTCGCACCTCCGAGGCCGATGGCGACCATGCGCTCGACGTGGGCATGGTACCGACGGATGAACTGCCCGACGGCGCCTCGCCCCCGCATGGCGCGGTGCGGCCGCGGCCGCTCGTGCGCAAGCCGGCAGCTGACGCGGCACCTGGCGCCGCCCGCCCGGCGTCGGTGGACCTGATTCGCGGCGCAGTCCTGGTGTGGGTCGGCCTGCTGCTCGCGATGGCCATGGCCGGCGCGCCCTTCGGCCTGGTGCTGCTCGTCTTCGGTGCCGGCCTCTGGCTGGCCCACCGCTTCCGTCGGCGCCTCCTGCCGCCCGGTATCGATACATGGCGCGCCTGGCTGGAAGACCTGGCCCGCCAGGCCGCCGAGAAACAGCAACGACAACAAGGCAAGTGAACCCGTGAACGTCGACGTCCGCATCCTCGATCCGCGCATGGCGGACCAACTCCCCGCCTATGCCACGCCCGGCAGCGCCGGCCTCGATCTGCGCGCCTGCCTCGACGCGCCGATCACGCTCGAGCCCAATGCGTGGCAACTGGTCGGCACCGGCATCGCCATCCACTTGGCCGACCCCGGCTACGCGGCCCTCATCCTTCCGCGCTCGGGCCTCGGCCACAAGCACGGCATCGTGCTGGGCAACCTGGTCGGGCTGATCGACAGCGACTACCAGGGCGAATTGAAGGTCAGCGCCTGGAACCGCAGCGACACAGCCTTCGTGCTGCAGCCCATGGAGCGGCTGGCCCAGCTGGTGATCGTGCCGGTGGTGCAGGCGCAGTTCAACGTGGTGGCCGAGTTCCCGCCGAGCGAGCGCGGCGAGGGCGGCTACGGCTCCACCGGGCGAAGCTGATTCGCATCGCGCGCTGCGAATGTGTCCCTGGTGCAAAGCCGGGAACTCCCTACAAACCGGTCTCCTCGAACTCTCCATGATCCGCCAGCACAATGAGCGGTCATCGGACCGCAGGCCGGCGCGTTAAGAGAAGCCGGGCGTGTCCCGTTCAACAGGTTCCGTGGAGTAAAGACACATGAAGAAACAACTTCGCATCCTTTCGCTCACAGCGGGCGTGGCGGCGCTGGCGACGCTGACCGCCTGCGTGGCGCCCCAGCCGGTCTACGAGACGGCCCGCTATCCCTACTACCCGCACACACAGCCGGCCTATACAGCGCCACAGGGGCCGTACGTCGAGTACGGCCAGATCGCCAACATCGAGGTCGTGCGCAGCGAGACGCGCGGCGCGGCGCCCGGCGGTGGCGGTGCGGTGGCCGGCGGCGTGATCGGTGGCGTGCTGGGCAACCAGATCGGCCACGGCGGCGGGCGCGCAGCGGCCACGGCCCTGGGCATCGTCGGCGGCGCGCTGCTGGGCAACAACATCGAGGCCAACAACAATGCGCCGCGTGCCTACGAGAGCTACCGCATTTCCGTGCAGACCGAGCGCGGCGGCTACCGGGCCTTCGACGTGCCGTCGCCGGGCGATCTGCGCATCGGCGACCGGGTCGTCATCAACGGTGGACAGATCTCAAGGTACTGACCCACCCCCGAAGCAAGAAAGCCCCGCATCGCGGGGCTTTCTCTTGGGGTGGCTGTGTCGGCTCAATGGAGGGTGTCGCTGCCCGGCATCGCCGAGGCCAGCTTGAAGAAGCCGGTGCCGGCGGAGCCGCGGCCGATCTCTTCTTCGGTGGCCTCGCGCACCGAGCGCACGGTGAGGTCCAGGCGCAGCGCGATGCCGGCGAGCGGGTGGTTGCCGTCGAGCACGAGGTGCTCGGGGTAGATTTCCGCCACGGTGTAGATCACGTCCCTGGGCATGTCGGGGTTCACGCCGTCGGGCAGGGCGGCGCCGTCGAAGGTCATGCCTTCCTCGGTGCCTTCGGGGAAGAGCGAGCGCGGTTCGAGGAAGAGCAGCTGGTCGTTGAAGTCGCCGAAGGCCTGTTCGGGTTCGAGCTGCAGCTGCACCCGCGCGCCGGGTTCATGGCCCTGCAGCACGGCTTCGATCGCCTCGAAAAGGTCGTCGCCGCCGACGAGGAACTCGACCGGGTCGTCCAGCACGTCGAGCACGTCGCCCAGGGTGTCCTTGAGGGTCCAGGTCAGGCCGACCACGCATTGTTCAGAAATTTCCATTGCAGAATTCTCCCATGGACATTCATTCCCCTCTCACGCTCCTGGGCGGACTCACGGCGGCGCAGTTCATGCGCCGCCATTGGCAGAAGAAGCCGCTGCTGGTGCGCCAGGCCGTGCCCCGGATGGTGCCGCCGGTGTCGCGCAGCGCGCTGTTCGACCTCGCCGCGCAGGAGGGTGTCGAGTCGCGCCTGATCCGGCAGCGGCCCCAGGGCTGGACGCTCCGGCACGGGCCCTTCGCACGGCGCGCCCTGCCGCCGCTGCAGCAGCCGGGGTGGTCGCTGCTGGTCCAGGGCGTCGACCTGCATCATGCGGGCGCCCACGCACTGATGCGTGAGTTCCGCTTCCTGCCCGATGCCCGGCTCGACGACCTGATGATCAGCTACGCCAGCGACAGCGGCGGCGTCGGCCCGCATTTCGACAGCTACGACGTCTTCCTGCTGCAGGCGAGCGGGCGCCGCCGCTGGTCGATCGGCCGCCAGCGCGACCTGCGCCTGCAGCCGGACGTGCCGCTCAAGATCCTCGCGCAGTTCGAGCCCGAAGAGAGCTTCGTGCTCGAGCCGGGCGACATGCTCTACCTGCCGCCGCGCTATGCGCACGATGGCGTCGCGGTGGGCGGTGATTGCATGACCTGTTCGATCGGCCTGCGTTCGCCGGCGGCCCTGCCGCTGGGCGCCGACCTGCTGGCGCGCATGGCCGAGGCGCAGGCCGATGCGCTGCTGGGCAATGTCGATGTGCATAAGAGTCGGGCGCTGAAGAAGAAACTGCTGGAGGAGGCCCATGCGCCGGCCAAGCCGTCCGCCAAGGGGGGCAAGGGCGGCAAGGCGGGTGCAGGCAAGGGCGGCAAGGATAAGGCGGCCGGTGCCGGGAAGGCTTCGGCGAAGAAGGCCATTCCCCGGCCGGTCAGGGTTTCCGGCGCGGGCAAGGCCAAGCCAGCCAAGAAGGCCGGCGCAGCCGGCAGTGCGCCCGCGGCGGATGCGCCGGCGGGGCGAGCCATACGTAAACGCAAGGTCAAAGAATGAGTCAGTGGGAGCGAGTCTACGGCGTGCATGCCGTAGAGGCATTGCTGCGCCATCACCCCAAGCGGGTCAAGCAGTTGTGGTTGGCCGAGGGGCGCCAGGATCCGCGGGTGCAGGCGCTGGTGCAGCTGGCCGGCGAGGCGCGGGTGCCGGTCGGCCAGCGTGAGCGGCGCGAGCTGGATGAGTGGGCCGAGGGCGTGCACCAGGGCGTGGTCGCCGAGGTCAGTCCGAGTCAGGTGTGGGGCGAGAACTTCCTCGACGAGTTGCTGGCGCGCGGCGAGTCTGTGCCGCTGCTGCTGGTGCTCGACGGGGTGACCGATCCGCACAACCTCGGCGCCTGCCTGCGCACCGCCGATGCAGCCGGGGTGCAGGCGGTGATCGTGCCCAAGGACAAGTCGGCGACCCTCAATGCCACCGTGCGCAAGGTTGCCTGCGGTGCGGCGGAAGTGATGCCGCTGGTGGCGGTGACCAACCTGGCGCGTACCCTGGAGAAGCTGCAGCAGCAGGGGCTGTGGGTGGTCGGCACCGCTGGCGAGGCGACCCAGGAGATCTACGATCTCGACCTGCGCGGGCCGACCGTGCTGGTGATGGGCGCCGAGGGCAAGGGCATGCGCCGCCTGACCCGCGAGCACTGCGACTACCTGGCCAAGCTGCCGATGGGTGGCAGCGTCAGCAGTCTCAATGTCTCGGTGGCTACCGGCGTCTGCCTGTTCGAGGCGGTTCGCCAGCGCCGCCCGTCCGTGCCGGCATGAATCGCTGCCCCGCATTGCTTGCGGGGCAGCGGTCCCCTCCGTACAATGCCACCCCTTGCCGTCGCGGCAGGCGTATTTGCGCCCGCGCCCGGCAAGCACACACGAAATATTCACTCCTTGCCTGACCGCCCTGGCGGCAGGCTGCATAACCGTAAGGAGCATTTATGCGTCATTACGAAATCGTCTTCCTGGTTCACCCGGATCAGAGTGAGCAGGTTGGCGGTATGGTCGAGCGTTACACCAAGACCATCGAAGAAGACGGCGGCAAGGTTCACCGCCTGGAAGACTGGGGCCGTCGTCAGCTGGCTTACGCCATCGACAACGTGCACAAGGCTCACTACGTTCTGATGAACGTCGAGTGCAGCGGTGCTGCCCTGGCCGAGCTGGAAGACAACTTCCGCTACAACGACGCCGTGATCCGCAACCTGGTGATCCGTCGCGACGAAGCCGTGACCGAACAGTCCGAGATGCTCAAGGCCGAAGAAAGCCGCAACGAGCGCCGCGAGCGTCGTGACCGCAGCGACAGCGCCGAAGGCGCCGCTGAAGGCAGCGACGGCGACAGCGCCGACGAGTAATCTTCGTAACCAGTATTGAGGAGCCACTTTCATGGCACGTTTTTTCCGTCGTCGTAAGTTCTGCCGTTTCACCGCTGAAGGCGTTCTGGAGATCGATTACAAGGATCTCAACACCCTGAAGGCCTACGTCTCCGAAACCGGCAAGATCGTTCCGAGCCGTATCACCGGCACCAAAGCCAAATATCAGCGTCAGCTGGCTACCGCGATCAAGCGCGCCCGCTACCTGGCCCTGCTGCCCTACACCGACAGCCACGGTCGTTGAGACCCGGACGTCGACAGGTCAACGGATGTAATACATGCGGGCACTAGCTGACTTCGTCATGCGCGGACGCCTGCAGGCCACCCTTGCGGTGGTCGTTGCGGCGGCGCTGCCCCTGCTGTTCTGGGTGAGCGCCGCGGCGGGCTCGCTGGTTCTGCTGCGGCGTGGTCTGAACGATGCCCTGGGGATCGTTCTCTGGGCGCTGTTGCCGACCTTGCTGTGGTGGTACTTCGGCGAACCGCGGCCGCTGCTGGTGTTGTCCGGCAGTCTGGCGTTGGCGCTGGTGCTGCGGATCAGCGTCTCCTGGACGCGGGTCCTGCTGGCCAGCGTGCTGCTCGGCGTGCTGTATGGCGTGATCATCGATGCCGTGTTCGGCGAGGTGGTCAAGCGTAACGCTACCGAGCTGCTCGAGCTGATGCCGCAGATGCTGGGTGAGAACTACCGGCAGATGACGGCAGACGAGAAGGCGCAAATCGGCGGGCTGTTGGCGCCGGTGCTGACCGGCCTGATGGCCGGCCTGCTGCAACTGCTCAGCCTGCTCTGTGTGCTGCTGGGCCGTTACTGGCAGGCGCTGCTGTACAACCCGGGCGGTTTCGGTCGCGAGTTTCGCGCCGTCCGCCTGCCGGCACCGATGGCGGTGTCCTTGCTGGTGGGAATTTTCCTGCTGCCGGGACTGAGCATCGAGCTGGCCATGCTGACACCGCTGTGCAGTGTGCCGCTGGCGTTTGCCGGCGTGGCTCTGCTGCACGGGCTGGTGGCGCAGCAGCGCCTGGCGCGCTTCTGGCTGGTGGGTTTGTATGTCTCGCTGCTGTTGTTCATGCAGCTGGTGTATCCGTTGTTGGTCGTGTTGGCCGTTGTCGACAGTCTGTTTGATTTCCGTGGGCGCGCGGCGCGCGATGGCGCGAACGGGCCCACGGACGGTGAAGGTTAAAAGTTAAGAGGTTAAAGCCAAATGGAAATCATCCTGCTGGAAAAAATCGCCAACCTGGGCAACCTGGGCGACAAGGTTAACGTCAAGGCCGGTTACGGTCGCAACTACCTGCTGCCGCAGGGCAAGGCCACTGTGGCCAGCGCCGAGAACGTTGCGGCGTTCGAAGCCCGTCGTGCCGAGCTGGAAAAGCTGGCTGCCGAGAAGAAGGCCTACGCCGAATCCCGCGCTGCCCAGCTGGCTGAACTGGAAGTCACCATCACCGCCACCGCTGGCGATGAAGGCAAGCTGTTCGGTTCGATCGGTACCCACGACATCGCCGACGCCCTGACCGCCTCCGGCGTGGAAGTGGCCAAGAGCGAAATCCGCCTGCCCAACGGTACCATCCGTCAGGTCGGCGAGTACGATGTGGCCGTGCACCTGCACAGCGACGTCGAAGCCACCGTTCGCGTGGTGGTGGTGGCTGCCTGAGGCATCCCCCAAGCGCCCGTGCATCGATGATGCCGGGCGGTTAACATCGGGCACGACCTGCGTCTTCGCAGGCGTGCCCTTTGTCTTTCTGCAGCACAGAACATCGCGAGCCCATGAACGAAATCAGCGTCCCCGAACAGTACGATCTGGAAACCGCCGCCCTCAAGGTGCCGCCGCATTCCATCGAGGCCGAGCAGGCCGTGATCGGTGGCCTGATGCTGGACAACAACGCCTGGGAGCGGGTGCTGGATCTGGTGTCCGACGGCGACTTCTACCGGCATGACCACCGGCTGATCTTCCGGGCCATCTACAAGCTTGCCGAGCGCAACCAGCCGTTCGACGTGGTCACCCTGTCCGAGCAGCTGGACAAGGAAGGCCAGCTGGCCCAGTCCGGCGGCCTGGCCTATCTCGGCGAGCTGGCGAAGAACACGCCGTCGGTGGCCAACATCAAGGCCTACGCGCAGATCATCCGCGAGCGCGCCACCCTGCGCCAGCTGATCGGCATCAGCAACGAGATCGGCGATAGCGCCTACAGCCCGCAGGGGCGCGGCGCCGACGAGATTCTCGACGAGGCCGAGCGCAAGATCTTCCAGATCGCCGAGGCGCGGCCGAAGAGTGGCGGCCCGGTGGGCCTCAACGAGCTGCTGACCAAGGCCATCGACCGCATCGACACGCTGTTCAACACCCATGAGGCGATCACCGGCATCTCCACCGGCTTCGCCGACCTGGACGACAAGACCAGCGGCCTGCAGCCTGGCGACCTGATCATCGTCGCCGGCCGCCCGTCGATGGGCAAGACCACCTTCGCCATGAACCTGGTGGAGAACGCCGTGCTGCGCAGCGACAAGGCGGTGATGGTCTACTCGCTGGAGATGCCAGGCGAATCGCTGGTGATGCGTATGCTGTCCTCGCTCGGGCGCATCGACCAGACCAAGGTGCGTTCCGGTCGCCTCGACGACGACGACTGGCCGCGGCTGACCTCGGCGGTCAACCTGCTCAACGAGCGCAAGCTGTTCATCGACGACACCGCCGGCATCACCCCGTCGGAAATGCGCGCGCGCACCCGCCGCCTGGTGCGCGAGCATGGCGAGCTGGCGCTGATCATGGTCGACTATCTGCAGCTGATGCAGATCGGCGGTTCTGGAGGGGAGAACCGTACCAACGAGATTTCCGAGATCTCCCGCTCGCTGAAGGGCCTGGCCAAGGAGTTCAACTGTCCGGTGATCGCCCTGTCGCAGCTCAACCGCTCGCTGGAGCAGCGGCCGAACAAGCGACCGATCAACTCCGACCTGCGCGAGTCGGGCGCCATCGAGCAGGACGCCGACGTGATCATGTTCGTCTACCGCGACGAGGTCTACCATCCGGAAACCGAGCACAAGGGGGTCGCCGAGATCATCATCGGCAAGCAGCGGAACGGTCCGATCGGCACCGTGCGGCTGGCCTTCCTCGGCAAGTACACGCGCTTCGAGAACCTGGCGCCGGGGATGTACAACTTCGACGACGAATGACCGCGAATCCATCGCTGGATCAAGGAAAACGGGCGCCCAGCGGGTAAGATGGGCGCCCGTTTTCCGTTTCGAGGTCGAACCGTCATGCGCCCGCTGGTTGCCACCATCGATCTGTCCGCCATCCGCCACAACTACATGCTGGCCAAGGCCTGTGCACCGGAGCGGCTGGCCTTTGCGGTGGTCAAGGCCAACGCCTACGGGCACGGCGCGCGCGAGGCGGTCAGTGCCCTGCCGGAAGCCGACGGCTTCATCGTCGCCTGCCTGGAGGAGGCCGGCGAGGTGCGCGCCCTGCACGGCAAGGCGCGCGTGCTGCTGCTGCAGGGCTGCTTCGAGGCGAAGGAGTACCTGATGGCCGCGCAGCTGGCGCTGGACGTGGTGGTGCAGAGTCGCGAGCAGGCCGAGGCGCTGCTCGGCAGCGCGCTGAATCGCCCGCTGAACATCTGGCTCAAGCTGGATTCCGGCATGCATCGCCTGGGTTTCGCGGCTGACGAGCTGCGCGCCTGGCATGCGCGCCTGGCCGCTGCCGAGCAGGTGGCCGAGCTTAACCTGATCAGTCACTTCGCCTGTGCCGACCTGCCCGAACACCCGCTCAACCGGATTCAGCTGGACTGCTACCGCAGCATGGACGACCTGCCGTTCGACTGCCGCTCGCTGGCCAACTCGGCGGCCATCCTCACCCGTCCCGAGGCGCACATGGACTGGTTGCGACCGGGCATCATGCTCTACGGCGCCAGCCCGTTCGCCGATCGTCCGGCCGCCGAGCTGGGTCTGCGCCCGGCGATGACCCTCGGTGGCAGCCTGATCGCCGTGCGCGAAGTGCCGGCCGGCGACAGCGTCGGCTACGGCGCCAGTTGGGTCGCCGAGCGGCCGACGCGCATCGGCACCATCAGCTGCGGCTATGCCGACGGCTACCCGCGCAGCGCGCCGGCGGGCACGCCGGTGCTGGTCTGCGGCCAGCGCGTGCCGCTGGTCGGTCGCGTTTCCATGGATATGCTGACGGTGGATCTCTCGGCGGTGCCCGAGGCCGGGGTCGGCTCGCCGGTGGAGCTGTGGGGCGCCCAGCTGCCGGTGGACGAGGTGGCTGCCGCCTGTGGCACCATCGGCTACGAGCTGCTCAGCAAGGTCACCGCACGGGTGCCGCGCCGCCACCGTTACTGAGCCGAGAAACGATTGATTTGATGGCTGCCACGCTCCTGCGTGGGAGCCCGGACGCGGACGCTTCGCGTCCGTTGCGTGGCGGATGGGGCGCTGAGCGTCCCACTGCGCAGCCTCGACAGCCGCGCCGCCAATCCCGACCCCAAGCGTCGGACTTGTTCACTTTTTGTGCTATCCTCCGCGCCCGCGCCAACCCCCTCCCGAGATTTCCTGGTCATCGCCATGCAAGCCGCCAAGCCGCTGTTCGACTATCCCAAGTACTGGGCCGAATGTTTCGGACCCGCACCCTTCCTGCCGATGAGTCGGGAAGAGATGGATCTGCTTGGCTGGGATTCCTGCGACGTGATCATCGTCACCGGCGATGCCTACGTCGACCACCCGTCGTTCGGCATGGCGATCATCGGTCGCCTGCTCGAGGCCCAGGGTTTCCGCGTCGGCATCATCAGTCAGCCGGACTGGCAGTCGAAGGACGACTTCATGAAGCTCGGCGAGCCGAACCTGTTCTTTGGGGTGGCGGCGGGCAACATGGACTCGATGATCAACCGCTATACCGCCGACCGCAAGGCGCGCTCGGATGATGCCTATACGCCGGGCGGTATGGCCGGCAAGCGCCCGGACCGCGCAAGCATGGTCTACAGCCAGCGCTGCCGCGAAGCCTACAAGGGCGTGCCGATCGTGCTCGGCGGCATCGAGGCCTCGCTGCGCCGCATCGCCCACTACGACTACTGGCAGGACAAGGTGCGCCACTCGATCCTGATGGACGCCAAGGCCGACCTGCTGCTGTACGGCAACGCCGAGCGCGCCATCATCGAAGTGGCCCAGCGCCTGGCCGCCGGCGAGCCGGTGCAGGCGATCAGCGATGTGCGCGGTACCGCCTTCGTGCGCCGCGACACCCCCGCGGGCTGGCTCGAGCTCGATTCCACGCGCATCGACCGTCCCGGCAAGATCGACAAGGTCATCAACCCCTACGTCAACACCCAGGATCTCGAGGTCTGTGCCATCGAGCAGGCCAAGGGCGAGGTGGACGACCCCAACGAGGCCAAGCCGGTCGAGTTGCTGCCGCATCCGCGCCTGGAGCGGGACAAGACGGTGATCCGCCTGCCGTCGTTCGAGAAGGTGCGCAGCGACGCGGTCCTCTACGCCCACGCTAACCGCGTGCTGCACCTGGAGACCAATCCGGGCAACGCCCGCGCCCTGGTGCAGCGCCACGGCGACAGCGACGTGTGGCTGAATGCGCCGCCGATCCCGCTGACCACCGAGGAGATGGACTACGTATTCGGTCTGCCTTACGCCCGCGTGCCGCACCCGGCCTACCAGGGCGAGAAGATCCCGGCCTACGAGATGATCCGTTTCTCGGTCAACATCATGCGTGGCTGCTTCGGCGGCTGCACCTTCTGCTCGATCACCGAGCACGAGGGGCGGATCATCCAGAACCGCTCGGAGGAGTCGATCCTGCGCGAGATCGAGGAGATCCGCGACAAGGTGCCGGGCTTCACCGGGGTGATTTCCGACCTCGGCGGGCCGACCGCCAACATGTACCGCATCGCCTGCAAGAGCCGCGAGATCGAGGCTGCCTGCCGCAAGCCGTCGTGCGTGTATCCGGGCATCTGCGACAACCTGAATACCGACCATTCGGCGCTGATCCAGCTGTACCGTGACGCCCGCGCGTTGCCCGGGGTGAAGAAGATCCTCATCGCCTCCGGCCTGCGCTACGACCTCGCCGTGGAGTCGCCGGAGTACGTCCGGGAGCTGGTCACCCACCATGTCGGCGGCTATCTGAAGATCGCTCCGGAGCATACCGAGCGCGGCCCGCTGGACAAGATGATGAAGCCGGGGATCGGTACCTTCGACCGCTTCAAGAAGATGTTCGACAAGTACACCAAGGAGGCGGGCAAGGAGCAGTACCTGATCCCGTACTTCATCGCCGCCCACCCCGGCACCACCGACGAGGACATGATGAACCTCGCCCTGTGGCTCAAGCGCAACGGCTTTCGCGCCGACCAGGTGCAGGCGTTCTACCCGTCGCCGATGGCCACCGCCACCGCCATGTACCACTCGGGGCGCAACCCGCTGCGTAAGGTCACCTACAAGAGCGAGGGCGTGGCCATCGTCAAGGGCGAGCGCCAGCGCCGCCTGCACAAGGCCTTCTTGCGCTACCACGACCCGAGCAACTGGCCGCTGCTGCGCGAGGCGCTGAAGAGCCTGGGCCGCGCCGACCTGATCGGCCCCGGCAAGCACCAGTTGATCCCGGCCACCCAGCCGGTGGGAGAGGGCGGCTACCAGAGCGCGCGGCGCAAGAATTCCACCCCGGTGGGCAGCAAGAAAGTCGGTGGGGCCGCCTCAGGCAAGCCGCTGCTGACCCAGCACAGCGGTCTGCCGCCGCGCGCCAGCGATGGCAGCAAGCCGTGGAGCAAGGGCGAGGAAGGCAAGGCGCAGGCGTTCGCCAAGGGTAAGAAGAAGCCGGCCGGCAAGCGTCCCGGCGCACGCTGAGCAGAGCCACCGAGCCCGCGCCGCGGGCTCGGTGGTCAGCGCGGAAAGAAATTACGCAGAATCGGTGCCGCCAGCAGCGGGCGGCACCGACGGGTGCCTCAGTGCAGGACGGCGCGGTGCGGCGTGCCTGCGCAGTGCAGGGCCAGCCAGTCCTGCAGGCGCTGCAGCAGTTGCAGGCCAACGCTGTCGCCCAGCTCGTGGCGCTTGATCAGTTCGAGCACTTCCATGCACAGCTCGTTATGTTCGGCGCGATGCGCGGCGTCGACCGGGCTGCCCAGTTCGAGAAAGGCTTGCTCCTCGCTGACGATGGATTGCAGCAGGCCGCTCAGCAGTTGGGTCAGGCACTCGCCGATCGCCTCCCGGGAGCTGTTCAGATGCAGGTGGGCGCTGAGGGTGTCCGCCAGCTCGCTGAGCCAGCAGCGCTGTGCCTCGATGACGGCGATGCCCTTCAGGTCTTGGGATTTCCAGGGAGTGAATCCAGTCATAGCGTGTCCCTTCTTCAAGCATCCAGCATGGATGCGCCGCTGTGCTCGCGGCTTGGTTGGTCAAATTCGTGATGCGCGGCACGGTAACAATGGATTGTTACAGCCCGGTGATGGACGTGTCTCAACGCCCCAAACGACGCAGTTCGTCCGACTCGACGATGCGGACTCCGCTGCGTTCTTCCAGCGCCAGACGCCAGAGCGCGCGAGCCAGTAGGCATACTGGAACCCCGCGCCATTTTCCAAGCAAAATACGCGCCATGGGCGCGGCGACCTGTTCGATCAGGCGCTGCTCGCGGCGCTGGCCGAGCAGCAGGGAGGGGCGGGCGATGGTCAGTTGCGGCCAGCCCTGCGCCTTGAGGGTTTCTTCCATCTCGCCCTTGATCCGGCTGTAGAACACCCGCGACTGCGGATCGGCGCCCAGCGCGCTGAGCACCAGAAAGTGGCGCGCGCCCAGTTCGCGGGCGCGTTGGGCGCAGGCGATCACCAGGTCGCGATCGATGGCGGTGAAGGCACTTTCGGAGCCCGCCTGGCGCAGGGTCGTGCCGAGGCAGCAGAAGGCCGTATCCACGGGGCCCGTCAGTTTCGCCAGGACCTCCCGGGCATCGCCGTAGGGGTTTTCCAGGTGCGAGTGGGCCGCCAGGGGGCGTCGACTGGGCGCCAGCACACGCTGGACGGTGGGTTCGTTGAGTACGCGATCGAGCAGATGCTCGCCAGTCAGGCCGCTGGCGCCGAAGATAAGCAGATTGCGGGGGCTGTTGGAGTGCGGCATGGCGGCTGTCATCCTGAATGACCGGGCTTGCGGCGCCGGTGGTTACAAGTCTAGATCAGCATGTGCGACGCGCGGTGGTCAAGCGGACTGGGGTGTAATTGCTGGGCTCGTCCCTATAATGCGATCAAGTTCTTGGGAGGGGTTGCGATGCTGTTGCGGGGAATCACCTGGCTGGTGCTGTTCCAGCTGCTGGGCACGGGGTTGAACGTGCTGTTGTTGCCGATGTTGCCGGGGCCGATCATCGGCATGTTGCTGCTGTTCGCCTTCCTGGTCTGGCGTGGCGAGGTGCCGGCGCCGGTCGGCGAGGCAGGCGGTGCGTTGCTGCGCTACCTGCCGCTGCTGCTGGTGCCGCCGGCGGTGGGGGTGATGGCCTATGCCGAGGCGATCGCCGCCGACTTCTGGGCGCTGGCCGGCACCCTGGTGCTGTCGACGCTGCTGGCCATGCTGTTTGCCGGCTGGCTGATGCAGAAGCTGATCGACCGTCAGCAGCGTCGCGAGGAGGGTGAGGCATGAGTGGCACTCTGGCTGCCGCCCTGCAGGCGATCCTCGACCATCCGTTGTTCGGCTTCGGCATCACCCTCGGTGCCTACCAACTGGCCCTGGCGCTGTTCGAGCGTACCCGCTGGGTATTCCTGCAGCCGGTGCTGCTGTCGATGGCGCTGGTGGTCGGCGTGCTGCTGCTGTGCGGCATCGACTACGCCGAGTACCGCGCCAGCGTCAGCATGCTCTCGGTATTCCTCGGTCCGGCCACGGTGGCGCTGGCGGTGCCGCTGTTCCTCAACCTCAGGCGCATCCGTCAGCTGCTCTGGCCGGTCCTGCTGACCCTGGCGCTGGCCGGCAGCCTGGCCACCGCGCTGGGCATCGGTTTCGCCTGGCTGTTCGGCGCCGACCACGTCATGCAGATGACCGTGCTGCCCAAGTCGGTGACCTCGCCGATCGCCATGCTGATCGCCGAGCAGCTCGGCGGCATCGCCGCGCTGGCGGCGGTGTTCGTGCTGATTGTCGGGGTGATCGGCGCGATCTGCGGTCCGGCACTGCTGACCGGCATCGGCGTGCACAGCCCGGCGGCGCGCGGCATGGCTCTGGGGATCACCGCCCATGCG
>LNAP01003870.1_pt1 | contig 14177 bp, 14 predicted proteins | sample 602601 | NCBI WGS metagenome assembly LNAP01 (sample SAMN02440304, study PRJNA202911) | soil metagenome | biome: Subtropical and temperate rainforests or woodlands; isolation source: soil samples (1 kg each in a 20% v/v slurry with milli Q water) were... ...
GATGATGCGGTAGCCGCCATTGTTGGCGATGACGACGTTGAGCGGCAGCTTGTGATGCGCCGCGGTCCACAGCGACTGGATCGAATACATCGCGCTGCCATCGCCGGAGAAGCACACGACTGGACGATCCGGATTGGCAATGCTGGCGCCGACCGAGGCCGGCAGTCCCCATCCGATGCCGCCGGAGGCGAGGCCGTGATAGCCGTAGCGGTCGCGATGCGGACGCAGCGCCGTGATCTGACGGCTCGAGGTCAGGCCTTCGTCGACCAGGATGGCGTTGTCAGGCATCGCCTCGACCATTTGCAGCACCAGATAGTCGGGATCGATGGGGCTGCGGCCAGCGCTCTTGCCGATCTGCTCGATCAGCGCGGTGCGTCGCGCGGTCCAGTTCTGCGGAGCGAGCTCGGCGAGGCGCTGCCTGGCGCGGCTCGCCAGCGTCGCGCCGCCCATCTCCTTCAGCACCGGGATCAGCGCGCGCAGCGTTTCCTTCAAATCCGCCTTCAGCGCGATCTCGGCGCCGTAGTTCTTGGCGATTTCCCAATCGACGAGGCCGATCTGAACGATGCCGAGGCCGTCAGGCAGCGCATCGACCTCGCTATAAACCGACATTCGCAGGGGGTCGCCGCCAAGTGCAATCAACAGATCGTAAGGCGCAAGCGTATCGCGCGCGACCTTCTGCACGCGCGCGAGCGTGCCGACGAAGCTCGGGCTTTCGGAAAGGAAATGCGAGCCATAGGGCGTCGAGGATTGGTAGGCCGCCGCGCCAAGCAGCTCGGCGAGTTCGGCGGCCTCCTTCAGCGCATCGCTCTTGACCACCTCGTCCATGGTGACGATCACGGGGCGTTCGGCCTTGAGCAGGCGCGCGGCCAAAGCCTTCAACGCCTCATCGGATGGCTTGGTACGGGCGTCGATGCGGGTGGAGCGGCCGAGATCGATGCCGGCCTCGCTGTTGAGGATGTCGCCGGGCAGCGAGATGAACACCGGCCCGGTCGGCGGCGTCATCGCGACCTTGGCGGCGCGGCGCACGATGCGCGGCAGATCCTCCAGCTGCGTCACCTCGACCGCCCATTTCACCAGCGGCTCGGCCATGCGCACCAAAGGGCCGTACAGCACCGGCTCCATCAGGCCGTGGCCCTGCTCCTGCTGGCCGGCGGTCAGGATCATCGGCGTGCCCGTGAACTGAGCATTGTAGAGCGAGCCCATCGCGTTGCCGAGGCCGGGGGCGACATGGACGTTGCAGGCGACCAGTTTTCCCGAGGCACGGCTGTAGCCGTCGGCCATCGCGACCACCAGGCTCTCCTGCATCGCCATCACATAGGCGAGATCAGGATGATCCTTCAGCGCGTGCATGATCGGCAGCTCGGTGGTGCCGGGGTTGCCGAACAGGTGCGTGATGCCCTCGTCCTTGAGCAGCGCGAGAAAGGCGGAGCGGCCGGTAATCTTGTTCTTCATGTTTCCTCCAGGAGCGGACGTTGCCGCAAGGACGGATCACATGATGGCCGAAGTTGCGGGAGGCGCGCAAGGAAGCACCGTCATGGCTGCGTTGCGTGGGCGCGAACTACATCTCTTCTCGCCCCAGTTCGAACGGATCCTCACCGCCCACCCGCTTCTTCTTTTTCGAACGCTGCCAGACCACGCCGGGAAAGCCTTTCAACGGCACCAGCGGCTCGCCGGTATAGGCCCATTCCTGCAGCTCTTCGATCGCGATGTGATAGAGCGGCTGGCGGCCGGTCCGCTCGTTAAAGAGTGCGCGCGGGATGTTGACCATGTGCGGGCCGCGCGGGCGCTCATAGACGATCGGCGTGCCGCAATGCGAGCAGAAACTGCGCGCGGTCATGGTGGACTTGTCCTGATAGCGGGTCAGCGCGGTCTTGCCGGATGTAATGCGAAAGCGCTTCTTCCAACTGCCGACATAGGTCGCGTAAGCCGCGCCATGAGCGCGGCGGCTGGCGGCCGAGTGATCATGCCAGGCCCAGCGCGCGGGAACATCGATCTCGAAGGTGACCTTGCCGCAGAGGCATTGGCCGGTGGCAATACCTGCGGCGGCTGCGGCTTTGGCCATGGTAGGTATCTCCGTCGTTGCGGGCGGAGTTTGTGGTGCGGTCGCGCAACAAATCAAGCTCGTCATTCCGGGGCGATGCGAAGCATCGAGCCCGGAATCCATTTTACCTCAATAGGTACAGCCCGATGGATTCCGGGCTCGCGACTTCGTCGCGCCCCGGAATGACAAGAGAGCGCCTACGCCGGCGTCAGTTCGTCATACACGGGATAATCCGTATACCCCTTTTCCTCGCCGCCGTAGAACGTCGCACGATTGTAGGGCGTAATCGGATAGTCGTGCTCCAACCGCCGCGGCAAATCGGGGTTGGAGATGAAGATACGACCGAAGGCGATGATGTCGGCGTGGCCGTCGGCGATCGCGGCATTCGCGGTCTCGCCGACGAAACCGCCGGCCGTCATCAGCACGCCGCTGTAGAGCGGGCGAAACAGCACCATTGCGGAGGGCACATTATCCCAGTGGACGTCGGCACGGCCGGCGCCGCTGGAGCGCGGCTCGATGAAATGGAGATAGGCGAGACCGAGCTTGTCGAGCGCCTTGACCACATGGGTGTAGAGCGGCATCGGATCGGGCTCGCCGGAATCATTGGCAATGCCGTGCGGCGATAGGCGCACACCGACGCGATTGGCACCCCAGACGTCGATCGCGGCCTGCGTGACCTCCAGCAACAACCGCGCGCGATTTTCGATCGAACCACCATATTGATCGGTGCGCTGATTGCTGCGCGACTGCAGGAACTGCTCGAGCAGATAGCCATTGGCGCCGTGGATCTCGACACCGTCGAAGCCGGCGGCGAGCGCGTTCTTCGCGCCCTGCCTGAAGGCCTCGACGACGCCCTTGACCTCATCGGTCTCCAGCGCGCGCGGCGTCTCGTAATCGGCGATCTTGCCGTCGGCGGTCATCGCCTTCATGCCTTCGGCCTTGATCGCAATCGCCGAGGCCGACACCGGCAGCTGGCCGCCATGATAGGACGAATGCGAGACGCGGCCGACATGCCAGAGCTGGAGGAAGATGATGCCGCCCTTGGCGTGCACGGCATCCGTCACCTTGCGCCAGCCAGCGATCTGCGCCTCCGAATAGATGCCCGGCGTCGCCGGATTGCCGCGGCCGTGCGAGACCACCGGCGAAGCTTCGGCGATGAGCAGGCCGCCCTTTGTCGCGCGCTGGCCGTAATATTCGGCATTGAGCGGCCGCGGCGAAAAGCTCTCGCGTTCGGCGCGCATGCGCGTCAGCGGCGCCAGCGCGACGCGGTGCGCGAGCTTGTACGGACCGACCTGCAACGGTTTGAACAACGCCTCGAATTTCATGTGATCCCCGGATGATCGATGAGAGGACGGGGATCATATGAGAAAGGGTGGCGGCCCGGAAGCCGCTTGGGTGGATGGCAGGCCAGCCGAAAGATGCGGCAGAAGCAAAAAGCCCCGGGCCGGGCCCGGGGCTTGCTGTCCGTCCGGAACGGCGGGATCAGTATTTCGCGACGACCGGGCCCGAGCCGAACTTGTAGTTCAGGCCGACCCGGGCGATGTGGCCGGTGAAATCCGCGGTTGCGTCGAAGCCGCGCGCGGGGCCCGGAGTGAACGGGAACAGCGGATTGAAGAAAGTGTATTTCTCGCTGCCGAGATCATAATAGAGATATTCGAGCTTGACGCTCCAGTTCGACGAAAAGCGGTACTCGCCGCCACCGCCGACCGCCCAGCCCACGCGCCAGCTTTCGGCCGTCCCTGCGCCGCAGATCAAGTTGAGACAGGGCGTGCCGGCCGCAAGCGTGGGATCCACGATCGACGTCGACGCCTTGACGTGCCCATAGGCAAGACCGCCGGTCGCATAAAGCATCCAGTCGGGCGTGACGGTGACACCGATCCGGCCGCGCGCGGTCCCAAGCCAGTCGACCTTCTGCTCCTGCGTGGTCGTGAGGGTCGGGAAGACCGGCAAGCTTCGCGTAACCGTCGAGCTGCCCTTGATGCCGGCAGCCGCGATATCGGCTTCCACGCCCCACACCAGGGAGCCGGTCTGCACATTGTAGCCAGCCTGCACGCCGCCCAGCACACCGCGCGGATTTATTGCCAGTGACGGCGGGACAAGGCCGCCGGCGAGGGCCACGTCGAGCACGCCCGCCGTGAAAACCGGATCGTGCGGCGCGAGCTTGATCGCATCGTCGCTCCAGCCATATCCGACATTCACGCCGGCGTAAAAGCCCGACCAGTTGTAGGCGACAGGCAATTGCGGCGCCTTGTAAAGCGGCGCACGTGCGGCGATATCGGCTGCGGCCGCGGGCTGCGCCGAGGCGACACCCAAAGCGACAAACACGATCGAAGCGAAACGGAGCATTCTCGATATCCCAAAGCCGAACATGACGTTGACCAGCAGTAACGGGCCAACCTTCGAAATGGGATAACAATCCTTGCGAGATCGCAGGCAAGAGGTCCGTTTCAAAAACGCGTGTAGCATCCGGGCAACAATTTCAGGTCGTTGCAAGCAGTCTCTGTCGCTGCAAGCAAGATCAGCCACTGAAACCCGGACGCGACAGCAGAAACGCCTTACGCCGTCTTGATCCAGACGGCCTTCACGTTGAGATATTCCTCGACGTGCTGCTTGCCGGATTCGCGGCCGTAACCGCTCATCTTGTAGCCGCCGAACGGCACGGCCGGGTCCATCGCCTGGTAGCAATTCACCCACACCGAGCCGGCACGCAGCGATTTTGCAACCGCATGCGCCTTGCTGACGTCGCGCGTCCACAGGCCGGATCCGAGGCCGAAGGTGGTGTTGTTGGCGCGCTTGACCAGCTCGTCCATGTCCTTGAAGGCGATCGCGGAGATGACCGGACCAAAAATCTCTTCCTGCGCGATGCGCATGTTGTCCTGGACGCCCGCAAACACCGTCGGCGAGACGAAGAAGCCCTTTGACAGCGCACCCTCGGTGACACGACCGCCGCCGGCGAGCGCGCGGGCGCCTTCCTTCTGGCCGATGTCGAGATAGCTCGTGACCCGTTCGAGCTGCTGCTCGGAGACCAGCGGGCCGATCTGCACGTTGGGATCGAGGCCGTTGCCGACCTGCAGCTTCTTGCCGAACTCGGCGACACGACCGACGAATTCTTCGTAGATCGACTGCTCGACGAACAGGCGCGTACCGGCGCTGCAGATCTGCCCGGAATTGGCGAACACCGCCATCGCGGCGCCCGGCACGGCGGCATCGAGGTCGGCATCCGCGAACACGATGTCCGGCGACTTGCCGCCGAGCTCGAGCGAGACGCGCTTGAGGTTACCGGCCGAGGCGCGGATGATCGACTGGCCCGTAACATGCGAGCCGGTGAACGCGACCTTGTCGACGTCGTGATGCGAGGCGAGCGCCGCGCCCGCGGTCTCGCCGTAGCCCGGCACCACGTTGATGACGCCGGGCGGCACGCCCGCCTCCATCGCGAGCTCTGCGATGCGCAGCGAGGTCAGCGGCGCCTCTTCGGCCGGCTTGAGCACCACGGTGCAGCCGGTCGCAATCGCCGGACCGATCTTCCAGATCGTCGCCGTGAGCGGGCCGTTCCAGGGAATGATGGCGCCAACGACGCCGATCGGCTCCTTCAGCGTGTAGGAGAAGATCTCGCCCGGCAGCGAATTCTCGATGGTCTCGCCGTGGATCGCGGTGGTCTGGCCGGCATAATAGCGCAGCATGCCGACGGCGCGCAGGCGATAGGCGCGGGTGCGGCTGAGCGGCGCGCCCATGTCGAGCGTGTCGAGCTGCGACAATTCGTCGAAATTTTTCTCGACGAGATCGGCGAGCTTCAAGAGCAGGTTCTGCCGCTCGAACGGCTTGACCTTGCTCCATGGTCCCTCAAAGGCGCGGCGAGCGGCGGCAACCGCACGGTCGATGTCCTCCTTGTCGCCCTCGGCGACGGTTGCGAGCAATTCACCGGTCGCGGGGTTGTGGGTCTCGAAGCGCTTGCCGGAAGCGGCATCGACCCACTTCCCGTCGATCAGCATCTGCTTGTAGGACCCGTTGGCGAACGGATGGCGCGTGATCGGAATAGCCTGCGACACAGCCATGGCTGCACTCCCTGTCAGGTGATTGATTGTGTTCGATCTGGGCGGGATCGTTGGGTCAAAGAATACAGCCGCGCCAGAGAGGCGTAAAGGCGGCACGGAACGAAGACCTCCCATGTCGACTTGTGCAGGATCGCACGAACGCCATGTTATAATTCGACCAAAACCCTTCTCCCGGAGACGGTCCATGCCGCATCCCGCCATCGTCAAAGACAATGTTGCCGTGATCACCGGCGGCGCATCCGGAATCGGATTGGCCGCCGCCCTTGCCTTCGCGCGTGCCGGCTTGAAGGTGTGCATCGCCGATGTCGATGAGGCGCGCCTGGCGGAGGCCGCAACAAAACTGTCATCCCTCGCGTCTGCCACACACGTGATGACCGTCGCGGTCGACGTCAGCAAAGCGGAGAGCGTCAAGGAACTGGAACGCGCGGTCGGCGCGCATTTCGGCGGCACCGATATTCTCATGAACAATGCCGGCATCCAGCCCGGCAGCACGTTATTCGCCGAACCCGACAATTGGCAGCGCATCATCGGCGTCAACATGTGGGGCATCATCAACGGCTCGCGCATTTTCGCGCCGGGCATGATCGCACGCGGCAAGGCCGGCCTCATCATCAACACCGGCTCGAAGCAGGGCATTACTACGCCGCCCGGCGATCCCGCCTACAACGTCTCCAAGGCCGGCGTGAAGGCGTTTACGGAAGCCCTCCAGCACGAGTTGCGAAGCACGAAAGACTGCCGCATCAGCGCGCATCTGCTGATTCCCGGCTTCGTGTTCACCGGGCTGACCGCGAAGGGCCGCACCGAGAAGCCGGCCGGCGCCTGGACGCCGGAGCAGACCGTGGATTTCATGCTGGCGCGGCTGGAAACCGGCGACTTCTACATCCTGTGTCCGGACAACGACGTGCCGCGCGCGCTCGACGAGAAGCGCATGCTCTGGGCCGCCGGCGATATCGTCGAGAACCGTCCGCCGCTATCGCGCTGGCATCCGGATTATGCAGATGCGTTCAAGCGATTTGTGGAGGGGGAGTAGGCTTGCAACGCTCTCACTCCCTTGCCCCGTTCTTGCGGGCACGGGTGGAGAAACCTACAACGTTTCCTGCTGCTGACCGCATTGCTTGCAGGCGAACTTGACGCGGGTCTGGCCCTTGGGGGCCTGCACCCGGTTCGGCGCGCCGCACTTGCCGCACACCGCTTCGATGCGGGTATCGCCCTGCTTGACGACGATGGTCTTCTTTTCCATCGATTCGCGGATCAGGCGCTCGGCCTCCTCTCGCAGGGATTGTTTGGACAAGGCTCATCTCCGCAATGAATGCGGGCGAGCCTTATCGCACCTGCGTCGAAATCACAATCCGAAACGGCCGCCCGGACCTCGACAATCCCATGGCTGGCCTCGACGTATATCGGGAAACGTCTCGGCGGCATGCGGGCCTTTTTGCAGTTCCCAGGAACTGTCATGAGGGCGACGGATGTAGCAGCATCCGCCGCCCTGTATGGTGCATGGCTTCGTTCTCCGACGCGTTCGCGCCAGCCGCTTGATCAAGCCGCCGTCTCAAGCCGCCTTGGAGACTTCCATCAACAGACGCTCGGCCTTGGCATCCTCGATACGGTTCACCAGCCGGCTGCTCTCGTGGTTGTCGCGGACCGTCTTGGTCAAGGTGATGCAGGTCTGGATCAGCATGACGATCCCCATGGTGAGATAACCCTTCATCCAGAGGTCGATCGGCAGGAAGAAAATCCCGATGGCGACGAGGAAAGCGGAGGCGGCGAAAGACGCGTAGGTGAAGGTCACCCAGGCGCTGCTGTGGGGCTGTCCGTTCTGGTTCATGATGGTCTCCTGTTGGTTTGACTGATGATGGGGTTTGAGATCAGGCAGTCGGCATGCGCTTGGACTTCAACCGCGCCAGCACGTCGTCCGCGGTCGTCTTGAGCCGGGGGCCGAAGCCCTGCTCGGCCAATCTCTCGGCGGTGGCGAGCGGGCCGGTGGCCGCGTCGAGTTCGATCAGCGCATCGTCCGCGGCCTGGGCTTCCATCTGGCGGTCGCGCAGGCGCCTCAAGGTGCTCTCCGCCTCGGGCAGCGTGGATTCGTAAGGACGTGCGGCCTCGATGCCGCTGCGGCGAAGCGAGCGCACCGCTTCCGAGGCACGGGCGACGCGGCGGCCGCGGTCGAGCTCGGTGATGCGGGCTTGAGCGTTTGCGACATGCCGCTTCAGGCGGCCGATCTCGGTCGCGAACAGCGTGCGCGCCGTCATTGCCGCATCGCGGTCGGCCTCCAGCCCTGCGATGGCTTCGGCCGCGTCCCGGGCGAGATCCTCGCGGCCGCCATCGAGCGCCGCAACCGCGCGGGTCTCGAGATCGGCGATGCGGGCGATGGTCGCCTCGAGCTTGCGGCCTTCCTGCTGGTCCTGCGCAATCGCCAGCGCCAGCGTCCGCTTGCTGCGCTCGACGGCGGCGGCCGCGTCGCGCAGCTGCTGGTCGAGGATCAGAAGAGCCGTGCGGTCCTCCAGCTCCTCGCCGGCGGCGGCAACGCTGCCGCGGAAAAGTGTCATGACGGTCTTGAACATTTGCTGCTCCCTGTTATGAGCGTTGCTCACGGATGGTTTGTAGCAGCAATCTTGAACATCGTTCAAGAAAAACTTGAGCGACGCTCAAGAATTTTATTAGCAAATGTCTAAAGCCCTGGAACGTCGAGAGAAACTGCGATCCGACCTCATCCTGGCGGCGGAGCGGATGATCGCGAGCCGTGGATTGGCCGGCCTGAAGACCCGCGATCTCGCCCGCGAGATCGGCTGCGCCAATGGCGCGGTCTACAATCTCGTTGCTGATGTGGACGAGTTGATCCTGCGGGTCGGCTCACGCACGCTGTTTCGGCTCGACGAGGCACTCAGCGCGGCGGAAAGCGCGGGCGAACCGTCGCCGCAACAGACCCTGGTCCGGATCGCGATTGCTTATTGCGATTTCGCCGCGGAAAATCTCCAGCTCTGGCGCGCGCTGTTCGAGCACCGCATGGCGACTGGCAAAACCGTGCCCGACTGGTCCGCCGACGACCAGATGCGGCTGTTCCGCCATATTTACCAGCCGCTGGCCGCGCTGTTTCCACAGCGCAGGCCGGACGAGCTCGGCATCACCGCGCGCAGCCTGTTCTCGGCTGTGCATGGCATGGTGGCGCTGGGACTCGAACAAAAACTGGTCGCCGTTCCGCTGCCGGCGCTGCGGAAGGAAATCGCTGGCCTCGTGCGCGCGATGATCGACGGGTTGATGGCGCAACCGAGCTAACTGCACGCTGGTCGTGGCATGCCCCTTGCCTGCTCGTATCCCGAGTTTCTCTTGGGGAGGCAACGATGAGCGCATCATCTTCCGGTATGAACCGTCGCCGCGTCATGCTCGGCGGCCTCGGCATCGCCGGAATGACGGCGGTCACGCCGCGCTTCGCCTCTGCGCAGGGGCGCGCGGAGACGCTGCTGGTGGTGCAGGAGCTGGGGCCGAACTCGCTCGACATGGAGGGCGTCGGCTCCAACCAGACCGTGAACGGCCTGTCCTGGAATTGCTACGACCGCCTGCTCTCCTACGCTTCCAAGACATTGCCCGACGGCACGGTGTCCTACGACCGAGAAAAGCTCGCGCCTGAACTCGCCGAAAGCTGGGAGGTCGCCGCCGACGGCATGTCGTGCACTTTCAAATTGCGGAAGGACGCAAAATTCCACGACGGCGCGCCGGTGACCGCGAAAGACGTCAAATGGTCGTTCGACCGCGCGGTGAAGGTCGGTGGCTTTCCGACCTTCCAGATGTCGGCGGGATCGCTGGAAAAGCCCGAGCAGTTCGTCGTTGTCGACGACCACACCTTCCGCATCGACTATGTCCGCAAGGACAAGATGCTGCTGTTCAATGTCGCTGTCGTCGTGCCATTCATCATCAACTCCGAACTTGCGAAGAAGAATGCGACCGCGGAAGACCCATGGGCGCTGGCGTGGCTCAGGACCAACGAGGCCGGTGGCGGCGCATACAGGATCGAGAGCTGGAAGCCCGGCAGCGAGACCGTGCTGACGCGTTTCGACGACTGGAAGAGCGGACCGCTGCCGAAGGTTAAACGCGTGATCGCGCGCGACGTGCCCTCCGCCGGCACGCGTCGCGCCATGCTGGAGCGGGGCGATGCGGATCTCTCCAGCGGCTTTGCGCCGCGCGACTTCGAGCAGATCATCAAAGAGGGCAAGGTCAAGGTCTCGGGCGTGCCGATACCGAACGCGCTCTGGTACGTGGCGCTGAACACCGCGAAGCCGCCGTTCGACAATGTGAAGCTGCGCCAGGCCATCGCCTGGGCAATGCCCTACGAGCAGATCCAGAGCAGCGCGTTCTTTGGCCGAGCCGTTCCGATGTATGGCGGAGCTCCAGAGGTTTCAAAGCCGGTCTGGCCGCAGCCATATCCCTATGTCACCGATCTCGACAAGGCCAAGGCCCTGATGAAAGAGGCAGGCTTCGAGTCCGGACTTGAAACGACGCTGTCGCTCGACACCGGTACAGCGACCGTCGGCGAGCCGACCGCGATCCTGATCCAGGAGAGTCTTGTAAAAATCGGCATCAAGGCGTCGATCGAAAAAATCCCCGGCGCGAACTGGCGCACGACGCTGAACAAGAAGGAGTTGCCGCTCGCGCTCAACCGCTTCAGCGGCTGGCTCGACTATCCCGAATATTACTTCTACTGGAATTTCCACGGCAACAATTCGATCTTCAACATCTCCTCCTACCAGAACAAGGAGATGGACGCGCTGATCGACAAGGCGCGGTTCAGCGCGGATGCGGCCGAGTACGACAAGGCCGTGAAGGATTTCATCGCGCTCTGCATGCGCGACGTTCCCGTCGTTCCGCTCAACCAGCCGATCCACGACGTCGCCATGCAGAAGGCCGTCAGCGGCTACGAGTTCTGGTTTCACCGTGAGCCGGACTACCGTCAGTTCGCGAAGGGCTGATTCTTGTCGACGACGTGCACGACGCTGGACGTGGCTCGCGCCTGCTCGCTCGGAGAGCCCCGTTGCAGCCGCGCCTCGCTCGCGCGCAGCATCGCCGCGTCGAGCTTGCCTTGCCGCGATCCTTCCAGTGCGCATTGGAAGACCCGGTAGAGCTGCGCGCCGCCGACAACGCGGTGCGGCACAAGGCGCGGTCGATCAGGTTGGAGGCGGTGGACGCGCGGACGACCTTGCTGCTGACGGTGAGCAACGATGGCGAGCCGATCTCGGCGCCGAACCGCGACCGGATCTTCGATGCTTTCTTCACCACCCGCCGCGACCAGGGCGGCACCGGGATGGGGCTCGCGATCGCGCGCGGTGATGGCGAGCCATGGCGGCTCGATCAGTCTCAAGCCCACCGACGAGGGCGCGGCCTTCGAACTGCAGTTTCCGGCGGCCTAGATCGCAAACACCCAGGCCGCGACGATGGTGCCGATGGTGACCAGACCGGCGATGGTCCAGCCGGCGGCGTATTCCAGTTCAGGATGACCGGTCGCCCGCATGATCTCAGTGGGATCGGCGGTATGCTTGTGTGCCATGACTGCCTCGCACGTGTTTCCCCGTGTCATGGATAAGTCGCTTCAGCCGGCGAAAGGTTCCATCACGGACATGCGAGGACACAAAAACAGCGAAAACAACCCCATGCACAGTAGACGGCCACCTCGCTGCCGAGGCGGGGTCACCCCTCCCAAATGCTTGCGTCACCGGTGCAAAGCGGCCGCCCGGCGCAATGACCGCGGCGGCTCGCGGCTTGCGCTCCGAATCCGGTTGCGTGCTAGACTGACCGACGCAATCGAGGGCGGGAGGGACGCATGGCCGACGACAAGGCAAAGCGGGGCGGAGCGGATCGGGCGCTGATTGCGCTCACCGAGACATACGAGGTTGCCTACTGGTCGAAGAAGTTCAAGGTGACGCCGGCCAAGCTGAAATACGCCGTCAAGAAGGTCGGCCGCTCCGCCAGGAAGGTCGAGGACTACATCAAGCTCCAGAAGCACCGTGCTTCCGACAAGAGCCGGATCGCGCTCAGCGAAGCCTACGAGGTCCGCTACTGGTCGAAGAAATTCAAGATCACGCCGGCCAAGCTGAAGGCCGCCGTCGCCGCGGCCGGCCATTCCTCGAAAAAGGTCGAGGCCTATCTTGCGGCGCAAAAGGCGGCAAAGAAGAAAAAGGCCAAAAAGACCACCAGGAGGGTGAGCAAGCCGAAGACAAAGGCCTGAGCTCGCAGCTCTGCGGAGGCAAATGACGTCCGTCCGACTGATCCTCGCCAGCGCCCTCATTGTCGGGGCCGCCTCCGCCTCGGGCGCCACACCTGCAAAGGTCTCGGGCTCGACGGCGCTGGCGCTCGCGGGCGTGATCGCGCCGCTGTCGCCGAACCTGACCGGCGCCGAGAAGAAAGCGGTAGCGATGCTGTTCGCCGCCAATGCCGACATCCCCTACAAGAAGCCGATCGTGGTGACCGCTGACAGGATCGTCTGCCGCAGCGGCAATGTCGATATCACGTTGCGCAGCTGCGAAGTGACCTTCAGCAAGAAGACCAGGAACGTCAACGGCTCGACGGCCAACGAGATCTTTGCGACCGAAGCACTGGCTGGCGTTCCGCCTGACGGAGCGGCGGGATCGAATTTCGAGAGCCTGAGCAAGCTGAGCTGCACGATCGACCCCAATGCGATCAGACGGAAGGACGGCAGCGGGGCAGACTGCACGTTCCAGCCGGGGAATTAATCGAGGGCAACAAGGCTTGCGGCGGGAGCAACAGCGCCGCGCTGGCGGAAGATGATCGCCAGGCGACACCGCCAGTGCAGACTCGGCGCTGAAATCCCGAGCGCTCCACGTGTAGACGAATACCGGCCGCGCGGAATTAAAAGACGCGTGCCAGGCGCTCACCCCAGTTCGAAATCGGCCAGATCACATCCACATTGCCATTTGCCGATTTCCGATATGCGCCAGACGGGCGCGATCCGAACGGATGCCGTGCGCGTCCAACGCAGCGACGCGTCGGGCAGACAATGCAATTCGAGATTGGTGGCACTGTCGCGATGGATGCGTAAATTTAGTTTCTAGTTTCGGGGGCTTCGTTTGCCAGGTTCGGGTGACATCATTTATCTGGATAAGTATGAGGCCGTGCATTCGCACGACAGCGAGTTCGCACGCGACCGTCTGTTCAGCGTTTACGGCGCAGATGGCTTCGACAAGGGGCCTGGCAGCTTCGGAATCCAGGCCAACTACGCCAAGCTGACGGCCGTCGGTCTGGGCTACTGCTCCTACGATTGTCCAGTCTCGGTGACGTATCCCGAGGCGAGCTTCGTGCGGCAGTTCTTCTCCATCCACGGCAGGGCAAACTTCACCACGTCGCACGGAAGCGCTTCAATCGGTGCCTGGACACCCGTCGTCTCCGGAAACTCCAGGCTGCGACTGGAGTTCGGCGAGGACTATCGGCAGTTGGTCCTGCGGATCGATGTGCCGGCGCTCGAGCGCACCATCAAAGCGATCACCGGCGACGCAAGTGACAGGCGGCTGGAATTGTCCGAATGCGATCCGAACCCGTCCAGCATGTCGTTCCTCCGGCGTCAGGTCTTCCATCTCGCCGAGGAGCTGGAGACGTTTGCCGATCAATATTCTCCGCTTGCCAAGGCCGAACTCGAGCGCGATCTCATCGTGAGATTTCTGCTGGCCCACGAGCACAACTTTGCCGATCTGCTCAGGCGCGAACCGCGCGGTGCCGGGCGCAACGTCGTCGACAAGGTCGAGGCCTTCATCGAGGCCAATTGGAACCGACCGATCGATCTGGAGGAAATCGCAGGCGTCGCGAACGTCAACGTTCGTACCGTGTTTCGCGAGTTCGCACGGGCCGGCAAGGGATCTCCCGCCCAGTTCGCGAAACGGGTCCGGCTGCGGCGGGCCGCCGAGCTGCTGCGATCTCCGGCGGCAACGACCACCGTGACGGGCGCCGCTCTTCGCTGCGGCTTCCAGAACATCGGGCGTTTCGCCTCGGACTATCTGCGGCTTCATGGCGAGCTTCCGTCTGAAACGCTGAAGCGCGCGCGGTCGTCACGGTAGCGGCCGCGGCGACGTCCGTTCGCTGCGGCC
>LNAP01013399.1_pt1 | contig 14170 bp, 10 predicted proteins | sample 602601 | NCBI WGS metagenome assembly LNAP01 (sample SAMN02440304, study PRJNA202911) | soil metagenome | biome: Subtropical and temperate rainforests or woodlands; isolation source: soil samples (1 kg each in a 20% v/v slurry with milli Q water) were... ...
TTGGCTGCCGGAATCCATTACTCCCATTGATCAACGTGCCGGTCTGGTATTGGGCTTCGCGGCGGTGCCCGAACAGTCGATCGAGGCGGCGCTGGAGCGATTGCGAGAGGCGTGGCGCGCTCGATGAAGCGGGCGGACCAGCAGTCCGCCCGCAGTCGTTCATCAGGGTTGAGTTTCGAGTTTGAGGAACAGATTCGGGTCGCTGATACGCCGCAGCACCTAGTCGATTGGCGCCAGAGTCGTGAGTACCTGGCGGCGTTCGGTCGTGAACTGCTGCAGATGTGCTTCGGCGATTTTCAGGTGCGCCGCCGTGAACTGCTCCATCGGCGCATCAAGCGAATCGTAGTGAAATTGCGCAAGCCGCAGAGGCTGATCCTTGTTGGTGGTGTCTAGCACCTGGTACTCCTGGAATAATCCCTGCGCTTTTTGGTCTTGATTCGTCCCTGTTCGTTGCGGACGATACGGACCTGGTCGTTGTCCAGTAGCCACTGCAAGTACGCCTGTCGGGGCTGTCGATCCTTGATCAGGCTGGCGCGAATACCGATGCCTTGAGCGCGTAGCTGGACGGCGGCACCATTGAGCTCCGAGCTCGGACCAGCGCCTGGGTCAGCGACTCGAACTGTGTGGGCATGGCCACGAGCGTGCCGTCGCGGACCCGCCATTGAGGCGTGCCGATCATGGTTTGGTCGGGGGCCGATCTCGCGCTCGGGTTGCAGTACTTTCAGTGCTTGGCGCAGTAACAGGGCGGCGACTTCATTGACAGTGGGGCCCCTGCTGGTCTGGTGAATGACTTGGCTCTTTTTCAGCAAGGCAGGGGTTTTGGAGTTCTCTGGGTGGTCAGTCATTGTCATTTTCCTTTTTGACGTAGCGGCTTACGAAAAAAACAGCGAGCGCGCCAGTTGCGGGCTGATTGCGCTGCGATAGATAGCGATCACCTGGCTGCTGGAGGCGGAATTAAGGTCGCCCCCTCCGGTCATCATCCGTTGATCACGCAGTTTCAAATGGGCGGCGGTAAACGCTTCGACAGGCGTGTCGGGACCGGCGTAGTGAAAGTGGGCGTACCACAACGGTTGTTTGGTGCTTCGCTCGCGAATTTCGTATTCCTGCAGGTAGTCCTTGCGCGGGCCCTTGAGTCGACGTCGTTCACCACTGCGCACGACATCGATTTCATTTTTGCTCGAAAGCCATTCGATACGGGCGGCCGTGGGCGGCTGTTGCTTGATCATCTGGACGCGAATCCGGTAGCCCTCGGCGTACAGTCGATCACGCGCCGTGTTCAAGGCCGCACCCAATGTTGTCGCAGCGTCGGTCGTATTCGAAGCGGTCAGGGTTTGCTCGAGTGTCTTCGCGCTTTTGTCGAGCTGTTCGGCTTTGTGCTGGAACAACTCTTCGATTTCCACCGGGATGCGGCCGGCTTTTTTTGCGCTCGCTTCGGTTTTCTGGATGAAACTTTCCACGCCATCGAGCAGCTCCTGACCCTGAGTGATTTGTGTGGCGAGGTCCGGTATTTGCGCCGCTGGCCGACGACGTCTGGGTTGCACGCGCTCAACCCAGACGCCGGGTGTTTTTTCGTGAAAGGTGGCGATCACTTTGCCGGTCAAGGGCGATTTCACATCCAGCAGGACCGGCTCTCCCGATGTCGAGGGACGCACTTCGCCCACAACCGTACCCTTGAAGCGTGTCTTGACCACCCGTTTGCGCGATGCCGAGGCGGGTTTTGACGGGCCGGGTCGGGGTTCTACCGGCCGTTGTTCGCGTAGCAGTTGCGCCAGATTGGCTTCGGTTTCCTGCTGGAATTCACTGATCCGTGCACGTACGTGTTTAAACGGTTGCTCCAGAACCGCGTCCTTGTGGGTGAGGCTGAAGTCTTCGAAGGCCTGGTCGATAGCGGCAAACTGTTCGAGCATGCCGTTGAGGCCTTCGATACGTTCGCCGGCCGCCCAGGCACTGTTTTGCAGCATCAGTTCTTGCGAGGTCTGTATGACCAGGTTGGTGTTATCGAGCAAGCGCTCGAATGCACCCCGAGCGTCGATCAGAGCGGCGCTGTTGCCTTCTTTCAAGCAGACGTCGCGAGCCAGCGAAACCTGGAGCGCCTTGAGATCGTTAACACTGAAAGCAGGCAGTTTTGCCCGGTAGGTACTGGCCATTTCAGCGGCATCTTTACCGAGTCGACTCAAGTCATGGAACCGTGATTGGGCAAACTCTATTTTGCCGATCACGCCCTCGGTCAGGTCGACCATTTTCCGATAGGTCGCAGGGTTACCGGTCCCGCCTGCCGTTTGCTCGGCATCGAGCAGCGCCAGGGTTTCCCTCAGGGTCTGCGCAAACGTTGCATTGCGCTGATCGAGCCACGTCTGGTTGAAGAACAACTGAGTGCCGAGCATCTCGACCATGGCGGTTCGGTAGTTGGGCACCGTGTCGAGCAGGTTCAGCGATTTCAACTGCTCAATAGGGGCGGCGTATTCCTGGGTGCGTCGCTCGAGCTTCTCGAGGAACTGCGTTTGCGCGGCCAACCGTGCTTCGTCACCGACTGATTTTTTCATGGTGTTGTGGGCGTCAGTCAGCTCTGTACGCGCCCGCTCGCGTTCATCGTCAAACTCGGCCAGTTGCTTCTTGAGTTCGGCGATACGTGCACGGTTTTGTTGTTTCAATGCCTTGCGTCGGCTCGACAGACCGCCACCGCGCAGGCGCAGGCGCGTGTCGACGAACCACTCGCCCCGTTGGTTGCTGATCAGTGCCGGGCCGTTGCGCAGGGGTTGCTTTCGAGAGTCGATGATCGACACTTCACCCGTGTCCTCGACAGAAACTTCGAACCAGCGCTCGCCCACCGGTGCGTAGCAAGCGTTTCCCTTTCGATAGAGGTGGCGATATAGGCCGTTGCCACTGTCGGGCGGTGTGAGCTGATCAGGTGGAACGACCTTGAACTGATCCAAGGTTTTTGTCAGGTCCAGGGCCGCATCGGTTGCCACTGTCTGGCGATGTTGCACAGGAGGGGGCTCGCTGACGATGTCGGGTAATTGCACGACGGTCACAGGTTGTCGGGCCGGTTTTTCCGGGTGCTCGATCGCTGTTGCAATGGGCTTTTCCTGGGCCCTGCGCGCAGGCGGATTGCGCGTACTGGCGTGATGGGCAAGCACCATGGCCAGGGTCAGCAACAGGTCGGTCATGGCTGATTTCTGCTGCTGTTGGTCGCCACTGTCGGCAGCGTCGAGGGTTTGCTGCAAGTCATCCAGTACTTGCCAGATCCAGGCGGCCGTCCCGACGGTTCGACCAAGAAAGGGCAGCGCCGCGTTAAGCAGCGTCCAGGCTGTCCGCTTGAAAACCGCCCAGCGATTTTGCGCGTTGGACAACGATTGCCGCTGCGCCAGTTCGACCAGCGCATTGACGTTGGCCTTGTACAGGACGGCCAGGTAATTGCCGCTCAGGACCCGCGAGCCGAGGGAAATCGGGCCGCTCATTTGCAGGGAGGTCAGCGGGTCGGCCAGCATTTGAGAGAGGCTCCAGACCGAAGGTCGGTCCCCGGTGAACGCATAGTTGGCGTAGTTGGCGCGGGCGTCATCCGGCAGCCAGGCGAGAACGGAATGGCGCAACGTCGGCGAGTGCTTGATGGCGTAGACCAAATTGGCCGGCGTTGGATACTGGCTCAGCGGTTGCTCAAGCATTGGCCGGTAAAGCAAGCACGGCCCCTTCTCCATCTGCCGGGGGCCGATCACGAACATGTTGGTCACTTCATCGACGGCGCCACCGATGCGCCAGCCTGGCTCGAAGGCCAGTGGGCGAATCACGATCTCCTGGCCATCCACCCAACGATTTGCGTCGAGCACTTGCACCACGGCGGCGACATAGCGGTAACCGGTTTCGTCGATGCCATGCTGCTTGCGAATCTTCAACTGCAAGGCCAGCAGCGGTAACTCGACGCGCAAATGGCTGGTGAACAGGTTTTGACGCCGCAGGTTTTCCACGGGGTCGGCGAGCAGTTTGCTTTTGATCAGCGCCGGGTAGTTTTGGCCGATGTCGACGCGTGTAATCAGTTCCTCCAGATAGCTCACCGTCATCCACTGCGGCAGCGCGGCGGTGCTGGAACTGCGTACGAATTTGTTGCCTTGCGGCAGGGCAATCAGGTTTTGCAGCGCCAGGTCGACCAGGCTCAGGGTGGTGCGCTCAGGGTCCACCATTGGCACAAAGCTGCCCCAGACCACCAGGCTATCGACCACGATCTCGATGTCCGCCAGGTTCAGATGTGCGGCATCGGCATGTTGCGCGAGCATGGCTTCGCGCATCTGATCCAGCGCGAATTCGCGGATCGGTTTGAGCCCGTCCAGAAAGGACTGCCCGGCGTTCTGATTGCGCACCGTCACCAGATCCATCAGATGACGGCTGTAAGCGGTGAGATCAGTGGATGACGCATCGGCCATCCAGTCTGGCAGCGATTGTTCGACCTGATTGAATCGCGAGGACGACTGTTTGTCCGTCGGGTCGAGTTCGTTGGTCGAACGGCTGACGTGGGGCGCCAGATCCGGGTTTGCCGCCGCGGGGTCGTTGGCCAGCGCACCGATTGCATCGGCCTGCAGAGCTATCAGATTGCACGCCAGGTGGTCGAAATAATTACCCGGCGGTTCGATCAAGCGCCAATGCAGGACATTTCCCTGTACTTGCCCATCGGTGTTCGCCAGCAACGACGCGCCCAGCTCCTGCAAGGAGTCAAACGCCTGGAAGCCACGGGTGATGGTGTGAGTGAGAACCAGGGTACGGCTACCCAGCGTCCCGATCAGTACCGCCGTGTCGACGATGTTAATGTGCGTCGAAGCCGCGCCGCTTTGGCCGTCCAGGTCAATCAGGCAGGCGCGTGACTGATAAGGGTCATGCGCACGACGTGCGTTCTTGTCCGGGTAGGCGAAAAGCTTGCCGGCCATGGCGTGCTGGTCGCTGTCCCAGTCCGGGTTGGCTTCGATGTTCCACAGGTCGCGCAAGGATTTGGACAGTGCCTGCCAGCGTGGAGCCGATGCGCGGGTGAACTGGTTCCAGTAATCGACTTGTTGCTCTTGAAACGCGACAAACAGCAGTGGCGCCAACTCATTGAGCAGGCGCCCGATGGCATCGATGCTGACGGGCAGTTGCGCCGGTGTCTGCACCTGGGGTTGCAACGTTAGGTAGTGCTCGCCGTCGAGGTAGATCACGGGTGTCCGCGCTACGCCATGGCGTACCAGTGCGTCTGTCAGCGACTCGAAGCGCCTTGACCCAGGCTCGACACTGCCATTGTGCAAGATCCAGGTCGGCGTCACCACCATGGCCAGGCGGGGATCGATTTGCAGATTCGGGTACAGCGCTTTCAGGGCTGGTTGCAGCGCATGTGTGGCGACTTCCCTGATCGAGGGGCCGGTTACCAATTGGGTGAGAAGGGCATCTTGATCAGAGGAGAGGCTGGTTTCAGACGAAGGGCTGGAGGTACTTGTCATGGTCACGTCCTTTGTGAGGGTAGCAGGCACCGTGGAAGGTTCGGTGCGCGGTCCATTGCAAAGTAGCGACGGGTATAGCGGCGTTGGCGGTAAATAAATATCGCGGGCAAAAAAAGACCTGCGCAACCGCAGGTCAGGATAAACCCGCGTCGGTTATCAGGTGCCCGACTTGATCTTGGTCCAGGCCCGAGTCCGCGCGCGCTCGGCATCGCGCGGCAGCGGTTGCAGGGTGTAGAGCGTACCCATCGCCGCATCGGTCGGGTACAGGTTCGGGTTGTTGCGGATCGCCGGGTCGACCCGTTCCGTGGCGTCCTTGTTCGGGTTCGGGTAACCGACAAAGTCACTGACCGGTGCAATCACCTGCGGCTGTAGCAGGTAGTTGATGAAGGTGTAGGCGTCTTCGGGGTTTTTCGCCCCCTTCGGAATCGCCAGCATGTCGAACCAGATCGGCGCGCCTTCCTTCGGCAAACACCCCATTCTTGGCTTCCTTGGCGCGATTGGCGGCTTGCGAGAAGCTGCCGGAATAGCCGACTGCGACACAGATGTCACCGTTGGCAATGTCGGCCATGTACTTGGACGAGTGGAAGTAGGTGATATATGGACGGATCTTCATCAGCAGTGCTTCTGCCTTGGCGTAGTCCGCAGGCTTCTTGCTGTTGGGGTCCAGGCCCAGGTGTTGCAGGGCCAGCGGCAGGATCTCCGAGGGCGAGTCGAGCAGGGCGACACCGCACTGCTTGAGCTTGCTGATGTTTTCTTCCTTGAAGATCAGGTCCCAGCTGTCTACCGGCGCGTCGGCGCCCAGGGCTGCCTTGACCTTGTCCGGGTTGAAGCCGATCAGGATGGTCCCGTACATGTACGGCACGGCAAATTTGTTGTCCGGGTCGTTGGCTTCGATCAGCTTCATCAGCTTGGGATCGAGGTGGTTCCAGTTCGGCAGCTTGCTGCGGTCCAGGGGCTGGAATACGCCGGCTTCGATTTGCTTGGCAAGGAACACGTTGGACGGCACCACCACGTCGTAGCCGGAGTTGCCGGTCAGCAGCTTGGCTTCCAGTGCTTCGTTGGTGTCGAAGATGTCGTAGACCAGTTTGGTCTGGGCGTTCTGGGCCTTGAAGTCTTCCAGGGCCTTGGGGGTGATGTAGTCGAACCAGTTGTAGACGCGCAGGGTTCGCTCTTCAGCGTGGGCGGCGCCACTGAGCACCGTGGCGCACAGCGCTGGAAAAATAAAACGCTTAAGACTTTTCATTCTTCTACTTCCTCATTAAGCGCTTTCAAAACCTTCGAGAACGTTCACGGCATTGATGCCGATTTCTTCCACGGCATAGCCGCCTTCCATGACGAACAGCGTGGGTTTGCCGAGCGCCGCGATGCGCTTGCCCATGGCCAGGTAATCCGGGCTGTCGAGTTTGAATTGCGAGATCGGATCATCCTTGAAGGTATCGACGCCAAGGGACACCACGATGATGTCGGCGCCGTAGCTTTCGATCTCTTTGCAGGCTTGTTCCAGCGCTGCGCTCCAGGTATCCCAGCCTGAACCGGCGGCCAGTGGATAGTTGAAGTTGAAGCCTTCACCGGCGCCTTCGCCCAGTTCGTCTTCATAGCCTAGGAAGAACGGGAACTCGGCTTCCGGGTGACCGTGGATCGAGGTGAACAGCACATCACTTCGCTCGTAGAAAATCGACTGGGTGCCGTTGCCATGGTGGTAATCGACGTCGAGGATCGCGACTTTTTTGTGGCCCTGATCGAGGAACGCCTGGGCAGCGATGGCAGCGTTGTTGAGGTAGCAATAACCACCCATCAAATCGCTGGCGGCGTGGTGTCCCGGTGGACGGCACAGGGCGAAAGCAGAACGGGCGCCGCGCTGGATTTCAGCTTGGGCGGTGAGCGCGACTTGTGCTGCGCTGTACGCCGCTTGCCAGGTGCCGGCGGTGATCGGGGCGCCGCCGTCGAAGCTGTAATAGCCGAGTTGGCCATGCAGGCTGGTCGGTTTGATCGCACGCAAGGTGCGTGCAGGCCAGGTGTAGGGCAGCAGGTCACCGTCGGTGTTGAACTCGGTCCAGCGTGCCCAGGCACCTTTGAAGAAGTCGAGGTAGTCGCGGCTGTGAATGCGGGCGATAGGCTCAAGACCGAAATCCTTCGGCGCTTCGACTGGGCCAAGGTTTTGGTTCTGCACGCGTTGCAGCACATGATCGGCGCGCGATGGCATCTCGAAGCACGGCTTGAGTTGGCCGTCGATGAGTTCACAGCGGCCATGGTGCAGGTGGTGATCGTCAGAGTAGATCGTCAGCATTTGTTGTTCTCCGCAGGGCTGATTCGGTTGCCCCCAGTGTTGCGGCGTACGGCGAATCGGAGAACGGCAGGAAAGGCCAAAAGGGGATCAATACGGCCAAAACATTTGACCGAAATTCGCCCCTTGATAATGCGGAGCTCTCGCGGCCGCCATCGCGAGCAAGCTCGCTCCCACAGGTGAGCCTCAGTGCCCGCGATTTTTTTGTAAGACGCATACCCCTTGTGGGAGCGAGCTTGCTCGCGATGGCGGCAGATCGCTCATTACAGCCCTCAGGGCCGGAACTGACTCGGCGCCACACCACTCCAGCGCACAAAGGCATGGCGAAAACTCGCGGTTTCGCTGAAGCCCAACGCTTCAGCAATTTGATAGATCGGCAATTGATCCTCGCAAAGCATTTGCTTGGCCTGCTCGAAGCGCAGTTCGTCGAGCAGCTCCTGGTAGCTGCAACCCATGTCCTTGAGATGCCGACGCAAGGTCCGCGCCGAACAATTCATTTGCTCGGCCAGCCCCTCCAGCCCGGGCGCGGCATTCAATTGTGCGCTGAGCAATTGGCGGATCCGCCCGAGCCAGGCCTGGCGCCCGGTGAACTCGATGTTCTGTTTGCGACAACGTTCGGCCATGGCCTGATGGGTGATCACATCGGCCAGCGGCAACGGCTGGTCGAGCCAGCGCTTGTCAAAGGCGAAGGCATTGTTGCGCGCGCCGAAGTGCACAGGGCAATCGAAGTGTTCGGCGTAGCTTGTCTCGTAGTCGGGCGCGGCATGTTCGAAGCGTGCGCCGAGCAAGGGCAAAGGATGGCCGAGCAGGTCGTCGCAGGTGACTTTCAGCGACACCAGGCAGAACTCGGCGTTGAACACCGCCATGGTCGGGCTCTCGCGGTAATCGGCGGCGGCGAACCAGATGCGTTCTCCATCGTCTTCAAGGCTCAGTTCGAAAAGTGTTCCCAGCAGCGCCGGATAACGCATCGCCAGACGCAAAGCGTCACCGAAGGTGGCACTGGTGAGCAGGGCGTAACCGAGCATGCCGTAGCAGGAGACGTGCATCCGCCGGCCCAGTTCCAGGCCGATGTCACGCTTGAGCGCGACAGCGTTGGCGCAGACCTGCATTTCCTGATTGGTGGTGATGCGCGTGTCGGCACGGTTCAGATCCGCCGCACTGATGCCGCTTCCGGCCAGCAGTGCTTCGCTGGACAAGCCTTGTGCCTTGAAGGCATCGAGTACCAGGGAGACGGCATTGAGGGTGGTGAGGTGGGAGTGGAGCATAAAGACTTCCAGCCTTGGGATAGCTGGAACACAGCAAGTTATATGCCGAGCGCTGGAAACTGTAGGAGCGAGCCCGCTCGCGAAAAGCCTGAGAGCGCCGCGGGGTGCCAGGCTCCCGGCGTTATCGTTAACGACCATCGCGAGCGAGCTCGCTCCTACACGTGGTTGTGGTGTGTCAGCTCAATTCGCCGCAGAGGTCGAGTTCAACGAGACGGCGAACCTCGGCAGCTTCGAGTCCGGCTCCCAGCAAACCATGCAACTTGCCAAACGCCGCCTCACGGGTCATGCCGCCACCGGACAGCACACCAACGCCACGCAGGCGGCTGCCTGCCTCATACACGTCGAGCTTCACGCCACCTTCATGGCATTGGGTAACGGCAACCACCACCACGCCGTTATCCCGCGCACGGCCGAGGCTGGCCAGGAACCCGGGGTTGTCGCTCGGCCCGGTGCCGCTGCCGTAGCACTCCAGCACCAGACCTTGAATGCCGCTGTCGAGCAAGCCATTCAGCACCTCGGCGCCGATGCCGGGAAACAGCGGCAGCACCGCGACGTTCGCCAGTTTTTTGGGTTGGCTGTAGTTCAACTGTGTTGGTAGCGAAGGCGCTTTCACACCGCCACCCTGACGCTCCAGCCGCTTGAACGGATGACGGCCAAAACTGCGTACCTTGGCGCAACGGGTCGGGTCCAGCAGTTCGCCATGGAAGTACAGATGCACGCCCGGTGCCAGGCCTTGGCCCAGCGCAACCAGCGCGCCGCCGAGGTTTTCCCAGGCGTCGCTGTCAGTTACACCTGCCGGCAGCATCGAGCCGGTGAAGCACACGCGGGCATGCAGGCCGAGCAACTGGAAACTCATCGCGGCCGCGCTGTAGGCCAGGGTGTCGGTGCCATGCAGGATCAGCACGCTGTCGCAGCCCTGAACATCCACCGCATCGACCACTGCTTCACGCAACTGCTGCCAGTACGTCGGGGTCATGTTGGCACTGTCGATCAGCGGCGACATTTCACGGAAACGCCATTGCGGTACCACCAGCTCAGGCTGGCTGTGCAGATAGTCACGCATCCGCGCTTCGAAGCCGGACGCCGGGGCCAGGCCGTTGGCGCTGGCCTGCATACCGATGGTGCCGCCGGTGTAGAGCACCATGACGTGCTGAGCGGCGGGGTAGGTAGACGAATTCATGAAGATTCTCCGAAAGGAAGAGTTCCCACAGTTTTTCGAACTTTAACTGACGGGCGCACGCGATGCGCCCGTCATTCACCTGTTAGCGTTGCGCTGCGGGTACGCCTTGCTGCTCAACTTCAGTCTTGCCGACAGCGGCAGGCGGGTTGGCCGGCCACGCCTGGCGATCCAGATCCAGGTCCGGGAACTTGGCGGAGTCGAACACCGGAGTCTTGATCCCGGCAGCACGCTGGTCATCGTAGTCCCGCAGGATGCGCATGCCGACCTTGAACAGCAGGAAGAGCGCGATCAGGTTGACGAACGCGAGCATGGTCATTGTGATGTCGGCGAAAGCGAACACGGTGCCGAGGTTTTCAATGGCGCCCCAGAAAATCAGCACCAGTACCAGCGCGCGATAGCCCATCAGCGCTTTGCGGTTTTCACCGATCAAAAAGCGCAGGTTGTTCTCACCCAGGTAGTAGTTGTAGAGGATCGAGGTGAACACGAACAATGCCAGAGCTACGGAGATGAACATCCGGCCCCAGTCACCGACCACGGCGGCCAGCGAGTTCTGGGTCAGGGCAATACCGTCGCCTTCGAAGCCAGGGGTGTAGAAACCGGAGAGCAGAATCAGCAACGCGGTGCAGGTGCAGATCACGAAGGTATCGAGGAACACGCTGAACGCCTGGACCACGCCTTGCGCAACCGGGTGTTCGACCGCTGCAACCGCCGCCACGTTAGGTGCACTGCCCAGACCTGCTTCGTTGGCGAACACGCCACGCTTCACGCCCATGATAATGGCGCTGCCGATCAGGCCGCCGAAGGCCTGGTCCAGACCAAAGGCGCTCTTGACGATGGTCATCAGCATGTCCGGCACTTGGTCGAACTGCAGCACGATCACGTAGATGGTCACGCCGATGTACGCCAGGGTTTTCACCGGCACCAACAGGTCGGCGACCTTGGCGATGCGCTTGATCCCACCGATGAACACCAGACCCAGCAGCACGGCCAGGCCGATGCCGGTGTAAGTGGTGTCGAGGCCGAACGCGTTGTTCAGCGAGTGCGTCACAGCGTGGGCTTGCAGGCCGTTGAAGGCGAAGCCGAACGTCACCAGCAACAGGAACGCCATCAGCATGCCCAACCAACGTTTTTGCAAACCGTGCTGGATGTAATAGGACGGGCCACCGCGGAACTGGCCTTCGGAATCGCAGCGCTTGTAGAGCTGGCCGAGGGAGCATTCGAAGAAGCTGCTGGACATGCCGACCAGCGCGGTCACCCACATCCAGAACACCGCACCTGGGCCACCGAGGGTCACGGCAATACCGACACCGGCGATGTTGCCCGCACCGACACGGCCGGCGAGGCTGAGCATCAGGGCCTGGAACGAGCTCAGTTGCCCGGCGCTGCTTTTGAGGCTGTCGCGGAACACCGCGAACATGTGGAAGAAGTGACGCAATTGAACGAAACGCGAGCGGATCGTGAAGTAGCTACCGAGCCCGACAATGAGCACGATCAGGAAGTCGTTAATGACTTCGAGCATGGATTATTCCTCGCTGTTTTTTGTGTAGGCAACAATGCTGGCCGGACAGACACATCGAGTTACACCCCTTGGCGCACGGCACAATGGGCGGTACGAAGTTCGTCCCGGTTTCATATCGCGGGTTTGTTATTAGTTCGGGTTTCGCATGGGTTATGGCCTCGCTACCGACGACCGCTCATGCGAAGAGGGGCGGCACTATACCGATGACAGTGCCATCCGTCTGCACGGTTGTGGTGCATGCGGTGAAACGAAGCCTTTGAAACACCTGACATTTTTGCTGTCAGGCTCTTGTGGGAGCGAGCCTGCTCGCGATGCAGGCGCCACGGTTTTACAGCTGCACCGCGTCATCGTTCATCGCGAGCAGGCTAGCTCCCACAGAAGACGTGTGTCCTTTCAAACAGTTAAAAAAAAGGGCCTGGGGACTAAATCCCCAAGCCCTCAAAAGGTGAGAGGTGTCTAGTCCCTCGACCTGGTGAGCGGTGCTACAAGTAACGCGCCGGGTTATGCCTTCAGAGGCACCAGACGCGGAGCAATCATGTTTTCCGGGCGCAGGATGTCGGCGAGCATGGCTTCGTCGAGCAGACCTTCTTCGCGCACCAGTTCCAGCACGCCACGGCCGCTTTCAAGGGCGAGGCCGGCGATGCGGGTGGCATTTTTGTAGCCGATATACGGGTTCAGCGCGGTGACGAGGCCGATCGAGTGCTCGACCAGTTCACGGCAGCGTGCTTCGTTGGCAGTGATGCCGACGATGCAGTGCTCGCGCAGCATGTCCATGGCACGTTGCAGCAGGCGGATCGAGTCGAAGATCTTGAAGGCGATCAGCGGCTCCATCACGTTCAGTTGCAGTTGGCCGCCTTCGGCCGCGATGGTCAGGGCCAGGTCGTTACCGATGATCTGGAACGCTACCTGGTTGACCGCTTCCGGAATAACCGGGTTGACCTTGCCTGGCATGATCGAGCTGCCTGGCTGACGCGCCGGCAGGTTGATCTCGTTGATGCCGGTGCGTGGGCCGCTGGACAGCAGGCGCAGGTCGTTGCAGATCTTCGACAGCTTGACCGCGGTACGCTTGAGCATGCACGAAGGCGCCCATGTCGGAGGTGGCTTCGATCAGGTCGGCGGCCGGTACCAGTGGTTGACCGCTGATTACTGCCAGGCGCTGAACGGCTAGGTGCTGGTAACGCGGGTCGGCGTTGATGCCGGTGCCGATCGCGGTGCCGCCCAGGTTAACTTCCGTCAGCACTTCCGGTGCCAGAGTCTTCAGGCGTGCGAGGTCTTCACCCAGGGTAGTGGCGAACGCACGGAATTCCTGACCCAGGGTCATCGGAACGGCGTCTTGCAGTTGGGTACGACCCATCTTCAGGACGTGGTTGAATTCTTCACCCTTGGCCGCGAACGCCTGAATCAGGCTGTCGAGGCTGGCGAGCAGGGCGTCGTGACCGAGCAACAGACCCAGACGGATCGCCGTCGGGTAGGCGTCGTTGGTCGACTGCGCCATGTTCACGTCGTCGTTCGGGTGCAGGTACTGATACTCGCCTTTCTGGTGACCCATGGCCTCCAGTGCGATGTTGGCGATGACTTCGTTGGCATTCATGTTGGTCGAAGTGCCAGCACCGCCTTGGATCATGTCCACCACGAACTCTTCGTGGAAGTCGCCCCGGATCAAGCGTGCACAAGCTTCGCTGATGGCGGCGTGCTTGGCTTCGCTCAGGTGACCCAGCTCACGGTTGGCGTCAGCAGCGGCCTGTTTAACCATGGCCAGACCGACAACCAGTTTCGGGTAGTGCGAAATCGGAACGCCCGAAAGGCGGAAGTTATTCACCGCTCGCAGGGTCTGGATACCGTAATACGCTTGAGCCGGTACTTCGAGGGCGCCAAGCAGGTCATTTTCTGTGCGGAATGATGCAGCGGAGGACATGATAGAAATCATCTCAATATGGACCCGGTCTGTGCCGGAACGCTGTGAATGCTAGGCTTGTGGAGAATTTTGGGCCAATGCTGTTAAACACTAGGCTATGCATATTCGGCATAATGCCAGTGTGACGCCAGTCTGACGGCGAACGTGTGACCTAAATTGGTGCGTGTCCGGGAGGACGTAATGAATCTGGAAAGCAAATGGCTGGAGGACTTCAGTGCCCTGGCCGCCACCCGCAGTTTCTCCCAGGCCGCCGAGCGGCGTTTTGTGACGCAGCCGGCGTTCAGTCGGCGAATCCGCAGCCTTGAAGCCGCGTTGGGGCTGACCCTGGTCAACCGTTCGCGCACGCCGGTGGAGCTGACGGCGGCAGGGCAATTGTTTCTGGTCACCGCGCGCACCGTGGTCGAACAGCTGGGCGAAGTACTACGCCATCTGCATCACTTGGAGGGCGGGCAGGGCGAAGTGATGCAGGTCGCTGCCGCGCACTCCCTGGCGCTCGGTTTCTTTCCGCGCTGGATCGCGCAGTTGCGCAACGAAGGTTTGAACATCGCCAC
>LNAP01003872.1_pt1 | contig 14167 bp, 14 predicted proteins | sample 602601 | NCBI WGS metagenome assembly LNAP01 (sample SAMN02440304, study PRJNA202911) | soil metagenome | biome: Subtropical and temperate rainforests or woodlands; isolation source: soil samples (1 kg each in a 20% v/v slurry with milli Q water) were... ...
GGCGCATGCCGCTTCGCCGCATATGGCGGCCTATGGCGCAAAGACGCGGGACCTGCTGGCCAGCCGCGCCGTACATGTTCTCGATCCCGCCTGAGCGATCGTCGCGCGGTCCGTCACCTGCATCGACAAGGCGGCGGAACCGGGCAACAATCCGGCTGAAAGCAGTTCCGATAGAGGGGAGACGAGATGCATAGCCAGATTTTCGTCAATCTGCCGATCAAGGATCTGGACAGATCGGTCGCGTTCTTCACGGCGCTCGGCTACAAATTCGAGCCGCAATTCACCAACGAAAACGCCACCTGCATGATCGCCGGCGACAACATCTTCGTCATGTTGCTGGTCGAGAAGTTCTTCAAGACCTTCACCCATAAGCGGATCTGCGACACGGCGAAAGAGACCGAAGTGCTGACCTGCCTCGCCCTCGACAGCCGGCAAAAGGTCGACGAGATCGTCGCCAAGGCGGTCGCAGCCGGCGGCACGGCGCCGCGCCCGCCGCAGGATCACGGCTTCATGTACGGCCATGGCTTCGAGGATCTCGACGGCCATACCTGGGAATTCGTCTACATGGAAACGGGTGCGGCCAAATTGAACGACTGACTGGACGGCTGGCGGGTCATTCGGCCGCCTGGATCCGGCCGATCGGCACGCCGCGCGCCCACCAGCCATGACCCAGCACGGCGACGATGCCCATCGCCGCGGCCCACGCGACATAATGGGCCGGCGCCAGCGGATTCCGGATCACCAGCAGCGAGATGATTACCGGCGTCAGCCCGCCGAAGACGGCATAGGAAATATTATAGGCGAAGGAGACGCCGCTGAATCGCACCGCTGCCGGAAAGACGCGGACCAGGATATAGGGAACGACGGGCAGGGTGCCGATGCAGATGCCCACCACGGCATAAAGCGGCAGCAAGGCGGCCGGCCAGGCTTGAACGCCGAGATAGAGCAGATAGGCCGAGGCGGCGAGAGAGACGGCGCCGACCATCATGACGCGGCCGACGCCGAAGCGATCGATCGCAATGCCGCTCAGGATCGTGGCGGGCACCCCCAGGAGCGAGGCCAGGCTATTGGCTTGCAAGGTCGCTGCCGGCGCCAGCCCGTCCAGCTTCTGCAGCAGGCTGGGTGTCATCAAAATCAAAACGCCGAGGCAGCCGCTCAGCATCCAGGTGACGAGGGCAGCGGTCAGGATGGCACGGCCATGGCGTTTGACGATCACCTTGACCGGCAGTTCGGCGCTGAGCTCCCGGCGGCGGCGGATCTCGATGAAGACCGGCGTTTCCTGCAGCCAGCTGCGCAGATAGACGGCTAAGAAACCGAACGCGCCTCCCGCCAGAAAAGGCAGACGCCAGCCATAGGCGTGGATCTCCGCCGGCGTCAGCGCCAAGTTGACGGCGGTTGCGGCCAGCGATCCGACCAGGGTGCCGAACGTCAGGCCGGAGGTCATCAGGCCGCAGGCAAAACCCATGCGGCGCGGCGGCACATGTTCGGCGACGAAGACCCAGGCGCCCGGCACTTCGCCGCCGATCGCCGCACCTTGCAGGATGCGCAGCAGGAGAAGCGCCAGGGGTGCCGCATAGCCGATATCGGCATAGACCGGCAACAGGCCAATCAGCAGCGTCGGTACCGCCATCAGAAAGACGCTGAAGGTGAAGACGCGTTTGCGGCCGATGAGATCGCCGAAATGGGCCATGATAATGCCGCCCAGCGGTCTTGCGAGATAACCGGCCGCGAAGATGCCGAAGGCCTGTGCCTGCCGCAGCCAGTCGGGCATGTCCGGCGGAAAGAAAAGCTGGCCGATCACCGCGGTGAAGAAGACGAAGATGACGAAATCGTAGAATTCCAGCGACCCGCCCAGCGCCGACAAGACCAGCGTCCCGATGTCACCGCGGGTCAGCGGCCGATGCGGGTTCACGATCATCTCGGGCAGCATGTTCGTGCTGGCATCCTTTGCTGGCTGTGCGGTTCGCGACCCCATAACTTCAACAATTATGAGGCATCGCGAACTACGATCGTGTTGCAGTCGACGATAATTTCGTTACAGCAGAAATTTCCGATGGTTCAACCTGTATGAGCGCAACCGAAATCATGTCTCGCCAGGGTGGCCGGCCGGCATCGGCGCAGAATGGTTGCGCGATTCTGCGTTAGCTGTCTGACATCTCCGCATTCTCCGAGGCCCCTCCAGACATGACGGCGATGGTGGATAGCGTATCGAAGGAAGAGCTCGAGTTGCTGCTAGACAGAGCGCTCGGCACGCAGCATGTCCGTGCGCCTTCTACTTGTCCGTCAATCCTAAACCAGTCGCCGCCGACAGGGTTTTATGCCTGGCAAGATGCCCGCCTGTCGATCCGCGACGAAAAGCAGATCAGACATGCAACTGTCAGTGCCCAATGTCGTCGATAGAGCCCATCTATCGATTGTTCAACAGGATTTATTTGCCCCCTCTAAAGCACCTATGGAACACTTCAGATGGTGATAAAATATCCGCCAATCAGGATGCAGCCCGGGGAGACATCGGTGGCTGACTTTGATCAGGACTTGCCCGATTAAGGCCAAGCCATAAATCGGCATCGGCGATGCCCGCCATGTTTCCCGCTCTCTCACGCAAAGGAAACCGACATGGCAAAGGTAGTCTGTGTTCTCTACGACGATCCCGTCGACGGTTACCCGACATCCTATCCCCGTGACGATCTGCCGAAGATCGATCATTATCCGGGCGGTCAGACCCTGCCGACGCCCAAGGCCATCGATTTCAAGCCCGGTGTCTTGCTCGGCAGCGTCTCCGGCGAGCTGGGCCTCAGGAAGTTTCTCGAATCCAACGGCCACAAGCTCGTGGTGACCGCCGACAAGGACGGTCCGTCTTCTGTTTTCGAACGCGAACTGGTGGATGCGGATGTCGTCATCTCGCAGCCCTTCTGGCCCGCTTATCTGACGGCGGCGCGCATCGGCAAGGCATCGAAGCTCAAGCTGGCTTTGACCGCCGGCATCGGATCGGATCATGTCGATCTCCAGGCGGCGATCGATCGCGGCATCACCGTGGCAGAGGTGACCTATTGCAACTCCATCAGCGTCTCCGAACACGTCGTCATGATGATCCTGGGGCTGGTACGCAACTACATTCCCTCCTATCAATGGGTCGTCAAGGGCGGCTGGAACATCGCCGATTGCGCCGCGCGATCCTATGACGTCGAAGGCATGCATGTCGGCACCGTCGCCGCGGGGCGCATCGGCCTTGCGGTTCTACGCCGGCTGAAGCCCTTCGACATGCATCTCCATTACTATGATCGCCATCGCCTGCCGGAGGCGGTGGAGGAGGAACTCGGCCTCGCCTGGCATCCGACGGTCGAGGACATGGTCAGGGTCTGCGACGTGGTCACGATCAATGCGCCGCTCCATCCGGAAACCGAGCACATGTTCAACGATGCCTTGCTGTCGAAGATGAAACGCGGCGCCTATCTGGTGAACACCGCGCGCGGCAAGATCTGCGATCGCGACGCCATTGCCCGCGCGCTCGAAAGCGGACAGCTCGCCGGCTATGCCGGAGACGTCTGGTTCCCGCAGCCGGCACCCAAGGACCATCCCTGGCGCACCATGCCGCATCACGGAATGACGCCGCATATTTCGGGAACGTCTCTGTCGGCCCAGGCGCGCTATGCCGCGGGCACCCGCGAAATCCTGGAATGCTTCTTCGAGGGCCGTCCGATCCGCGATGAATATCTGATCGTCGATCGCGGCAAGCTCGCGGGCACCGGCGCCCATTCCTACAGCGCCGGCAATGCAACAAGCGGTTCGGAGGAAGCCGCCAAGTTCAAGGGTGCTTGATTCCGGGGCGCCTGATCGGTCGTATCGCGTTCGGCGTCAGGCCGCCCGGGCGACGGTCGAGAGCAGGGGCGGGAGATCGGTGGCGAGGGCGTCGATGGCGACGCGCACGCGCGAGGGCAGATGCGGCGTCTGCGGCCAGACGGCGAACATCTCATAGGCGAGGCTGGGCAGGTCGCCCAGCACGCGGACGAGTTCGCCGCGCCGGAGACGCTCGGCGATCAGCCAGCAGGGCAGCCAGGCAAGACCGGCGCCCGACACCGCAGCATCGACCAGCGCCTCGACATCATTGAGCCGGATGCGGCTTTTGATCGGGATCTCGATGATACGGCCATCCGTGGTCGGGCAGCGCCACGGTCTCGACGCGCTGCCGGCGTTGCAATAAGTGACGCCTTCATGGCCGGCGAGATCCTCGATGCCGCGCGGATGGCCTCGGGCCGCGAGATAAGCGGGTGAGCCGCAGATCACCATATGCTGGGCACCCAGCCGCCGCATCATGAGGCCGACGCGATCGGCCACGAAACCGCCGCGCACCGCGAGATCGAAGCCGTCTTCGATGAGATCGATCTGCCGGTCGCTGAAGGCGATATCCAGTTCGATATGGGGATAGCGCGACACCAGCCGCACGAGGCTCGGCGCCACGCAATGCCGCCCGAATACCACCGGCATGCTGACACGCAACCGGCCGGCCGGTTCATGCCGGCCCGAATCCAGGGCCGCTTCGGCAGCCTCCAATTCGGCGAGCGCCTTCAGGCAGCGCTCATAGAAGGCCTGGCCGTCATCGGTCAGGCTCTGGCTGCGGGTGGTGCGATGAAAGAGCCGCACATCGAGCCGCTGCTCCAGCCGGGCGATGCTCTTGCCAATGGCCGATCGCGACAGGTTGAGGCGCTCGGCGGCCTGGGCAAAACTGCCGGCCTCGGCGGCCTGGACGAAGACGGCGATTCCGCTCAGGCGGTCGCTCATGGGTGGCCTCCAATTCATTGGTTCCTAAAGTTCTACACTGAACCGACAATTCGACGCCAGTGCCGACAATCTATCCCGTTTACCCTTTTTTCCGGTGCCTCAGGGAGAGGCAGGACAGTGGAGACAAAGACAATGAGCAAGGAAATGCGGAAATGGGTGATGTCCGGCTATGGGCGCAGCAACCTGGCACTGGCAAAAACGGCGATTCCGCAGCCGGGCCAGGGCGAAATCCTGATCCGGGTCAGCGCGGTATCGCTTAATTACCGTGACAAGCTCGTGATCGAGCAAGGGATGGGCATGCAGCTCGATTTCCCCTTCACGCCGGGCTCGGATCTCGCCGGCACGGTCGAACAGACCGGGCCGGGCGTCACGCGTTTCCAAAAGGGCGACCGCGTCGCCAGCACCTTCATCGCCGACTGGATCGACGGGAATCGGCGGGATGCCTTGATCGGCATCTATAGTCCGTCTCTGGGGGCGCCGCTGCCGGGCGTACTCGCCGAATATGTGGTGCTGTCCGAGGAATGGGCGGTGCGCATGCCGGAAAGCCTGGACCCGCTGGAATCCAGCACGTTGCCCGTGGCGGGTCTGACAGCCTGGTTCGCGCTGGTCGAGCTTGGGCATCTCGCCGCCAACGAGACGGTGGTGGTGCAGGGAACCGGCGGCGTGGCGCTGTTCGGCGTGCAATTCGCCGCCGCCCATGGTGCCGAAGTCATCGTCACCTCCAGCAGCGACGAGAAACTGGAACGGGTGAAGGCGCTGGGAGCCAGCCACGGCATCAACCGCCGCCGCATCACCGACTGGAGCGCCGAGGTGCAACGCATCACCGGCGGTCGCGGCGCCGAGCATCTGCTGGAAGTGGCGGCCGGCGATCTCACGCAATCGGGCCAGGCGATGCGGCCGGGCGGCCGTATCTCGGCGATCGGCCTCATCGACGCTGCGGAATATAGAATCCCGGCGCTGCCGCTGCTGATCAAGCACATCGTGGTGCAGGGCATTTCCGTCGGCCATCGCCGCGCCTTCGAAGACATGAACCGCGCCATCGACCGCCTGCGCATCAAGCCGGTCATCGACAAGGTCTATGACTTCGCCTCATTGCCGGCGGCGCTCGATCACCTGGAGCGCGGCGCCTTCGGCAAGGTCGTCATTCGCGTGGCGGATTAGGCGCGTGGCGGATTAGATATCGGCTGTCTGGCCGTCATAGCGGCCGAAGGCGGCGAGGTAGAAGCTGCGCTCCAGCTGCTTGAAGTTGCGGTTGATATCGTTCAAGGCGGCGCCGAGTTCGATGAGACTGGTTTCCATCTCATATTTCGACGGCGCCGCCGCGATCTCGGTCGTGGCGGCGATCTCTATGGACGGCGGATTGAAGGCCGGCAGGTTGAGCACGGGGAGCAGGCCCGGCCCTGCACTGCCGGATGCAGAACTGCCGGATAAAAGATAATCAAGGGCGTCGCGCAATTGCGGCGCCGTCATCGTTTCCAGGCTGTCGGCGCCGTAACGGTGCAGCACCTGCTGCTGCTGCTGCGACAGCTTTGCGGCGGGTGCAGCCGTCGGCGATGCGGTTCCTGCCGCTGTTGCTTCCGCCTTTGCATCACGTGACATTGTTTCGCTTCCCAGTGCTTCACTTCCCAGTGTTTCGCTTCCCAGTCCCACGTCGCTGCTCGTCACGCCGCGCGATGTCGTTTCTGTAGTCATGCTGCGTCCCTTTTGGAGCCAGTCCGGGTGGCCGCATCCGGCGAAGGCAAATTTCATGTATTGAGATTATCTCAAAATAAAACGACGGTTGCAATCTTCCAGGCTCTGATTCCCATGTCTTTTTCGACTCCTCACATCATTTTGAGGGGTTCTCTGGAAAGGTGATCCGGCGCCCGACCGTAAGAAATCAAGAGGATGGCCATGACATAGCGGCCGATCTTCATAAACCGCCAGTTGTAAGACTTGACGATCACTGCCGAAAAGAGCCAAATGTTCCTGTCTTGTTCTTATAAGGTGCATAATTACCGATATTACGTAATTCACATTGTAACGTCAATCGGCGTGACATCGCAGCGATGGAACAAGGCATGACAGGCAGGCAAGCAGGTTTTTTGGCCTAACAAAGGTAAATCCGCTCATTACCAATTTTAACCCGCGTCGCGTGTCAAAAGAGCGGCGCAGATAACAGGAGGAACAGAGATGAAACCGATGACGACATTACCGATGAGGATCATGGGGCCGTCGTACCGTCACGCGATGAGGGCGAAGCGTCATCGCCGCTCGATGGTTTTGGCGGCGCTGATCGCAGCCGCGGCGGCACTGCCGCTCCTGATGGGCAGCGCCGCGGCTTCTTGCGCGCCCTGGCAGACCGATTGCAACGGCCCCGGCTTAAATGGCGGGACGACGGATGGCTACGGCAATAACTGGAACAGCAATCTCGGCGGCGGGGTGAGCGATCAGAATGGCCGCAGCTGGGGGGAGACCGCCAGCGGCACCGCCCGGCGCAGCGACGGCTATGAGGTGGAACAAAATCTCGGCGGCGGCTATCGCGACAACAAGGGCAATACCTATTCCAAGAATTGGAACGGCGATTGGCAGAGCAGTGACGGCACCACCTGTTCCGAGACATTGGGCAGTGTCTGGGTCTGTAAGAAATAAGAGTCGCTGCGGTGGCCGTATCGGCCGCTCCAGCAGGCGGGTAGGTGGCTGAGGGAGAGGCCCGTCAGCTGTCCTGGACCCCCGCCGATGAATGCCGGCCTGCGCCGACGGGATCAAGTCCGGGGGTGACGAGTCTTTTTGGTGTTGGTGCACAGCGCTAACTGCAAACTCGCTCGTCATCCTCGCACTTGATGCGAGGATCCAGGGTTGCAGCGCGGGGTGCTTTCGCGCTAGCGATCCTTCTCGCTGGCTTCGGCATCCCCCGGCACCTGCAGTGCCAGCGGCGTGAAGGGGCAGCGGTCGGGTTTGATGTCGATCAGCGGCGTGCCGTCGAAGCAATCGAGCCCGCGCACCAACAAGGCGCCATCCTCGACACCCGCCAGGGTGACGAGGGAGGTGCCGATCGGATTGGGCCGCAGGGGCGAGCGCAAGGCAAAGGCGCCGCGTGTCGTGCCGTCCTTGCGGGGGCTTTGCAGGATGAGATCGCGGCGCGAGAGATGCAGCCAGTACAGCACCTCGATCCGGGCAAAGCCCTCGATGCCCTGCAGCGCCTCGTGCCAGGGCTCGAAGATGTCGATGCGACAGAGCGGCCCGTCCGGCTGTCCCTGACGCGGGCAGTCCAGGCGCGATGTCCAGGGTGTGCGGATCCTGCCGATGAAGATCAATCCGGCATCGGTCGCATCCGGCCAGTCGATGGCCTTCTCACCCGCTCGAATGTCGTTGTCGCGCATCATGGCTCTCGGCTAGCGATCGATTGTCGCGCCATCTCGCACCGATCGCCGGCCGGATGTCAACTCGCACCCCGTGCGGCATGACGGGGTGCGAGCAAGGCCATATTACCGTTTCAGGTCAGCGGCCACGGCATCGGCGAGATGCGACAGGCCGGAGCGCAGGCCCTTGGCGGCCCGGTCCGGCTCGGCCAGCAATTTACCGCCATCCTTGAAGTCATAGCCGGCTTCGGCCGGGATCTTGAGATCCGAGGCCCGGATCGCCACCGGATCGACATAGTAATAGGTGCGCTGCGCCAATTGACGATTGATGGTTCCCCCGGTGCTCAACGCGGTCAGCCGGGTATCCAGGCGGATGGCCGGGTTATAGTAATGGTGAACCGCATGGGCATAGCCGGCCCGCGGAATCACCAGATCGAGAACGGCATCGACGCCGGCCATGTCGGGTCGGTCCCGCAGCGCCGATAAATCCGTCAGGAAGGCGGCGGGCTTAGGATGGTCGGCCGGCACGATCACCACCTCATAGCCCTGCTGGCGCAAGGCGGCGGCGGTATCGGTCGCGAGATCGCTGCCGAGGACGACATTTTCCTTCACCAGATTGGCCCGGAAGGTATCGACCGTCTCGTTGGGCGGCAGCGGATTGCCGTTGGGCAAAAAGGCCTGCGTGCCCAGGCGCTCCAAAGGCAGCACATAGGACATGTTCCAGCGCAATTCATAGAGGGCAGGCTCGGCCGGCGGGATCAAGGCGATCTTATGGATGGTCGCCAGGCCGGCACTATCGACCGGCGTCGATGTCGAGGGCATCGTGCAACCCCAAAGCGCTGCGCTCAAAACGACAGACGCAGCCATACTCCTCAGCAAGCGCCACGGCGCCCGCTTCTTCATCGCACCCAACATGGAATTCCCCCAACCAGAAAGTGTAATAGGACGATAAGGCTATGCGACGTCGCTATCGGTTGCAAGGGCTGGTTGGCAGCTCATGGTATCGGGGCGCGGATGATCGTGTCTGACGCGCCCCCGCCCCAACCCTCCCCCGATGCGGGGGAGGGAGCCCACTGGATGCGCGGTGCTGAGAGCGGCGTTTCTTCCCGATGAGAAGAGGGCCACCAGACATTGGACTTGGTGCATACAGCAGCATTCCCTCCCCCGCATCGGGGAAGGGAAGGGCGAGGGCTGTGGGCCTCACATACGGCGCTTCGTTTGATTCACCGGGCCAGGAGGACTGACGGCCGTGGCCGCAACGGCGCTGCTGCAGCGGTTTCTCATTGCGTGCAGCTGAGGCCGATCGTCAATCGACGTCGGTGCCTTCTTGCAATTGCTGCAGCCGGGCGGAGGTTTCCGCCATCAGCGAGCGGACCTCGTGCTCGCTGATGCGGTCGGCGCGCCAGAGTTCCGGCATGACGGGATCGGAGAGGAGTTCGTCCAACGTGACTTCACCCCGCAACTGAGGGGACTGGAGACGGTGTGGCTGCATGTCGATCATGGCTCCTCCGTTCTTCTTTCTGTCGTCTTCGATTCCGATGCCGAAACTAGGCGTCGATCGTGGCGATACTTTGGCGCATCGCGGGTGTTTCCGTGGCCTGCCTATTGATCACCGCGACGTCTTGGCACGGTCGGTCCGTCTGTCGCGATTGGTGATGAAGCAGGATGAGCTAGGGTTGATGGGAGAAAGATGTTTCCTTGTTGATACTCTCTTGGCGCTGGCACCCTGCGCTGCTGCGGCATCATTTCGCAGTCATGCCGCAGCAAATACGCGGCATGAGCCAATCGGAAAAAGGGAAGCCAAGCCATTCTGCGATCTGCGGTCGATGCCCCCGTCATTGGGGGACTTAACCCTTTCGAAATCTATCGCGAGCATCTTCCTGTGTGTTTCAAACTGATGACAACGGGATCTGATCATGCTGCGGGGACTAACCATCGGCAGAAAGCTCTTTCTGGTTCCGTTGGCCTTTTCGGTCATTTTAGTCGGTATCACCGCTTACATGCTCTATGACATGCGGGTCGGCATGATTGAAGATCGCCAGGGCAAGTTGCGGGCCCTGATCGAGGCAGCCCTTAGCATCGTCAATCGCCATGGCGATATGGCGGCGGCCGGCACCGTCAGCACCGAGCAGGCGCAGAAAGACGCCGTCCAGGATCTGGCCAAGGTCAATTTCGACGGTAAGAATTATTTCTTCATCTTCGACCGCCAGGGCATCCTGAAGATGCATCCGTCCCGCACCGATCAGATCGGCAGCAATATCCTGCAGGCTGCCGATCCGCAGACAAAGGCCAATTTCAACGGCTATGCCCAGGCGGCCGCCACCCAGCCGCCCCTGGAAGGCTTCTCCATTTTCCCGGGACGCCGGCCGGGGTCCCAGGAAAATAATACGCCGAAACTTTTCCTAAGCGCGTTCGACAAGCATTGGAACTGGATCATCTCCACCGGCATTTTTATCGACGACGTCAATGCGATCTTCTTTCGGCGCGCCGCACTCAGCGTCGGCTTGCTTCTGGCCGGTCTGGCAGCCGGCATCGCACTCACCATCGCTCTCAGCCGTACCATCACCCGTCCGCTCAATCGCACCGTGGATGCGCTGGAAGGCCTGAGCGAGGGGCGCTTCGATTCCGCCGTCGAAAGCGACGAGAACAAGACCGAAATCGGCCGCCTGACCCGCGCCTTCACCCAGTTCCGCGCGAAAATGCAGGAGACCGAAGCGCTGCGCCAGCACCAGGCGGAAGCGGAAAAACGCGCGGAATTGGATCGCCGCGCCGCGGTCATGAAGTTTGCCGATGAATTCGAATCCGCGGTCGGGTCGGTGATCGAATCCCTGGCCGATGAAGTCGGCAACACCTCGGCCGCCTTGGCCACGTTGTCGAAGAGCGCCCAGGCTTCGGCGGAGGGAACGCAGCGGGTGAACACGGCCGCGACCTCGGTTGCCGAAAATGTGCAGACTGTCGCTGCCGCCGCCCAGGAACTTTCCGGCTCGATCGTCGAAATCGGCCGGCAGATTCACCTTGCCCGCGATGTGGTGCAGAAGACCCAGGCGCATTCGGCACAGACCGAAAAGCGGGTGGCGGCGCTGGCCGAAAAGGTCGATGCAATCGGCTCGGTGATCGACATCATCAACGGGATCGCGAGCCAGACCAACCTGCTGGCATTGAACGCGACCATCGAGGCGGCACGCGCCGGCGAGGCCGGCAAAGGGTTCACCGTGGTGGCCTCCGAAGTGAAGGCGCTGGCCAACCAGACAACCTCGGCGACCGATGACATCCGCCAGAATATCGAGGCCGTGCGCCAAGCGACCCGCGAATCCGTGACCGCCGTCCGAGAGATCGCAGCCTCGATCGGCGATCTGGAATCGGCGACGAACTCCATTGCCGCCGCTATTGAGGAACAGAACGCCGCCACGTCGGAAATCAGCCGCAATACCAGCATCACCGCCGACGAGACCCAATCGATTACCCGGGCGATCGCCGAGGTGACGACATCGGTCAGCAGCACCGATCAATCGGCCCGCAGCGTCGACCAGTCCTCCGTCGCCATGCGGGAGAAATCCGAGACCATGCGCGCCGAAGTGCAAGGTTTCCTGCATCGCATCCGCGCCGCCTGACCTCCGTCTGCGCAGATGAAAGAATCCCGTCGGCGCAACTGCCGGGGATATCAACCGGTTACAGGAAACAGGGGAAGCTAGGGAACGCCAAGTGCCCGCCGGCGCTTGGGGGCTCGCACAGCGGAACAGGGAGGACTTCTTGGCGTTCCCTGAAGAGACAAACGTGCGGCGGGGCGTTCGGTTCCCGCGCATATAGCAAAAAATTCGGATTTTTGGGACCGGAAACAAAACGGCCGGCGTTTTCGCCGGCCGTTCGATCTTGAACCGCTCCGTTAGCGGCTTCGTTGCCCAATGGTGAGGCAGTTATGCGTAAGCCGCTTGAAACCGCGGGGAGGGCAGGCCGGTCCGAAAACCGCCGCGCGCCTTCAGTCGCGCGGTCGCATCGGCCGCGGCGCGGCGCACGTCGCCCTCTGTAATGCCATGAGCGCGCCATAGCGCAGGCATCATCGGATCGGCCAGAAGCTCGTCGAGGCTCATCTCGCCGGCATATGACTCGGTTTCAGCTTTCTCCATGGCCTGATCGCGGCGGCGCTGATCCTGACGGATCTTCTTCGCTACCTGGGACTGATCGCTCTCAATTTGCCGCTGTTGAAACATCCCGCACCTCGTGTCTTTGCTGGGTATCTTGGCTGGTTCTCGGCCCTTCCAATTCAAGGCCGACATATTTGCCGACCCATGCTTGCCAGCCTCTGTCATCGGCCGGCGATGTCTTGTTTATCGAGTTACCATAGTAGCACATGACGCGATCATAGAGACGGATGATGGCGACAGTTTGGCAACGTCATGACGCTTTCGTCACGATATACTCTCATATCAGCCTACGGATGTGTGAGCGCGCGCACAGATGCATCAGAGGCGGGCAAAAAGACCATGCTGTTGCAGTGCGGGATCGATCGGGCGAGCACCGATTGTTGATTTGAGATGGTCGTCAGCGATACGACAGTTTGTGCGATGCCACATGGAGGCGCATGCGGAAAAAACTGCTGCAAATGCAGGGCGAAGCGGATTTGTGCGATGATGATGCATCTTGTGCGAATATGTCCGTTGGCGGGCGGAACCGGATGCGCGGCAGCCCTTGATGCGGGGCGAAGGGGCCAAGGCGGGCGGAATGCCCATGGATGAGCCAAGGAGGGAGACATGATGCCGTTCGGCGATTTCACCGATGCCTCGACTCTGCGTCTGCAGCGTTTGCTGCCGGCCAAGCCGTCCACGGTCTGGCTCTATCTCACCGAGCCGTCGAAACTGGCGAGCTGGCTGGCCGATGTCGAAATCGACCTGCAGCTCGGCGGCCGCGTGCAATTGCTGATGCTGGATAAAAACGAGACCCGGCTGGAGGGCCATCAGCAAGACGCGCCGAAGCAGGCGGCCGGCAAGTCATCCAGCGCGCCGCCAGCCAGCAAATACCTGTCCGGCAAGCAACCGGCAGGGCGTCCGCTCATTCGCGGCGTCATTACGCGCTGCGACCCGGCCAGCATGCTGGCCTTCACCTGGCGCAGCGTGCCGCCGACCTATCGCGAAGACGGCACCGTCGAACCGGAGAGCGAGGTCGTCTTCGATCTCAGCGCCCAGGGCGAGCGCACGCAGATGACCCTCATCCATCGCCGCCTGTCACCCGGCTGGCTGGCATTGGTCGGCTGCGGCTGGCATCTGCTGCTGGAGGATCTGGCGAGCCGACTGGTGGCGCGCGACCCGGCGCCGTTCATGGCGCGGTTCGAGGCATTGCTGCCTGAATATCAGAAACGCGCGGCGCCGCTGCTATCCTGACCTGACGGCGTCGTCTTGACCGCGCTGCCCAAGTGGCGGCGCCCCTGCGCATTGTCGCCTTCCAACTCCCCCAGTCTATCCAGTTCCCCCAGTCTAGACGTCACGGCGAAAAGCGGCGGATAACAGTCGCCTTATTAACCGACACGTGTGTATATTTCGAGCCAGGCGTCGGGGAGGGGGAGCATGCGTAAAGCTATGGGTATCTCGATATTCTTTCTATCATGTGCCGGCTTGCTGGGCTGCAGTCACGACGGCAAAGAAGCGTACAAGAATTACACCGACGTCCCCGTCAGCAGCAGCGACAACTCAAACGTCGACACCTTCGGGTCTTCATCGGATGGAGCTGCCGCACCGCGCGTTGCCTTGAATCTCTCCAAGGGCCAAGGCGAGGAACTGTCCAAAGTGCTTTTCAGCGGCGCGCAGATTATTCCAGGAACCGCCGATAACATGTCGAAAATACAGGACTACGCCGATCGGCACATCCTGGGGAAGGACAAGGTGAAGATCGACGATGCGGTGGTTTCCTGCGCCACCTCCGCAACGACGCCGCCTTGCATGCTGCAATTGCATTGACTAGGCAGCGAGCGGGATCGCTTCGCGCCGCCGCCGGCCGATCAGCAGCGACAGGAAGGCGGCAATGAGGCCGGTCAATCCGGCAATGACGAAGGCTTC
>LNAP01003873.1_pt1 | contig 14164 bp, 16 predicted proteins | sample 602601 | NCBI WGS metagenome assembly LNAP01 (sample SAMN02440304, study PRJNA202911) | soil metagenome | biome: Subtropical and temperate rainforests or woodlands; isolation source: soil samples (1 kg each in a 20% v/v slurry with milli Q water) were... ...
ATCGGTATACGCGGCTGTCCATGGCGGCTATTTCAAGAAGCACGGCTTGGACGTGACGGTCAGTTCCGCCGGCGGCGTCAACGCCGTGCCGGGGCGGGTGGCCACGGCCAGGTCCACCAGGCTGTCTTCCTCCCCCGCCAGCGACTTCAGGAAAGGAGGCAGAATGTGCACCAGGCGCCAGTTCCACGCGAAGTGGTTGATCTTGCGGCACTTATGACGGGATTGTTCGCCTCCCGCATCCACAAGGGCCGACCACACGCTCTCTGAGTTGCTGTAGTCCAGCTCGTACACATTGCCATCGTTGCCGGCCATGAAGATGCGGCCGGACTGGGACCCCACCACCTTCACCATCGCAACAGTGTCCGAGGGCATCGTGTACGCCGTGGGCACCAACTTGAAGTTGTTTCCCTGTTCGTCACAAGTCACAGCGAGCAGCACCACTTCCACGGGACTGGCCACCACCAGCACATATTTCACGGTGTCCAGAAACACGCCGGGCTTGGGGGCGGACAACGCTACCGACACGATGACCTCGCTGATCCCATCATACACCTCACAATCTTCTGAGATCGCATCTGCATCTTCAGAAACTTCATTGGGAAAAGAAGTGCTGACAGCGGAGGTGTACTTCCAAAGGAATAGTTTGTTGTCAACTGTCACCCACACGCGCCCGAGCTCCGGGAGAGTGCCCATGAAAGATGCGCATTCGATTTTAGTGTACTGGTCAAGAATTCGCTTGGGCAATGCAGTAAAACTACCATATTCGAGCTATATTACAGAAAATAGAAGCAATGTGAGTATAACCTTGCATGGACAGTCAACAATTCAAACGCTTACCAATGGACCCCACTGGGTTTTGTATGGCTCCGTATAATACCGATGGCTTCCATGCATATCTGGCCGAAACGAAAACTGGTCTGCAATGTCGAGAGCCGATTCATCCAAGCGAAGCTTGTCTTGCAAAGTTTCCGAAGCTTTTTCCAGAATCTGTATGCAAATTGTTTGGTAAGTACCAAACAGGACAGTCAACATGCAAAATCAAACTCAAACCTTGAAGTCCATGATTGTAGAACGGGGTAGAAAGCTAATTTGACAATAAGATCAGACAATATCCGCGAACCTACTGAAAGTATTGGACCTAAATAGCAGGAAATTGAGTGTTCCTCGGAGCCCCAACAAATCGTGCTTGCACTTGTTGCTATCTGCCCGAGATCAAATTTTGCCGTTACAAACTTTGTCAAAGTGGTCACGGGCAAAACTCAATTATCCAAGCTTCATCTGAATCATGTCAGCAGCTGCCCCACAACAAACGTTTGCACTGTCTAACGACGAAAAAATAACTTTACTCGAAGAGCTGCACCGCCCGCTTGAAGGTCCTATTATCCACGAATTGCATTTTACGTGCCCTTAATTTCCACTTATGTGCCAATCAACCAACACGTGAATCTCCACAGAACATTGGTCCGTCAGGACCAAATTTGGGCTGGATGCCAAAAGCAGCGAATACATATACAAGCACCACATTACACGGTTGGAGGATATTTATACCAACCACAAGACACTGAACCAAAATGTACCTGGACTATTGTACATGAGCCCAGTTTCACAACTCTATGGCATGAATGGTAAGAATTCACGAAAATATACTTTTGTATTGTATACTTATTACATTGTATCGTTATTTAAGGCCTGAACGTGGACGACAATCCAGAGAAGCAAAGAAAGAAAGAGCAAAAGTGGGTGTCCAATTTTCAAAAGCACGCGTTTCTTTCAGAAGGAGGCGACCGCGAACATGAAGGAGAGAAAAACAAAACAAACAAAAGTGGTAGCTATTCTCCAGGGAGACTGAGGAATAGTCACAGTGCTGGTTCGTCCCGTCACGACAAACGCAAGATGGACACAGAGTCCGACGGCGCAGACAACCGTAACACTCGCAGCAAGTGCTTTGATCCGCTTGTGTCAAAGGAAGACCTCCTTATGATGGGTTTGTACAGGCTAAACGACGAACAGGAAGACATTTATAGGCGTTTCGTGGATATGATATCCACCTTCGACGAATTCGACAGGGTGAGCGGAAGACTAATTGCTACAATTTGACTCTCTCATTTGTTATACACCTTTATCAATTTCCCTCTTCAATGTCTTCAGGCAAACATTCTCAACGATGCAAGAAAAGATGCGCACAATGAAGATGAGTTGCTGGAAGGTTTTGGAGGCACAGAGCTTCCTCCACCGTCGCCTGTAGGCGCCACAGGAGCAGCAGGCAATAATCACAATCACAACCACAGCCACACGGGTGGCCCCTTCGCGGACACTCATGCAACTATTCCACCTCATTTGCCTTCTCACGCCACAGCTGCTCGGGGGTCACAGGACTTTAGGCCCAGCAGTGCTAGCGGCAGACGTTGATGCAATCGATTGGTCTGTGTTTGGGTTGATTCAATGTTTTTACTTACAAACCAAGAAATAAGCATTTAACGATGGTATATTAAACAAAGTTACACAAACTACATATACAATGCTGTCTGAACACATTATTACAGCCAACGATTTCTTGATTCCGCTTCATTGTGTGGTTTGTACCACGCTGGCAAGGCACAGCGGTTAGTGCTGTCTGGATCGAGGCGATAGTCCATCAGCAGCTCCTCACCGTCACTCAGGTGACGGGTTGCCAGCAGCACTACACTCGGCATGAAGGTGGTGGGGCCCACCGCCAGGCGGCCGATGAGACTGGGTTCGCGTGCGTACTTATTCGGCACGAAAGGACGCAGGTGCCTCGGGAATTTTACGCCGAAAACCATATCGTTAGCATAGTCGAACGATACCTGCATCACATTGGGTTTCCTATCGGGTCCACAGTGGTTGATTTTATGTCCTACCGAATAAGGATTGTAAGGGACCTGGTCGGCGGACCGGCCATCCACAAGGGCTTCGTCGAGACGGGCCATCAGCATAAAATCTGGGTCCGGTAAGATGCTGGACAAATAGTCATCTTCCCTCAAATATTCCTTCAAATGCACCAAACCTGGATATAAGGCGACCACTGTACCTGGTGGTATACTTGTTGTTGCAGTAATGAACGCACCCTCACCGGCCTCTGGTAGACTCGATTGTATTGCTGTCACATAGTATTGAACTTCATCCAAGAGAACTTGGCGTTCCTTCTCTTTACGAACAATATCAGAAACATTGCTATGGTAGTTCTGCTCCAGCTCATCACATTTACTGACAGCATTATGTATTTTTAACAACTGCGCGTTTATTTGTGCTTGCACATAGAGGGATAACTCATCATGACTTGACTGGTCAACAGCTTGGGTGAATTTATCAACATCTTCTGCAGTTGGAGAGCCGCTAGGTGTATTTCTGCACACGTCAAAGCACTTAAGTGCAAGTGCAGCTCTGTGATAACATAGTCATAACAGAGTCTGTAAGCAAAATAAAACTTGCATTCGTCACTCTTCGCAATCAATTACCTGTAAATGTCGACTTTTTCCTGCAAAGGGGTTGCTGGCAGCTTCGATGCAAACCTTTGAACGAAGGGAATCTTTCCAAACGCTTTAATCATCGTCACTGGCTCACTTTAGTTGTCATCCACAGGTCCAGAGCGAAGTCTCTCTTACATTATCTCCGAATTCAGCGTCACCGGTTTTTACAGCAAAAAGCGCATGCATTAAAAAGCTCGTATCTAATTATTTGCATAACAAAATAGAGCAACAACAACCACAAGAGTAAACACAAAGTCATCACCGCCACAGAGAAGAAGACAACACAAGTATTGCTCGGAGTGTGGTGAGACCATGGGCACAGTTAGTGACAGTCGGCCAATCAATAGGACATTCGTTCAAAAGTAGGAAATCAGAACTAGTATTATATCTAAAATGCATCCGAAAACAGAATCAGGATACAAGGGGGTGACATCTGTCAACACGCCCTTTACCAAGCAGGGGCGGCGGCCACAGCCTCGTCCTTCTCCTCGGAGGCAGTTGCAGCAGCCACAGCAGCAGGCGCAGGCAGCGCGGGGGGAGCGGCGGCGAACTTGGCGGTGGCAGGCAGCATGCCTCCCAGGTTGATGGGCGCGCGGCGGGGAGCGAACTCGTTCATCCACTCTTCGTGGCGGTCCTCGTCCTTCTCCTTGTTGTTGGCAGAGGCGGCATCAGCACCAGTGGCAGCAGCAGCGTTGTTGTTCTTGCCACCTTTGCCTGCAGCGGCACCGGAAGCACCGTCAGCTCTGGGAGCACGGGGGCCTCTGCTGTTGCTACGGGGCTCGCGGTTCTCAGCGTTAGCGGTGCCAGCGGCGGCACTGGCAGCAGCAAATCTGGCTCTGGCGTTCTCGCCCAGCGCGGCGCCTTCGGCCTCGATTCTGGCGCGCTCTGCAGCCTGGGTGTCCACCTTCTCCATCAGACGACGAATGTGCTTCTCGGCGTTCTGCACGGCGGCTTCGTCACCTACAATCAGCAGCTGCTCGTGCGACGACTCAGCTCCGGGGATGTACACGGTGACCTTGTAGTTGGCCTGGATGTGCTTGATCTCCGATCCCTTGGAGCCGATGATGTAGTTGTAGTAGTTGGCGGGGATGTCCAGCTCGATGTGCACGAGGCCGGGGTGGGTCACGGGGGTGTGGAAGTACTTTGTCAGGTCCAGGATCAAGCTGCGCGCCAGAGCCACCTTGTCCTTGGGGCCCGCGAGCACGATCTTCACCTTGGAAGGCACGATGGTCTCGCCGGAGGGAGCGGTGCGGGTGTATCCGGAGGGGGTGCTGATCTTCACGCCGGTGTGCTGCTGGATCGCCTTAATGCTCGCACCACCCTTGCCGATGATGTCGGGGAGGAACCTGCAATGCAACACAAGGGAACAATATTAACCATCAAACTTCAAAAGACTTAAACGTAAGGTTGGTTACAACAATACATTGAGTTACTAAACAATGACTTACTTGGGCTTCACTTCGACGTAGCCCTCGTGGAAATCAGGGCTGGCCAGGATGGTGCTGTATCCCTTCACAACCATCTCGTTCAAGGCAAAGATGGCTCTGTCAACGCCTTCGTCAGTGCCAGTGATGGAGATCTCCACGGGTCCGGTGAAGTCCTTCTCGGCCTTGGGCATGGAAATCTCAGTGCCGGTGGCGTTCTGGAGACCGATCTTGGTGACACCCTTGGGGCCGATGAGAAGACCCAGCTTTCTCGCCTCAACGGTGAGTTGCTTGGTCACCAAATCAACAGGAGCGGGAGGAGGGGTTTGGGCCTCCTCAACCTGGGCAGTGGTCACGGCTGCGATGGGGGTAGGAGTAGGAGTGGAGACCACGTTGGCGACATCGTCGAGGTCGCTGGTGGACTCGTTGCGCTTCACCTTCAGCTTGCGACCCTCAACCACAGCCCAGCCATCGAAAGAAGGGTGGGACGCCTGAGAGTAGACCTGGAAATCGTTCTGTCGAGACAAGGCAGAGGCAGCATAAATTGACTCCTCCTCCTGGACCTTCTGCGTCTCCTTCCTAACCTTCTCTCTTTCCAAGCGAGCAAGTTTCTGTTCCTGTGTCTCCTTGGCCTTCTTGGATTTCTTAACTTCAGCAGGCACAAAAATTTCAGGGGTCAGGCGCTCCTCTTCTTCGTCGTCTTCCTCATCCTCGTCCACAGACACAGCCTTTTCAACGGCTTTCACAACGACAGCGGGCACGGACGCAGGGACAACCTCAGCGGGGACAGACTTTGCGGCGTCAACCGGAGAGTTGGCACCCTTCGACTTACTTTTGGACTTGGATTTCCTCTTAGGCTTGGAGGGAACTGCTGCAGCCGCAGCCGGAATAACAGCTTCGCGGACAACTTCAGGCTGCTTCTTCTGCTGCTTTTCAGCAGGTTTTAAGCAGGAAGAAAATACAATCGCAAGACCCGCAATCACAGTACCAGCAATCAATAACACATTAGGATCAACTTCCACCATCTTGAAACGAATCCCTACACACCAAAATAAGTGCCAACGTCAACCCGAACTTCCGCGGTCCAGAACGTTGAGCGAACGTTTGCTCCGCCGCGCGTTTGAACGTACGTACCGTACGTACATTTTGGTCGATGAAAATACACAAAAGTGTGATAGTACATTCAATTACCAAGCGGCATTCACCTGTCGCACACACAGTCTTTTCATGTATGCATATTGTATACTATCTATGCACCATCTGATTTATCATATTGTTTTATGTTTTAAGTATCTTCGAGCATTAACACGTCTTGCACTTATTGGTCTTCAGGTGACTTTTGCTAAACATAACTGTGGAACGAATCCCAAGATTCTGCGTTTCTTAAAAGGAAGTGACTGCCAATCATCACGGCTGAATAATAAACAACACTTCGCATTCCCTTTTTCTTGAAATGGTATTAGTTGCCAATAAACACAAAATTAACACAATAATAACACGTTATTATTATTATTACAAAGCAAGTATAAAGCATGCACGAAGTAAACACCGGTTGGTGAAGTTCTCAATCTCAGCTGGCAAGCTCAACATTGTCTTGTTATTCTGACAAATATTTTTGCTCTAGATGTCAGAAAGTGTCGAGGGTTCCGTTGACTTTAATGATTTAGGACAGAGATTTTTCAAGGATGGATACCTGGTGGTGGATAATATTTTTGACCCGGCATTGATAAGCTCTCTTCATCAACAAGCAGTGCATAATTTCAACGAGGTTAATGAAATTATTCAAATTCAAGAATTAGACTTTGGGGTTGGTGTCAAATATGGATTTAAAGAAATAGTACAACGCCATCCAAACCGGTACGAAATGCCGTATGGTATGTCCGAGTCCATGTTTGACTTTGTTCTCGAAAACGAAAAATTAAAAGCGATAGTGACCAATATCCTCAATTGTAATGACTATGTGGTTGCCAATCGATCATTAGTGGTAAGTATGCCTGGTTGTAGTGACCAGGCGTGGCATTCAGATGGACCCCATATGAGTGCAACACAGGATCTTCCTTGCCACTGTTTCAATGTTTTCATTCCCCTCGTCGACGTAACTGACGAAAATGGACCGACCGAAATCAGACCAGAAAGTCAGTTTTACACACGTGACCTTGCTAAGTCAATGTTTCTTGCGAAGATAAAGAAGACGCTAAAACCTGTGGTGGGCCCAAACTTATCAAAAGGGTCAATTCTGCTGGTAAGCTGCAGTACGTATCAGTAAACATCGTACGAACTTAACGATATATTTTTGTTCTTTTTTATGTTAGTTCGACTATCGCGTGCTGCATAGAGGTACAGCCAATCGCTCCGCTGCAATGCGGCCTATCTTGGTCTTCACTTTTGCCAAGCCATGGTACAAGGTAGAGAACATTGCTGCTACTTTTTCGCCTCAGTTCATACATATAATTGCACACTATTTGGTATTCACAGGATACACTCAACTTCCCCCATCGGTCTGTTTTTGACAAAAAGGAACAAGGCGAAAGTGGTGTTTCAGATGAAGCCTCCACTGCATTGTAACGATCAAAAAGCCAATTCTGTTTGAATATATTTTTCTTAAGCAATATTAAACAACAATTAGATGGTCAGTTCCATAATAGCATTGACCAAATCGTTGTTGTTGTTCCTTAAAGCAGTCACGGCCTGGGCTCTGGTGCAGTGAGCCTGGTCGATGACAAGGGCAATGTCCTTAGCATCGATGCCATCCTCGTTGACAGCCTCCTCCTCGCCGGCAGCGCCCTCCTTCTGGGCCTGGCCCTCGAAGTTAGCCTTGTTCTGCTGAGCGCGCTGCTGAGAGTTCTCGGCGTTCATCTGGGCCTGCTTGGCAGCAAGATCCTCAATCTTGGCCTCACCGAAGATGATGTAAGAGTCGGCGGTGGGGGACTTGAACACATCAGGCTTGGACACCACGAACATAATGTTCTTGGACTTCTTCATGGTAACTCTGATGACGTCGTTGACGGGCTTCATGCCGAGCTTGATGATGGCCTTGCGGGCCTTCTTCTCGCCTCTGGTGGAACCCTTCTCCTACAATATAGTTTAGTAAAATCTTGTTAGAATTGAGAAAAAAATAAGTAGATAATGTCGTACACACCTCCTCAAGAGCCTCCTCAGCGGAAGGCTGGGCCACAGGGACCTCATCGTCGGAGTCCTGTTAAATTGAATTCGAAGAAAATCGTAAAAATATGGAAGTGGAAAATTTTGCCTGGTGCGATAGACTAACCTCAGACTCGAGCTGCTCAACCTTGGGATCTTCAGTGATGTCGGCCATTGAGTGATTCGTTGCTTGCAAAAGTAAACTGTGCCTGCTTCGCTTGCAGGTGCTTGCTGTGATTGTGTGGTAATTTATTTAAACCTGGGTTTTGTGGGTTTTAACGGAAAAGCTGTATAGTAAACTTGCCTTTTTACTTTTCACACCTGAAGACGGTTGGAATTTTTTGCACCCGCACTCAACTTTCGCGCATCAAACAGAATCTCAGCGTTAAACTTACAAAATGGAAGACCTGAGCACCAGATATTGGGGCTCATTCGCAGTATGTGGACTGCTTTGCGCGATTATGCTGTATATGTCCCGAACGACCAGCAAGGGCAGTACTGCAAGTGCTGAGAAGAATACCCGCTTCTCCGCATTTCAGACTAACTACCTCTTCGTTTTCGTACTGGCCATGTTCTCGGATTGGCTTCAAGGCCCTTATGTGTATGAACTGTATGTGTCATATGGATTTAACCAACAGGAGATAGCTGAACTATTTGTTTGCGGTTTCGGGTCGTCGATGATTGTGGGTACATTTGTCGGTGGTCTAGCTGATAAGCTTGGTCGCCGCGTGATGTGCGTCATTTACTGCCTGTGCTATATCGCTGCATGCTGCACGAAGCTGGTGCCAGACTATTGGACTCTCATGTTGGGTCGCTTCTTGTCTGGTGTTTCCACAAGTTTATTATTCAGCGTTTTTGAATCGTGGATGGTGTGCGAGCATTTCAAGCAAGGATTCGATGCAAGTCTTCTGAACGATACTTTCGCCTACGCTACATTTGGCAATGGTCTCGGCGCAGTCATTGCTGGGCTCATTGCTAACTCAGCTGCTGAGATGTACGGCTTCGTGGCCCCATTCGTGGTAGCCATCCTCCCTCTCTCTGTCGTAGCGTTCACTGTCTTCACGACCTGGTCCGAAAACTACGGCAACCAGCAGCTGAACATGCTTTCCTCACTGTCCAAGGGGTTCGACCTCGTGCGCAGCGACTCTCGTATCGCCGCTCTGGGCTTGGGCCAGTCGTGCTTCGAGGGTGCTATGTACACATTCGTTTTCATGTGGACCCCCGCCTTGAAGAGCGTCGCCGAAACAGAGGCCGAGGCTGCTGGCTCTGCCGCTGCTGGGCAGACTACTTCTTCTTACCTTGGTCTGATCTTCGCGGTCTTCATGGTGTGCACCATGATCGGCTCCTCTTGCTTCAAGCTTCTTTCCGTGCGTCGCGAGATGCTGTACAAAATTCCCCTGTATCTGCATGGCACGGCCTTCTTCGCCATGGCCACCATCACCATCTTCCTGGAGCAGAAGATGATTGTGTATGCCATGTTCTTGCTGTTCGAGTGCACTGTGGGTGTGTTCTACCCTTCCTATGGCGTGATCAAGTCTGAGAAGATTCCGGAAGACATCCGCTCGGCCGTGATGAATATTTTCCGCATTCCCCTCAACGCCTTCGTCGTGCTCCTTCTGCTGAAGATCAAGTACCTCTCCTCGCAGACGGTCTTTTTCATTTGCTCCATCGCGCATGGAATGGCCTTCTTGTGCTACTGGTACTTCTACAGCAGTTCCCGCACGAATGACAAGCTCATCGAGATGGCTCCTGCTTTGTCGCAAAGCCAGCTGGAAAGCGAACAGGAGCGCCTGGTGAGTAAGGACAGCTCTGTTTAAAACATTATGTACGTTTCCCTGTTTAACTTGAATTAATTACAGCTGTATTTGAATATGCGACTCATTTTAACTTTTTGTTGTTTCAATTTTAACAGGTTTAGAAGACACTTTTTGACCGTACGATATGTAGGTACGTTTATTAAGGATATAAACACAATATCTTTTTAGTGTTTATAAGAACAAGTTAAGTAAATAGCAGCGACTAGTTTTTGGTATACTTTTCTTTTACGATGCTTGGGACGGTAAATTGGTCTTTTGATGCGAGTTGCTCTTGTAAGGCAACACATACCTTCATGTGCCCAATAGCTTCTTCTTCAGAACCAAGGACTAATGCTTCCCCACAAAACATGCACCTACAATGTCTTTGATCCGTCGATTGCCCGAGAGGGACGTCACAGCCCTTGTTATCGGACGGGACTTGTGCCTTCCCCGTTGCCGGGATCGGCGCACTGCAATTGCGTTTGTGGGCATTCCAGTCCAACTTTTGGTGCTCAGCACAACAATACTTCACCTTCTTGCAGCGAGAACATTGAAAGACTCCGATCTTTTCGCAGTCTGTGAAGAAACACTTCGACATTGGAAATGAAAGTTTGTCCCTCTGTGATCTGATCCAAACTGCAAACTCGGTTTACTCGAAGGTTCTTGGCATCATCATCTTGGGACGTTTCACTCATACTTCAAGTGCAGCAATGGAAGACTTATCCGATGACGATGGTGATTTTACACCCCTCGAGACTATGCCTACATCAAGATTGAATGATGTACTTGGCATGTTGAACAAGAAAACTGGTTCAGTAATAAATGTAGATGCCTGCATTCCTCCAAAGGAGCTGGGCGAGACGGTGCTGAAAACTATATTGTACAAAATAACGCCCTGCGTAAAAGTTCTTTCCCTGAGATTCAACCAATTCTCACAAAATTCAGTCGACCTGCTCATATCCTGGATATCCTCGAACGATCACTTGGAAACATTGTATATTATGGGCAGCATGGTGGATGAAAAATCAAGGAGCAAATTAGAAGAGGCTTGGAGAAAGAAACTTACGGGACACAGAACAAATAATTTAGGTTTTACATTTATTCGTGTCACGCATGACAAGGCATTGGTCGTCGAAACTTGAATATTGCGGCTATTTTAATGTGTAAATATAATCCAGAAATTTCACCATACTACTTGCTCGGGCAGGTTTGCATTGAATATGTACTCTATAAAGTATACCTTACTAAACTTAGTCTACGCATATTCAGCCAGAACCCGCTCTCTATTTTTACGAGTAAATGCCCTCCACTTTAGCAAGTTCTTCCACCCTCCATTGCTTGGCGCCTTTTCCACAGGCTCACTGCTGACGATGCCTTGTTCGCTCGAGTTCACGGGTGTTGTGTATTCCCACAATCCCATACGAGCACTGTCGTCACCTTGCTGGGCAGGGAGCAAGACAACACGCAGCAGAGAGGTCATCATTTCGTCGTACATGGCGTCCTCCTGCTCTTGGTTGTTTGACGAACTCTCCAATCCAGGCAGCCTGCAGATAAGGTGGCGACGGTAAACATGGTACTTGGAGCAAACTGACACACAGTATTATACAAGAAAGAAGGTATGGTGAGGCAGACACACAGAAACTACACAACGCTCGCTCACCTGTTAGCTTCCACCAACCAACAGTGGTTCGACGAGTCGGCGATGATGTCAATGCCGAAGAACTCAAAGTGACGGGCGCTACTCTGCTCTTGCATATAAGGCAACGCCGCCTTCACGATAGCAGACCACATACGCTTAATCTCCACATATATCTATGATAAAAAGAAAAGAGGACAGTGGGTGCAGATGAGTTGCGAGTAGTTTCCAAGTGCAACAAATTGCATACTGATATACCTCCGGATACTCGCTCTGAAGATTACAAGGAACTTGGCCAGGGTGGCCCGCGAAACGTTTGTTGACCGACAAATTCGTCACATGTTTGCGCATGTCGTCATCTTTGTAGTCGAAATCCAGTCCTGCGCTGAGGATAAACGCGTTGCGGTACACCAGCGCAGCCCCACCCGCCGTCATCACGGAATAACACCGAAAATGAAACTTCTTTCCTCGGAAAAGAAGTGGATTATTCACATAGCGCTGAATTACGTATTCTTCATTGGCAGGCAGCTCAGAGATAACCTTTTCATGATTTGATTGGTTGAATACCCAGACATCTCTCCCGCCGTTGCCTTTGCTGGCCTTAACAACCCACCAGTCTCGGTCTTCAACCGCCGTAGTGGATGCATTGTGCCATCTCCTCTTTGCCCAGGCTTCCACTTCCGCTGACGAATAGGCGATTTTTGTGTCCAGCATAGGATAGTCCACCAGCAACTGCAGATAAGCTAAGCTTGATTTCGATTCAATAATTTGCGAATTGTGCAGCTTGTTAATGACTTTAGCACCATTATGATGTTCGCGTAGATCTTTTTCACATGTCGTTTCCCATACGAAATCCAGTTGCCTATGTGGTTGTGTTTCCTTGTCCCAAGCACAACAGTTGGTAACGACACCAGCGATCAGAGGATCCAACCTTTCAATAGACTGTTTGCCAGTTATACGATAAAGAAACTTGTCCGTAAATTCTGTCATGGTCTTGTTCTTGTTTGATTATCGTATGTATGCACATGAAAAGTGCAACCCAACCCCAGTGAGTAGCACCTATCCCACTATTTTGGCGCTATTGTATAGAAACAATGCAATGTTTTGGACTATTATTATGAGCCTGACAGTTCGAAAATAATTGCGGTTTGTGGAATTGAGATTCATGACTGAAAGTATCACATGCTTCATTTCCAGAAAGATCATCTCGAAACATCGACGTATCAAATAAGTGCATCGCCTTTTACTATACACTTCTGCGTCGCCGTTTATAAGAGATATGACTAATTTTTATAGGCCGTTGGCCATCAATCTTCTTTTATTTATTTTATCCTATTATGCTCATTTACACCATCTCGTCCTCCGACAACAATCCCATCTATCTTTCCCCGCTACGACAAGACTTTCCCGCCCATGTGACGTGTCAGTAGGTGCGTACCTCTCGCTAGCGTGCGCCTGCATATGTTTCCCACAGAAAGGATTGAGCAATTCAGCTTTCCCGAAATGGCGATCAGGCCATAGTCAAATACCGGAACAGCGTCTATGGAAGACGCGCCCACAACGTACATATTTTCAGCCCAGAAGAACTGTATATATAAATATGCAGTTATTTTATCTGCACCAATAATGCTTAACCTGGTCCTTCTTTTTCTTTAAATACCTTGTGTTGCACCTTCATTCTTGATCCAAATTAAATATACCGGAAGGGCGGTATTTTTGGTGATTCAAGAGGCGGATTGGTTGGCGATCGATATTTTCAACAGCTACTGCGTGGAAATGAACTTCTCTGTTCCGAAAGAATACGAAGACTTCGTCACTAATGCTGGTGACTTACTGGATCAGTTCAATTCTGGGTCAGCTGCCTTGGAGACTGTATCGTATCGTATCCATACCAACAGCGGAGTTCTGGCAGATGCAGTGTCCGTTCTGAACAAAGCAACAGCCATCCTGGAACCTTTAATGCAATGTTACCTATGGCATAATGAGTGTTTTCGTCTTGTTGTTAAGGTTGATGCTGGTGAACCTGTGTCTCTGATGGGAACAACTTGTATTGGGGAATGTATTGAGGATGAGTGGTTCATTGTGTATCTGCTCTTGAAGCTGTCGCAACAGATACCAAGTATTGTAATCGATATCGTAGATACGGATGGGCAGTTTTTGCTTATGGAAGCGGCTGATTACATTGACGACTGGATCGGGCCGGAGAATGCAGACAATCGAGTTTGGTTGCGTGGCGGCTCATTCCACATTATTCCATTGGACGAACCTGGCAAACTTAAATCAGGTGGGATGATTTTAAATCGAGCAATCAAATGCATGCTAGATGGCAATGTCAATCAGCGCAGGTTTAGAGCCAGCGAGGCATTTCATCGGACAATATTCCAACGCACACTCGCTGCATTTCCGGCCCGTACATTAGCCAATCGACACACCGCCCTCTGCATCGTGCCTGGCTGGCTCGCAGCACTGATTCGCACAAATCCCCAAGTAGTAGCGCGAGCCGTAGTGGAGTTTCACAATGCGGACAAGGACCAACTTCGACAGGCATGCGCGGCAAGCACTGTCGGCAAGAGGCAAGTAAGCAATTCCGCCACTCCCGCAGTTGCCTCCAGTACCGTCGACCAGACCCTGGTGCTGTTGCCAGTGCAGTTCACCCGGCGGAATCCAGACGGTGTCGCC
>LNAP01003874.1_pt1 | contig 14161 bp, 11 predicted proteins | sample 602601 | NCBI WGS metagenome assembly LNAP01 (sample SAMN02440304, study PRJNA202911) | soil metagenome | biome: Subtropical and temperate rainforests or woodlands; isolation source: soil samples (1 kg each in a 20% v/v slurry with milli Q water) were... ...
TCGGCTATGAACACAATACCGTTTTGTCCACGGCCACTCGTACGAGTGCGGAGACAGTGGACTCGGATCGGCTGCAGATTGGCTCGTTCCTGATGGGGGTCTCGCTGCGCCTGGCGTCGAGGTAGCTGCGCTTGAACAGGAACCACAGCAGCCAGATGTCGAGGCCCATGAAGCCCAGCACCGGCCAGGCGCCGACGATGAGCATGGGCAGGCCGATCGCCAGGTTGGCCGCGACGGCGGCCCAGATCAGCCAGCGGAAGCCCGCCGGCGACAGGCTGCGGTGCGGCACCAGCGAGGTCGCGAAATGGACGGCCGGGACAGGCTGCTCGGTCATGCTAAAAACCTATATGGCCCTGATGAAGCAAGCCGTCATCCCGGAATTCTTCGCCCGCCTCAAGAAGGCGATCCCGGAACCCGAGACCGAGCTGGAATACGACAACGTGTATCAACTGCTGGTCGCCGTGGTCCTGTCGGCCCAGGCGACCGATGTCGGCGTCAACCGCGCCACGACGCCCTTGTTCAAGATCGTCAAGACGCCGGCCGACATGGTGGCCTTGGGCGAGAGGAAGCTGATCGACTACATCAAGACCATCGGCCTGTTCCGCATGAAGGCCAAGAACGTGATCGCGCTTTCGAAGTTGCTGATCGAGCGCCACGGCGGCGAGGTGCCGCACACCCACGAGGAGCTGCAGGCCCTGCCCGGCGTCGGCCGCAAGACCGCCAACGTGGTGATGAACGTGGCCTTCGGCGAGGCCACCATCGCCGTCGACACCCACATCTTCCGCGTCGGCAACCGCACCGGACTGGCCCCCGGCAAGAACCCGCTCGAGGTCGAGCTGAAGCTGTTGAAGCGCGTGCCCGAGGAGTACCGCCTACATGCGCATCATTGGCTGATCCTGCACGGCCGCTACACCTGCAAGGCGCGCACGCCGGAGTGTCCCAAGTGCGTGGTCAACGATCTCTGCCTGTTCAAGGCGAAGACGATGTTAGCAGATGCACGGACAGTGGCGGCTAAGTAATTGAAGGTGCTATGCTTTTCCGCGTCGAGCACTGAGTCAGGCGCCGTCCCACACTCGCGTCCCACACGAAGCTTAATCGCCGCATCCGGCCGCGTAACACGGGCAGATTGGCTGCCGCTGCTCCAGTCGATCGTGGCCCCGCCGCCGAGGCAGCCCGCGCCGGTTGCAGACCGTAAGAGAATCTGCAACCTTCCTTGGGCTGAGGGGGAGCCGAAACATGATGTTGCCGAATTGGCGCCGGGTCTGGCGGACCTCGCTTGTGGTGTGGCCGATTTGCGCCGTGGTCGGCTGCGAGACTTACGACTCAGTAACCCGGTCCTTTCGTGCGAACTGGAAGGGGCAGCCTGTGCGCTCGTTCGCTGAATACCGAAGCCTCGTGCCGGCGAGCCACCACGGGGCGGGCGTACATATTCAACACAAGGGCGCCTCTTGGTAACGCCTGTGGTATCACGATCCATAGCGTGCTCGATCAGCGGCGCGGCGAGTACGTCATCGATAGTGTGGCGACCAACTGCCCCGGCCTGTTCCTTTAGCGGGTTCCGGTTGCTTTCCGGCGCAGCACGGGGCTTAGCGTCGGCGCAAGGAAGCGACATCGCTGGCGCGCAAAAGATTTATTCGGTCGCTGTCGCCAGCAATGGGAGAATAACGCATCTGGCCAGCGGCGCTCGCTGGCGGCCTTTGTGCCCCTGGCCGTCGCAGCAATCCAATGCCAGCTTTCGTTGCGCTACTTTCCGCCTTTGATGCTCGACATGATCATTTGTCCAACGTCGCCGCCGACGCCGAGCTGGTAGAGAATGGTCCCGACAGATCCCAATATGACGTAGCCCAACCCTTTGCCGATCGTATCGTACGCGCCGTCGGAATCCTCTTCGCTGCATACGCGATAGCTCCACCTGTCTCATCAACCTTCGCCGGATCCGGCGCTTTGGCTGCTTCGAGCATGCCGTTGAGGCGACGCAGCTCATGAAGCAGGCCTTTGACGTCCTGCAAGTATTGCGCATCGTCAACCCAAAGCGCCGGCGGCCGTTTGTTGTGGCGAAGATGAACGTCGTAGCGTTCGACCTCCTCGAAAGCGACGATAAGGCTGTGGAGTTGAAGCAAGACGACCTGCATTGCGGGAGAAGACTCGCTTCTCGTGACCACAACAGCCTGACCAGTCGTGGATGCAGGATCTGGCGAAGGTGGGCGGACGTAGTGCAATTGTCCGTCTTGAGTCTCGTGCACCGGGGCGGAGCGTGGAACGAAGACCTGAGCGCCCGCAGCTGGCTCTAGCACCTCTCTAGCGCGGTACATGGGAGCGGGTTCCGTGTTGGGCTGACCATTCGCGCTAGGCCGCACTGGTTCCGGCGCAATGGGCAACGGGCTACCGCCGATGGTCGAGCCGCCGAGACTGGATCCCATCGGAGTGTCGCCAAACGGGCCAAAAAATCCGGTTCGATTACCGCTTCGTTCGGGGGAGGCACGGGTTTTTTGGATCCCTTGCTCGTTCGCAGCGGGGTCGCCGAAGGTGTGCGGAGGTGCGTAACTGGCTTCCCGGTTCAGCGGTGCACCAGGCCGGTGGCCAAACGGGTCAGGTCCGCCACGGCGGCGCGGAGGGATTGGGCCTTTCTGTCTCGCCATAGCTGAACTCCGCGCGAGTTAGCTCGTTGTGTCAAGGGCGCCGCGCTGGGGCTTTGCGCGAACTGCATGGTGTGCTCCAGTTCCCTCCGTGGGAACGACACCTCGGCCGCCAAAATGGATCAAGCCGCAGCTCACGCGCCTGGTAGACGAGGCGCCGGCGGGCGCCGGCTGGCTGCACGAAATCAAATACGACGGCTACCGAATGCATGCACGCATCGACGGCGGCAAAGCTGCGCTGCTGACCCGCACGGGCCTCGACTGGTCTCATCGCTACCGACGCACTATCGAGACGCTTGGCTCCCTGAAGGTTAAGTCGGCCTACATCGACGGCGAGCTCTGCGCCCTCAATGCCGAAGGCGTGCCTGTGTTCAGCAGGATCCAGGCGGCCATGGACGAAGGCCGCACCGACCAGCTCGTTTTCTTCGCCTTCGACCTTGTTCCTGAATGGCAAGAGCACGGCCCGACTGCCGCAGATCAAGCGCAAGGAACGGCTGCCTGCCGGTGTCGCGCGCGATTCGTATGGCTAATTCAGGTCCCTTCTCCCTTGGTCAGCCGGCCGAGGAAGGCGACATACGATCCGGGCTCGAAGCGGGGATGCAGTGAATCGGAACGAAGGCCGTGATAGACGGTGCCCGCCAGCAACGGCCAAGGCTTAGCCGCCGGGAGGGGCAACAGGACCGGGACTGGCGTTACCCATCATGCCTATAGCGGCGCCTGTCGCTGCCAATCCCTGGCCGGGCGGGCCGCCATACTTGAACATAAGATACATCAGATGCGGGCCAAAGCGGCCTGCCGCTGGGATGCCACCAGCACGCGCCAGCGCGGCGGCATAGGTGGAGCAATGCTCGCCCATGGCCGAGAATGGGCCGGCCCGTCCGACGCCAGTGTCAAGCATGCGGGCAGCCATGTCCGCCGGCCTCCCGGCAAAATCGGCAATGGCACCCGGCGTGTCCTTGAACGTCATATCAGCTGCCCTGTCGGCAAAAGCGGCGGCGCGCCTGGCCGCCTCCGGCGAAAGCGGCCGCGTGTAGCTGGCGACTTGGCCCCCACGCAAATCCAGGCGCTCTGCGGCCTTTGCCGCGTCGAACGTCTTGACCTTAGCACTCGCGATCACGTCTAAATTCTGTGCAGTGTCGGCGCTAACCTCGGTGAACACATCACGGGCGGGCTTGCTGCCGGTCTTCGGTATGGTGATTCGGACCGCATTATGGGCACCCGTCACAGCTTCAATGCCTTTACCGCCCGTTTCCAGAAACACGGTCACAGAAGCTTCGGCGGCGGCTGGTGGCGGGCCTTTGGCGACGACCGCGCGGATCGGCGCCGCCGCCGTCAGCACAATCGCGCTGACTTCGCCGGTGATCTTCAGCGATCCTTCCAGCGTACGGCCCTGTTTGATGTCCTCGATGCCGGTGGCTGATGTGACTCCTGTCCGCAGAATACCTCGCACCACTGAGCTGGGATCCAGCACAGGCACGACAACCAGCCCGAAACCAACGTCGAACAGCGTCTGCGCCACACCAGCGACAACCGCGCGATCGGCACGCTCCTGCTCCGGTACGTCGGAACCATTAGGGGACCAGTCGATAAAATCCCCTAGGGCTTCCTCGACGGCGTGCTTGGCATCGCGGGTGGCCTGTTCGCCACTGCGATTGAAGAGCAGCTTGGACCATGAGTACTCGTGGTTCGCCTCCCAACGATCTGCCCAGTCAGCCGGAACGCCGATCGCGCGACTGTTGCTTCCGTCATTTGGCAATGCCGGCGGCGTGAGCGCGACTATCCCTGTTGGCGGAGGTGGAACCCACATTGGTGGCTGCAAGGGGGGCTGCGCCCCATCTGGCATGCTTGACTGCGTTATTCCATCAGGGGCTATGGGAGCAGGATCGTCCACTTGGTCTTTTGGCCCAGGCGGTTCGGGTCCGACGACGATGACCTCCGGATCGGTATAGATGTATTCAATTGCCGGCTGTTCGTCGTGGATCGCGGGCCGCTCGTAGACCGTTCCCACAGGCGGATGATCGCCATCTACGGGCACTGTGCTGGCGAACTCTCCGTGAGCAGCGCCGTCGCTTGGAGCTTCGGCTACCGCGACCGTGCCTGATGTTCCTTCCAACACCGCAACGTCGAGGATCGGCGAAGGCGCGAAGTGCGCGCTGTCACCAGCCTCGATGGCACCGTTGGGGTCAGGCGTTCCCGCAAACGGAGACGTCGCGAGGTTCTGGATGATAAACGCCGCGATAGCTCCCAGGGTCTCCTCAATGCCGGTCGGCATGGCTTCTCAACGCTCCGTGGGATCCAGGCGGAGATCCGTCACAGCCTGGACCTCAAGGTGCTGCAATCGAATCGGGCTGCCGCTGCTGATGCGCGCCGCTAACCTTTCCTGGCGCGTACCGCGCAATACCATGTTCAGAGGCACACGCAGGATCAGCGTGTCCACGCTATTTTGCCAGCCGGCCCGCGCTTCGTGGCGGCCGAACTCGCTACGGTCGATCAATTCGGCGACACTGCGAAAAACCCAGCGCGGTTCGTCGAGCTGGACCCAGCTACACAGGGAGAACATGGCGGCGGTACGCATCAACGTTTCCCGCGGCGGTGTCGCGGCGTCGGTAGCGATATAGGGCAGACTGACCCTTAACTGCATAGCGCCCCCTGCAGCCGCAGCAGGAAGGTTGACATGGCCCGCCTCGGCCTGGGCAGCTGAGCTGGCTACCACCACATAAGGCACGCCTGCCAGACCGCCAGGGGCACCCGTCCGCAGCTCGACAACTGGTGGAGCGACCGTGGTAGCAACCGCATCGCGCAGCAGTGCGACGTCCCATGACAAGGCTAGGACGCGGGAGCCGTAGCGCAAGTTGATCTCCTCGCTTTCCCAGACTGCTTGGGCTGGAGCGGCGAAAGCGAGCAACTCAGGTTCGCCCTTGAGCGCGACGCGAGGGCTGCCGTCGGTCAGAAATCCGGCTTCGGGATCGGCGCGCGTGCGCTGATGTGAGCCACGTTTCCAGTCCTGTCCCGTGGCAATGACCACCGGCACCAATGTGAGCAGGTCGCGCAGGTCACTGTAGCCATCGAACAGGCTGGAGCCGAATTCCAAGGTCGCGGCCGCGCCGCAGAAATCCTGCATATTGGACAACAGGTCTTTGCCCGCCAGCATAATGGATAGTCCGCTGATTTCGAAGCGCTCGTCGGAGAACCGTGGCGCCAGCTCATGCCATTGACCCGCCGCGGCGGCCAAGTTCGCCGCACCGCTACCGGGAAGGCGCAACAGCGATTCCGCGCGGCTCAAGATGCGTGGCTGGTGCATGGTTACTTCTCCCGCTCACGGGGCAGCATGCGGCCACGAAACTCCACGTCCATCGTCAGGCTAGGCGGCAGGTGGTCCACACGAACGCGCAGTGCATCGCGAGGGGCCAATGGATGAGGCGGTGAATCGGTGGTTTCGAGGGCTGAGCCACGCAGCAGGCGCCCAATAGGCACTGTGACGATCACGATGTCTTCGATTTGACCGCCATAGCGCACTTCTACGCCGGCACGGCGCTGCTCTGGTGAGTTGTCGATTCGCTCGACCTCGCGCTGATCATCGACCCGTGTATGGCCAGTTGAATCGGTGTGCTGGCTACCTGTGCTATTCTGCGTTGCCTCGGACTCGAGCGTGAAACTTTCAGAACGCGTGACGCTGCCCTGATTGCCGACGACTTTGGAGGCAGTGACGCCGCCGCCTACCTGCGAGCCTACGTTGACCGAAACACCAATGCTGCCGCCGATCTGCAATCCTGCCGATGCGCCCAGGTTGCCCCCGACATTGCCTCCCACGCCGAGCGACACGGGTGCACCCTGCGCTGAGAGTGTTTGCGCCCAAGCTATGAGGGACGCCGAGATCTGGTCCGCCGTTGCATTGGTGAGGTCGATCTGCGGTGGAGCGAGCGAGGCAAGGTCCACCTCGTAAGTGCGGGTAGTCGTCAACCCCACGGCGTTGCTGTTGGGCAGGCTCGTGAATCGCTGCGGATTGCCCAAGTTGTTGCGAGGCCGCGGGACGTAGTCGGTGACGGTTCCGCTACGCGTGACGATGCGATTGCCGAATTCCGGCAGCACGGAGGAGGTGGACTGGCCGTTGGAGGTCTGGTCCGACGATCCGGTCGTGTCCGTGTTGGCCACGGTGTGTTCGGAGTACCGCTGAACTGGCTTATCGACGCGGCGCTGGTTGGCGAAGACCCGGTGATGGGTCTCCTCCATCAGCTCGAGTAGTGTGCGAAAACTGCGCACAGTTACATAGGCGCCGTCCTCCTGGCGGCCTTCGATCGTCACACCAACACTGTTGCGGCCGTCGAAGCCAGCGTAATCGTCGAGCAGGGCGGGGCCACGGAGCCGAATCGCCACCTGGTCGACCTGCAGGTCCTCGTCTGGCTCGGCGTTCAACGTCCAGCTGCGGGGGCGCACCAGATCGACGCGACGCAACATCAGCCGTGCGGTCGGTAGCGACACGTGGAGCGGCTCCCGCATCTGCGCCGTGATGCGCACCCATCTCGCGTGAGCGGGCGCTGTGAATTCGATCAGTGCCACGTGGAGCAGCGAAGCATAGACCCGTCGTTCTTCGGCCACTACACGCCAGCCGGGGTGAACGGGATCGGGCGAGAAGGCGGCTTCACGATCGTTGGTGACATGGACTGTCACCATCAAGTCGGCCGCCGCGTCTTGTTTCGGGCCCTGGTAAACCTTGGCGGTCGTCCGCAGTGGGAACAGCAGACGCAGGCCAGAAACGAGCGGCACCTCGTCAGTAGTGGCCTGTAGCACGAGGGTGATGCTGTCGCCTTGGTTAGGATCGGTCGATATAGGATCGCTGGCGTACACCTCGACTGGCCCTGCGGATGGGCTCAGCGCTTGCAACCCAGAGAGGACCGCAGGCAGACATAGCGCGTCAGCCGAAGCGTCATAGGCCTGCGATGGATTGATCACTGGATCCGGCACAGCCGCTAAGCCGACGCGGCTCCAGTACTCGGACGGAGCCAGGTAGCGGCTTTGCCGCGCCACCACGGGGCTGTACTCGACGTGAGGTCGATGATCGACGCCTTCGGCGAACGGATAGATGACCATGCGGTGAAGGTCCATGCCCCATTGCCGCTCGGCAGGGTCTTTCGTCGGAAGCTCGGGAAAATCAGCAAAGGCAATCAGAAGGTGGCGGCCGAACGCCGCTCCCAGATGCAGGGGCGTCCAGCCCCAGAGACCACGCAAATCCTGCGTCATCCAGCGCAAGTTCCACTCGGTCATCAGGTCGCCGTAAAAGCGCGCGCGCTCGGTCCGCCGGTGGAGGTCGACGAAGCTCGAGCCCTGTTCCCGTACCGCCACGCCAACCGCCCGGGGCAGTCCGAAATTCCCGCGCGGCCGGCCGGCGCTGATGTCGGGCGCCAGCAAGGGGTTGCCGTAGAACTCGATACGCGACAGGTCGCGGTTCTCGCCGAGATCGATCATTAGCAGAACCAGCGCAAGCTGGCTCGTGCTGCGCGAACGAACCTGAACGGCTGCATCGCTGAATGGCAACTCGACCGTATGGCCCGGGAACTGTGGATTCTCTGGGGCGACTTGCGGCGGCCCTGCATAGAGTTCGTTGAAGTTGCCCGGCGGAAAGCCGTACACCACGCTTACGTGGGGCTTGGAGATCGGTATCCGGGCGGTACGCGTGCGGCTGCTAGCACGCCGCAACAGCTGCGCGCCTCGCGACGCGGGCGCGGTCATTTTAGCTCTTCCTTCACCTTGCTGTCGGTTGACCGCGAGTCGAACATCATCGCGAACCGTTCCGCCATTTCGGACAAGTCCACGCCAAGGCCTATCACGATCAGATCGATCGAATGGGATTTGCCAGGTGCGAGATCGAAAACCGGCCGGGATTCAAAGCGCCAGTTTCCAGCAGCGCCCTTCTCCGGTTGGCGGTGAAACGCGAAGGGCCAGCCGCACCGGGCGGCGTGCGCGATCCAGCCGCTCAAATCGATACGCAGGTCGGTGCCTTTCTGGTCGCTGCCTACCGCCCGCAAGGAGAGCAAGCTCTTGGGTGATGTGGGAAGACCAGAGGCGTCGGGCACTGTGGGGGTCTCGGTACTACGTGCCAGCGGCAGGGGCGGGATGGCTATTTCAAATTTGGCCCCACCCTCCAAGCTTCGTGGCGGGCCGCCGTCGTCAATCAGTGCCTCCGATTTTCCTCGATTGAGGACTAGCAGCGTCGCCATCGGCAGCGCGGCGAACTTACCTCGAAGGCGCCGGAGCACAGCGTCATGCTCGGCAGGAGACAGGGCGTCCAGTGCCGCAATTAATTGGTCCAGTTTGGCAGTGTCCGCCATGGTGGGAGCCCCCCGAGCGCGCCGTGCCAGGACAGCAGTATGTGCCGCCAGCCAGCCATCGCCCTTTTTTGCATTGGGCGTTACATGCGCGCGACTGGCAAGCATCACAGGGTCTCGACAGGGGTCTTATCTCGCCAAAGTCACTATGCCCCCTCGAGCTGTAGACTGTTGCCGCAGTGCAGCGAACGCGCACATGGCGGCTGCTACCCTGGCGACAAACGGTTTCCAAAGTCGTTTGGGTCCGAAGCAAGGGCAACTCGCAGGCGACACTAAGGAAAGTAAAGGGCTCGGCAGACTGCTAGCAATGCCAGTACTGTGCGCCACGCAATCTCGAGGGTATCTCGCGACGACCGCCGGCCGGTAACGACACCGATCTGGCCAGGACCCGCCCGGCCGTTCTCAACGCCTAGCAGCGGACGCTCAAGCCCTAGCGGATTGACACTCGGGCGGATGTTCTCATTTTGTTCTCATCATGGCGACCCATTCTGGGTTCTTGAGGAGGATGGCCATGATCCGTCTTCTTCCCCTTACGACCATCGTGGTTGCGCTCATTGGGTTCTACGTCTGGCATCGCCAGCTCGTTCGGAAGCGCCACTTCGAAGTTGCGGACGCTGCGTTGTCCGCATTCTGCCAGGCCGAGGCCGCGATAGCGCGTGCTCGCGAGCCCACTGTTGGTGTCGGCGAAGGGGCGACACGGAAGCGGGGCGACTACGAGCTACCAGCCTACGGCGGCATGCTGGACCGCCTGTACATTCCCGTTGAGCGTCTAAAGCTTCACCGTAACGCCTTCGAGGAATTGGAGCGTGCCGCCGTCAACGCTGAGGTTCATTTCGGCGATGCGCTAGCCCATCACCTTCGCGAACCGCTCCGCGCCTACCGACGGATAGTCGTGGCTACCGCCTGCCGCATGAGCAACATCGGGCTCTCTCCGGAAGCGAAGGTAAGTCGTGCGCTAGTTCGCCAGTGGGAAGCCGTGGTGCATGCCGGTGTGACGGCACTCGACGACACCGACGAACTTTCGCTTGAGATGGTCGAAGCAAAGCGTGCCATCGAAGACAAGTTGCGGCCTTTCATCGAAGCGCCAACATTCAGCGAGTTTCTGCTTGGGCCCCGGTTGGCATTACGCCATGCCGTGCTGCTTGCAACACGCTGGTCGCGACCAAGCTACGGCAAGATCGCGGTGTACGCGGCTGCCACGGTAACAGAACCGCCAACGGGCGAGGCCTAGCGATGCCCGCGCTACACTTCACGACATAGCTAGCGGCCTAGGCTCGCGATTGATCGGCGTCGAGTGCCGCCACTGCGTACGGCGCGGGCTACTCGCGGCCGAGACTCTGAAGGCGCGGCATGGTGATAGCCGCACCCTCGAAGAGGCTGGCGTCCACTGTGGCAAGTGCGGCTCTCGCCGCTTCACTGCAACTCGCTTCACGACGCGCTCTGCCGCATACGCCTTCATGAGGAACATCTGAGCATGGTCAGCCGAAGAGGAAATCCTTTTGCCAGCACGGTGAAGCGACTTCCACACAAGGCGCTGATGCGGCGCGACGAGCCACTGCGCCCCTCGGATAATGACGAGGTCGTGACCGCAATGGTGAAGATCGCTGCCGGCGCCGGGTACCTCGCCTATGCCGGTACTCGCGGCGACGAGCTTTACTGCCGAGTCTTTTGCTTCGACACGGCGGAGAAGGCGCGTGTCATGCAAGGGTGGATCGATGCTTCGGGCATCGAGAGCCGCCCAATCCCCCGACCGTCAAGTTATCCGCCCATACGCAGCGTGCGAAAGGTCACATAACAAGGACGTGTCACGGTGCACGGTGAGGCACCGCGAGGAGGCTGCCCATGCGACTCCCAATGGCACGTTCCGACCTAACCGAGATTATCGCAAAATCAATGGATTGCGGCGGAGCAGCTATCGCTTCAGCGATCCGAGTCGTCATGGAAGTGCGGATCGGCCGAGGACTAGGTGACGTCAGAATCCACACGGATCGATATGCTTCGGCAGTCGCTCATGCTCTGGGCGCCCAGGCAGTCACTGTTGGGTCGCACATCTTCTTTGGCGCTGGTTGTTACAAGCCGCAGACTCCGACCGGCCTGAGACTACTTGTTCATGAGGTTGTCCACGTCATCCAGCAAGCGGGTCCCGGAGCGTTGGCCACCATGACTGGTAGCCACAGGGCGAGCCTCGAGCGCATTGCCGATGCGGCGGCTGAAACGGTCGCTGCAGGGTTGTGTCTGCCCGCCGGCTTTCACTTTGGGGCCGCGCCTCGAGGAGTTATTCAGTGCCATACGGACCAACCATGCCCGGGCCGGCGTTACGACAGCCGAGAGCCGATGATTTGGATGGCCGCGAACGAGGCAATCGAGCTGGCATACAAGAACGATCCAAAGCATGCCAACCACGTTACCTTCTTCGGATCCGACTTCGACAACAGTCTCCTCAAGATCGGGCCGGAGATGCCCACCCGCGTACCGAACCGACGGCCGTCCCGTCCTGGTGTCGCCGAAGTGACGTTGCCCAAGGGCGTGCCAAATCAGAAGTTTGGGAACCTGTTGCTTCAGGAGCTTCGCGGGCTCGAACGTCAGCGCCGGCCGGACATCATCGACTTCACCAATCGAGCATTTTACGAGATCAAGAGCAGCGGTTATCGAGACCGTGGAACTATCCAGCTGCGGAGCTACTACAAGATAACTGAGATGATCCTCCGGCAGCATGGCGGGGCCGAGCCACCTTGGATACTTGAAACCGCCCCACTCTGGTATCCGAACCACGTTCTCTCAATGCTCAGCCCGACTCCTGAGACCCGTAAGCTTGTGGTCTGTACTCAGCAGACGGACCACGTGACTTATCCAGGGATGATCCTGTACGAGGTGCGTGAACTGCCTGTACGCAGTCGCCGACAGCGTACGAGTGAAATCCGTGTGGAAGCCTTTTGGTCGGAGTACAACTTCATTCGACCGGCGGTCCGCGCCAGCTTGCCGAAAGCCATTCCCTTCCACGATCCAGAAAGCCCCGACTACGTCATCATAGTTCCTCGGTCCTTCTTCCTGTTGCCCTATGTAAAGCAAGTGACCAAGGAGTTTATGAACCGACGATGGGAGCCGTTTCGCGTGCAGTCGCAATTTTCTCGGAATCGCATTCGACCTTCGTCAATTCCTGGTCTCACGCCAGAAAACGTCCTTATGTTTGCGCTCGTTGTAGCAATCGCAGGCACGGTATCGTTAATGGCGTTCGTTGCGGCCGCCGCAATCGTTGAAGGAATTGCAGCAGGAGCTGCGGCGCTGACCAGTGCCGAGGTTGGGACGGCGGCTGCGACAGGAACAGCGGTCGCTGCGGAATCGACGATCGTGGTTCCGGCTGCCATAGCGGCGAAGGTGGCCGGCAGTACGGCAGCTGCCGCGACGGCAGCTGAAGCAGCCACGATCGCTTCGTATGCGGCTGTGCTAGCGTCACCTGTAGCTCAGAAGCTTGCCGCTACTGCAGGTGTCGCGCTCATTCTTGCGTCGACGTCAGCGGAGGCAGCTTCATCCGATCCGTCCAAGGTCACGATCGATCAGCTAATTCCCATCCGCGTGCTGCCAGTCGACGCATTCAAGCAAGTAGGATCCACGCCGCACGCCTATAGTGATGGAGTCGAGCGGGCGTTGCCGGCGGCGGACAAGGCGAACTTCACCATTGGCGGCCAAGTCCATTTCAATGATGAAAGCCACTGGATCTTTGGATTCCTGTCGGTGCGCTAACCCTGTGCGCTCCACTTTGTCCCCGCCGCGGCGACCTTAAAGGCTAGGCGGCGCCCCGGGATCAATGCCGGACAGCTGCAGAGTGCTCGCAGGCCAGTCAGTTCCGGATAGCCATGGGTTTTGAAACTAGAAGCACATCAGAACGGCTTTGAAGGATGCGAAGCACCTCGTCAGCGTCAGCCACTTGCATGAGCGACTCCCGATGGCGCCGTGAACAGGTCGCCTATCAGGGACACCAACCTGCATGGCATGATGGTTTTTCACAGGCCTCTAGGCAGAATGCGACCCGCTATACCCTGAGTCTCTCTGGTGGTATCTGCCTCATCGCGAGGTTAAGCCAAGCGCTGGTATAAAGCTCCAACCCATTCGGTAGCAGAGACAATCAGAATCAAGAACATGCGCGAGAGGTGCCCGCTCGCGATCGGAGCTTTCGATTCTGTAAATGTTCACGAAACTCGGAAAGACCAAACGCATTCAGCACCCGTCCCTTCGGCACCGCCCCTTTCCGCGCCATCAGCACGCCCCACTGGATATTATCGATCTCCACCGCCGAATGCGCGTCGGGATTGATGCTGAACAGGCAGCCCAATTCCAGCCCGCGCTCGCACCAGCGCCAGTCCATGTCCAGACGCCACGGGTGCGCGTTGATCTCGATCGCCACGCCGTGCTCCGCGCAGGCGCGCAGCACGCGCTCCATGTCGACCTCGTAGCCGGGCCGCCGCATCAGCTGCCGGCCCGTGACGTGGCCCAGGATGGTCGTGTACGGGTTCTCTACGGCCTTCACGATCCTGTCCGTCTGCTCCTTGCGGCCGAGCCGGAACTTGCTGTGGATGCTGGCGATGACCAGGTCGAAGCTGGCCAGCACCTCGTCCGGGTAGTCGAGCGACCCGTCGCCAAGGATGTCCGATTCGATTCCCTTGAAGACGTGGAAGTCGCGGCCGTAGCGTTTGTTGAGGCGGTCGATCGCCCGCTGTTGCCTGGCGACCTCGTCCTCCTTGAGGCCGCCGGCATAGTGCGCCGACTGCGAATGCTCGGTCAGGCCGAGATAGGCGTAGCCTCTTTTGCGCGTAGCTTCCGCCATGTCCTGCAGGCTGTCCGAGCCATCCGACTCCGTCGTATGGGCATGCAGCACGCCGCGCAGGTCGTCTCCGGTCACCAGCTCGGGCCGCTTGCCCTTCAGCGCCAGGGGCACCTCCTTGCCGGTCTCGCGCAGCTCCGGGGCGATGTACGGCAGGCCGAGCGCGGCATAGATCTCCTGTTCCGTCCGCCGGGCGATCACGCGGCCGTTGCGGGAGACGCCCTCCCTGTCGAAGCGAAGATCCTTGCGACGGGCCAGGGCGCGCAGGGCGTCGATGTGCGCGTCCGAGCCTGTGGCGAGCAACAGGGCGATGCCGAAGCGTTCGGGATGGGTGACGTGGACGACGAGCTGGTCGCCTTGCTCCATCGTCCTGTCAGCACCGT
>LNAP01003875.1_pt1 | contig 14161 bp, 10 predicted proteins | sample 602601 | NCBI WGS metagenome assembly LNAP01 (sample SAMN02440304, study PRJNA202911) | soil metagenome | biome: Subtropical and temperate rainforests or woodlands; isolation source: soil samples (1 kg each in a 20% v/v slurry with milli Q water) were... ...
GATCACTATTAAGGCCAATTCGGGTCTTAGCGACGACGAGATCGAGCGCATGGTGAAAGACGCCGAGCTTAACGCCGAAGAGGATCACCGTATGGCTGAACTGGCTCTTGCGCGCAATCAGGCCGATGCTTTGGTGCACTCCACACGCAAATCGCTTGAAGAGTACGGCGACAAACTCGAAGCGTCCGAAAAAGAGGCTATCGAAGCGGCGATCAAAGAGCTTGAGGAAACACTGAAAGACGGCGACAAGGCTGCTATCGACGCCAAGGTTGAAGCGCTTTCCACGGCTTCGCAAAAACTCGGCGAAAAGATGTATGCCGATATGCAGGCCCAGGCGGCGGCACAGCAAGGCGCCAGCGATGCTGCTGGCCAGCCGGCTGACGAAAATGTTGTCGACGCTGACTTTAAAGAAGTCAAACGCGACCAATAAGGCTTTGCCTTAGCGGTTTAGAGCCCGGTTTCTGGCGTTTAGCCGGAAATCGGGCGTTCTTATTCTTATTTGAAGATTCAGGCGCCGCAGGCGCAAGCACTTATTTATTATGGCAAAACGCGATTTTTACGAAATCTTGGGTGTAGGCAAAAACGCATCCGATGCCGAACTTAAAAAAGCTTACCGCAAGCTGGCTATGAAGTATCATCCGGACCGCAATCCGGACAGCAAAGAGTCGGAAGAAAAGTTCAAGGAAGTTAAAGAGGCTTACGAGGTTTTGTCCGACGAACAAAAGCGTGGCGCTTACGATCGGTTTGGTCACGCCGGCGTTGATCCGAATGGCGGTGCCGGCGGCATGGGCGGAGCAGGTTTTGCCGACGCTTTTGGCGATATCTTTGGCGAGATTTTTGGTGGTGCAGGGCGGCGTGGCGGTGGCGGGCCGCAAGTCTATCGCGGTGCCGACCTTAAATATACGCTGGACATTAGCCTGGAGCAGGCCGCTAATGGCTTCGACACCGAAATTCGTGTCCCAAGTTGGGAAAATTGCGAAACTTGTCATGGTTCGGGCGCTAAACCAGGTACAACGCCGAAAACCTGTCATACCTGCGATGGCCACGGTGCGGTGCGTATGCAGCAAGGGTTTTTCAGCGTACAACAAACGTGTCCGACATGTCACGGAACCGGCAAGGAGATTACTGATCCTTGTGTTGCGTGCGATGGCGTCGGCCGTATACGTAAAAATAAAACCTTGCAGGTCAAGATTCCGGCCGGTATCGATGACGGTATGCGGATTCGCTCTTCCGGCAATGGCGAGCCTGGCGTCAACGGAGGGCCTTCAGGGGATCTCTATGTTGAAATCCATTTAAAGCCACACGGGATTTTCCAGCGTGACGGTGAAGACCTGCACTGCGAGCTGACCATTCCGTTTACCAAAGCGGCGCTGGGCGGCGAGCTTGAAGTGCCTACGCTGGCTGGGAAAGGTGAAATTACCATTCCAGAGGGAACGCAAACCGGTAAAACCTTCCGCTTGCGCGGCAAAGGCATACGCGGAGTACGGTCCAGTTATCCGGGTGATTTGTATTGTCATGTCTCGGTAGAGACTCCGGTACGGCTAACCGAAGACCAAAAGAAAATTTTGCGTCAATTTGAAGCGTCTTTATCGACAGGCGGTGAAAGGCATTCGCCTAATAGTCAATCCTGGACCGATAAGGTAAAGAATTTTTTTAGCTGATTTCAGTCTGGTCCGGTTTTGGTTTGCGGCGGCAGATTTGTTTTTGCCGCCAGCAGCTTCGCGCTGGTGGGGCTCCGATCAAATAGGTCGGGACGTTTTCTTAGCATTTGTTCCTCCAGCGGCGCAGCCAGGCTTTGTGCATAGGGCACGCTAATGTGGTGCTGGTCGCGATACATCAGCATGTTTTGCGCGACAACTGGGCAGATGCTGTCGGTACACAGGTAGCTGGTCAAGTCGAGAAGTTCCAGGTCTTTAAAGTTTGATTTGACTGCTATGGCAGGACTGTCAAGCAGTAACGCCGATTTGCGGGGCAGCGAGCAAGTAAGGGGCGTGCTTTCATGGCGCGCCACGCAGGTGGGAATATCGGTATTAAACCATGGGTTGTCGCGCAGCCCGAGAAGACTGATGCCCAGTGCTTCTACGTTTTTCCATTGTTTTATGAATTCGGGCGGAACATATTCGACCAGGTAGTTGCCGGATGGAGAGCGTAGCTCGGCTGACACGGGGCGCGTAGATGTAACTACGACGGCGTCAGGATGTAATTCGGCCAGTTTTTTAATGACATTGGCGTTCCATGCCCGGCATGACTCGTTAGTGCCTTCCACGGCGCCGAACGTGCATCCGCTTTTGGCAATAAGAACCAGTTTCAGGTCGTGTTTGCGGGCGATCAGTTGAAACGTCGGCAGCCATTGCGTCATGTGCGAGCTGCCTACCAGTGCAATCGTCTTGGCTGGGGCGGTCTTTTGGCCGTATTCGCACGCCAGTACGGCTGCAAGCATAGGGCGTTGCTGGCATCCGTCGTGGTAGGCAATCGGCACATTGGTTTTAGAGGAAATCAGTTGCGAATTGGGTATTTGCGTGGCGGTTTTTTGTAGTGCCAGCAATTTTTCGGCTACAGGCTGCTGGGCCATAGGCAATCGGGTTGCGGCAATGGTTTCCTTGTCGACGTCTTTGACGTAGTCGCGCCACAATGACGCCGTGGCAACAATTGGAATACCCAATACCGCGCCCAACGCGTACGTCTGCCAGGTTTTCGCCCTTGCAAACGATGAGCGCCCGATAGGACGTTCGATAAGCCGTAATGTCAGATAGGCGCCGCACAATGCTATGGCAATAATAATAAGGCCGTCGACAAAACCGGCTTGCGTTTTGCCGGTGGCTTCAAGAAAAAATACCAGAACGGGCCAGTGCCAAAGGTAAAAGGTAAACGACAAGCTGCCAAGCGCAACCAGCGGGCGCGACGATAAAAATCGATCGACGCCAAACCGGCTGCCGCTGGTTCCGGCAAATAAAATCAGCACGGCGCCCACGACGGGGACAAGCGCCACGTAGCCGGGAAATTGCACGCTTCGGGGTAAAAGCGCTGCGCAGGCTAGTATGAGCAATAATCCGGCCCAGCCACAGATTGCGCGCGTTAACTGGGTGGTCGAGATATAAGGCAACAGCACCGCACAGAGTCCGCCCGCCGCAAATTCCCAAATTCGCGTTGCCGGGTTGAAATAAGCAGCTCCGGGGTTCGAGGGAGTATTGAGTATTGAAAACGCAAGCGAGGCTAGCGTGATGGCGGCCAGGGCGACGGCAAATGGAATGATGCCCGATGCGGTTTTTTTAGCGATCCACCCGGCCAATAAAAAGACGAAGGGCCAGACAATATAAAACTGCATTTGAATGGAAAGCGCCCAGAATTGTTGAACCGGGCTAGGCGGTACATCGCGTGCGAGATAATCGACCGAGGCGGCCATAAGATGCAGATTTTCGGCATGAAGGGCGGTATAGACGGCTTCAACAATGAATCCATGCCAAAGGGGTCGGGGCAGCCACACCATGGCGCCAAACAGAGTGAGCAAAATAATCAGATAGGCCGATGGAGTTATGCGTCGTATGATACGAGCCCAGAACCCAAATACATTAATGCTGTCGGTTTGGTTGTACTGGCGCAGCAGGACGCCGCTCATTAAAAAACCAGACACAACGAAGAAGACGTCGACCCCGCCCGACACCTTGACGAACCAGATATGGCAGACTGCGATCAGGAAGGCGCCAACGGCCCGTACACCCTGGATTTCAGGCCGATATTGAGAGTCGGCCTGTTGTGTCAGTTTCACCTGTTCCATAATAGCCCCGCCTGTTCCTGTTGTTAGAGTTGGCCGATTGGACGATGGATACTTGTGTTGCGCGCAGCAGGGGAACAGAGTGAAGTCGCAGATTTGTTTTTATGAAAAATCTGTTTTGTATACTCTGATAACCAGAAAAAAAATTATACATATATCAGATTGAAAACTATACATAAAAAACTAAAAAAAAACAGGATAAGGTTAACCCTGTATTAGGGCCAGGCTAACCTTATTCCGAGCTGGTTTACTTTTGCTTTTTATGGTCGGCGGCGATGGCGGTGCTGAACGCTTCCGGTTTTAGCGTGGCGCGAAGTGCGCGATTAACGTCGTCCTTGGTAAGTGCGGTCAATGCCTTATCGATTTTGGCAGACCACTCGAAAGTGCGATCCAGTTGCAGATAATTGATCCATGCCGACGCCAGGACACTGTCGCGAGTGCGGGCCAGCTTGCGCAGGTTCATTACCGCGTTGATGCCTTCGTTCACTTCCTGCTCGGTGAAGCCTTCTTTTAACACTCGGGCGATTTCCTCCTGAACTGCGGACTGCAGGCGGCCGCTATTTTCGGGCGCATGGATGGCATACATTGTCCAGTCGCCTGTAGGCTCGTAGGACGACGCGTGCAGTTGGCTGCGGACATCGTAAGAAAGGCCGTCTTTTACTCGTACCCGCTCCCACAGGCGTGAGGTTTCGGAACTGCCCAAGAGATAATTGGCCAGGTAAAGGGCGGGGTACATTGGGTCTGTATCCTGAAGCTTAAGGGGCATGCTTGCCAGGTAGAAAGCGTTGGCCTTGTCGGGGGTGTCGATGTCGAATGTTTTGGCCGCTACGTCGTGATACGGGTCTGGTACACGTTGGTAGTCAGGGGCTTTTTGCCAGCCTTGCAGTCCTTTGCTCAAGGCGGTCTTGACGGCTTCGGGGTCGAACGCTCCGACGGCGGCGAATTCGATTGCGCCGGCGCCATAGAACTTCTTGTGGAAATTGACCAGGTCTTGTTGTTTGACTGCCGCGATGTCTTGCAGCGCTTCGGCAAACGTGGGGATATAACGGATATCGTCAACGGGCCACGGGTTGCCGTGACGCGACAGGGTGCGCGAGGCCAGTGCGCTGGGCTCGGTCATGGCACTTTGGATCGAGGCGCTTGCCTGGCGCTGGTATTCGGCCAACTCCTTATCCGGAAAGCTGGCGTTGCGCACAATGTGAAGCACCAGGTCGATGACGGCGGGAAGGTGTTCTTTGGTGGTCGAGATATCTACCACCATATTGGTGGCGCTGCCTCCAAAATCAACATTGGCCTGCAAGGCGTCAAACTTGTCCTGGATTTCCTGACGCGACAACTCGGATGTACCGCGATCCAGCAGGGATGCGGTTGTGCCCGACACGGTGCGTAGTCCTTTCAGGCTGGCTGCATCCCCAAACTGAATCAATAAATTAGCCTCGACCAGATTCCCCCGGGTAGGCTTGGGCAGCAAGGCTAACTTGACCGTGCCGTTGGGCAACGACAGCGGATCACGTAAGGTGCTGGCGTCGATGTTGGCCGGCGAGGGGTCGAACGCCGCCACGTTGCTTTGGACTTCTTTGCCTTTATAGTCTTTCAGCAGGGATTGCAGATCGACGTTGGCCGGCGGCAATGGTGCTCGCACAGGTTGATCGGTGGGAATATACAGGCCGTCCGTGCGGTTGCTGGTCACCAGGTAGGATTGAGTCAATTGCTGGACTGCTGCCAGTTGTATGTTTTCGACCTGGTCGCGCTGTAAAAAAAACAGGCGCCAATCGCCCTCGGCAACGGCTTCGGAAAGTGCGCTTGCAAGGCGGACGGGATTAGCGTAGGTTTGCGACCAGTCAGTCAGCCATTTGCTTTTGATGCGGTCAAGTTCATCTTGGGTGAACGGCTTGCCGGAAAGCGATTCCAGGGTGGTGCCAAGGGTTTTCAAGGCCAGCTCCTGGTCCATGCCGGGTTCGAGCTGGGCGCCAAAGAAGGCGTATCCGGGTTGATCCAGCGCCATTGTGAAACCGAATACATTGGCAGCCAGTTTTTGATTGACCAAAGCGTGATACAGCCGTCCGGACGGCGTATCGCCAAGCATGGCGGCGCCCAGCTCCAGTGGAATGTAGTCGGGACTGCCGGCCGGCGGAATATGGAACATGGCGCCAATTAGGGGGCTGCCGCCATGGCGGCGCAAGGTGACACGGCGTTCGCCGTCTTGTACAGGTTCTACTGTATATTCGGGTGGTAAAACTCGGTCCGGTTCAGGGATCTTTTGAAAAGCTTGCGCAATGGTATATAGCGTGGCTTGCGGGTCGAACTTCCCGGCAACAATCAGGACGGCATTGTCGGGCTGGTAATACTGTTTATAAAATGCCCGCAACTGCTCGACATCGACGTTTTCAACGTCTGAGCGGGCACCGATGGTATTGTGGCCGTAGTTGTGCCATTGGTACGCGGTGGCTTGCATTTTTTGCATCAGCATCTGGAAGGGACTGTTTTCGCCCCGCTCCATTTCGTTGCGCACAACCGTCATTTCAGCGTCCAGGTCTTCCCGGGTAATAAGCGAGTTGACCATGGCATCGGCTTGCCATTTTAAATACCAGTCGAGATTGTCGTTGTTGGCTGCAAAACTGGCGTAGTAATTTGTGCGGTCGCTCGATGTGGAGCCATTGGCCTGTAGTCCGCGTTTGGAAAATTCGGCTAATGCATTGCGTAACGAGGGCGTGCCGCGAAACAGCATGTGCTCGAGCAAATGCGCCATTCCGGTCTGGCCGTAGTTCTCGTGCCGCGATCCCACCAGGTACGTCATGTTTACCGTTGTTGTGGGTTTGGAGTCGTCGGGCGTGAGCAAAATGCGCAGCCCGTTTTTCAGCCTGTATTCGGTAGTGCCCTCGACCGAGCTGGCCTGAGTGATGCCAGCCGGCAATTCGAGCGAGAGGGCCGCGCCAGCCATGAACGAGCTGGCGAGCAGGGCTGCCATGCTGATGATAATCTTGGACAAGAACGAGTGCATAGCCGTATCCTGGAGAGCTGTTATTTGGAAAGATGTCGCATGGCATTTTCCAGGCCACTGACGGTTACCCCATACATGCGGTCGTGCATGATGTTTTTGATAATGGCAATGGACTGGCGATACTGCCAGTAACCTTCAGGTTCGGGATTGAGCCAAACCGATTTGGGCCAGTTCTCTAGCAAACGTTGCAGCCATGCGGCGCCTGTTTCCTTGTTGTAGTGTTCGACGGAACCGCCGGGAGAAAGGATTTCGTAGGGGCTCATGGTGGCATCGCCAACAATAATCAGGCGCCAGTCGTCGTTGTACTTGCGTAAAATATCCCAGGTGTCAAAGCGTTCGCTTGTGCGCCTGCGATTGTCTTGCCATACCGACTCGTAAGGGCAGTTGTGGAAGTAGTACACCTCAAGGTGTTGAAATTCGCTGCGCGCGGCTGAAAAGAGTTCTTGTATGCGGGCAATGTGCTCGTCCATGCTGCCGCCTACATCCAGCAGCATTAGCACCTTAACGGTGTTGTGGCGTTCGGGTACCATCTGCAGGTCCAGAAATCCAGCGTTCTTGGCTGTGCTGCTAATGGTATGGTCAAGATCCAGTTCCAGCTCGGCGCCATCCCGGGCAAAGCGCCGCAGGCGGCGCAGCGCCATTTTAAAGTTTCGGGTACCCAGCTCCTGCTGATCGTCGTAATCGCGGAATTCGCGCTTTTCCCATACCTTGACGGCAGTATGGTGGCCCGCCGATGGGCCTCCGGTACGTATGCCTTCAGGATGGTAGCCGCCGTGCCCGAAGGCCGATGTGCCGCCTGTGCCTATCCATTTGCTGCCGCCCGCATGGCGCTCTTTCTGTTCTTCGAGCCGTTGCTTGAAGAGTTCCATGAGCTTGTCCCAGCCATGCTTTTGTATGGCAGCTTTTTCTTCCGGGCTAAGGTTTTTCTGGAATTCCTTAATGAGCCAGTCCAGGGGAATTTCTTTGTCCTTCGGCAACTGCGCCTGGATTTTTCTATAGAACTGGCCAAATGCCTGATCGTAACGGTCGAACAGCGTTTCGTCTTTAATCAGTGTCATGCGCGCCAGATGATAAAAGTCGTCCAGCGTCGGCGGCATTAATCCGGTATGTAGCGCGTCCAGCAGCGTCAGATATTCCTGTACCGATACTGGAAGCTTGTGTGCACGCAAATGGTAGAAGAAGTCAGTAAGCATGGAATTGGGCCGGCTGGCCGGTTAGCGCCGCTGGCCGGCGCGGGTTATGGCGGCCAGGCGTTGCAGCAGCGTAAGATCTTGCTCGTTTTTTAGCAGGGCACCGGCCATGACGGGCAGATCAAGCGCTGTGCTGGCAATATCCTTGGCGGTAAAAGACTCATTCATAAGCAGACGCAGCCAGTCTAAAAATTCGGATGTCGATGGTTTTTTCTTAAGCCCCGGGGCATCGCGCAATGCAAAGAAAGTGTCTAGCGCGGTACTTAGGATGTCGCTTTTAAGGTTGGGGTAATGCACTGCAACAATGCTCTGCATGGTTTCCCGGTCGGGAAAGTTGATGTAGTGGAAGAAGCAGCGGCGCAAAAAGGCATCAGGCAAATCCTTTTCATTGTTCGACGTAATAATAATTAATGGCCGGTGCTTCGCCTTTACTGTTTGCCGGGTTTCGTAAACATGAAACTCCATGCGGTCCAGCTCGCGCAGCAAGTCGTTGGGAAACTCAATGTCGGCTTTATCGATTTCGTCGATCAGGACGACCACCTGTTCGTCGGCATCAAAGGCTTGCCACAATACACCTTTGACAATGTAGTTGCTGATGTCACGCACCTTTTCATCGCCCAGCTGGGAGTCGCGCAGCCGTGATACCGCGTCGTATTCATATAGGCCCTGGTGTGCTTTGGTTGTGGATTTAATATGCCATTGCAGCAAGGGACGGTTCAATGCGGCTGCGACCTCTTCAGCCAGCATGGTTTTCCCGGTTCCGGGTTCCCCCTTGATCAGGAGGGGGCGCTGTAAAGCGAGCGCCGCATTTACGGCTAGCTTCAGGTCGTCGGTGGCAACGTAGCGTTCGGTGCCGGTAAAGCGTCCTGACGGGATGGCAGCGGTATTTAATGTCATTTTTCGATCCGTAATCCGTATTGATATGTATGCACTATTACAACGTTAACAGGTATAGTTAAATAGGGTTGCGACAATTATCGTACAATCTGCACGGTTCGTCGGTCAGTACGGAGAGCGACCGACTTTTTATTTACCGCCAAATAAGAGCTATCATGAAGTTGCGAACAACCTTGCCGCGCACACTGTCTGCGCTTGCCGTCATGGCTTCCTGTGCATTTGCAGGGCACGCTTACGCGGCCGATGCCGCGCCCACCGGTGATGCCAAAGCTGCATTAAATAAAATCTCGATGTGTATTGGATGCCACGGCATTCAAGGGTATAAATCGAGCTTCCCCGAGGTTTACCACGTGCCGATGATTGCGGGCCAATCGTCGCAATACATTATTAACGCACTTACCGAATATGCCAGCGGCGCACGGACATTTCCAACGATGGAGGCCGTGGCTAAAACCTTGTCGCCCCAAGATATGGCCGACATTGCTGCTTACTATTCCAGTTTCAAATAATCGGGGGCCCAAATGAAAAAATTGACACTCGTTTTGGCGGGTTCCTTGCTGCTGGCAACTGGTTCAATTGCCAGTGCAGCCGATCTGGCGGCAGGACAGGCCGCCTATCAAAAATTTAATTGCGCGTCATGCCACGGAGCCGACGGCAAGACGCCGTTGTCAGCTGAAAACCCTATATTGGCTGGACAGCATGCCGATTATCTCGCGCATTCGCTTAAAGCCTACAAGCGCGGGGTGGCCGGTGCGCCAGCTTCGTCCAATGTACGTAAAAACCCCATTATGGGTGCCATGGCCGCGCCATTGTCAGATGCTGACGTAAGCAATATCTCGGCATGGTTATCGACGCTGCCTTCGCCCTTGTCGATTCAAAAGTAATAGCTATTAATCTGCGGCTAAAGGCTGTGGGTTGTATAAAAAAATCCTTGGCATTGCCAAGGATTTTTTGCGCTCGCGGTTTGATGCCATTCGGTACATGGGTACGGCTGCTGCGCAAACACGAAGGCGACGCGCAGACAGTACGTTTGTACGGCAAGTGAAGCCGACACCGTTCAAGGTTGATTTGGAAGCGGAGTTTAATTGCGGGTGATGCGCCGCTTGATCAGGTCCAGATAGGTATCGCTGCTAAAAGGAGTGCCCAGCCGCTGGGCCTCCCAAACGACTTCACCCAGGCATTCTATTAGCTCATGAGCGGCTTCATGCGCTTCGTGCGTCGCCAGTAGTTGTTGATACGCGGCCTTGATTCCCGGGGGCTGATCAATAGAAAGTTGCTCGGCAATTGCCAGATGCATCGATAAATGCAAAAACGGATTTGTTTTGCCCGCTTCCACTGAATAGTCAGCCGCGATTGCGTCGGGGCTTTCCAGGTCGGCGTGATATTCGGGGTGTTGGCGAACCCAGTCTACAGCCATCGCTTCCAGCGGCGTCAGGACACCGGCTGTTTTGTGTTTGTGCCAGGCTTCGGTAAAGAATTGCCGGACTTGCTCTCGGGATGGGTTAAACATATTGCAGCGCTCATAACCAGTCAAAATGCTTATTTTACCCGGCCGTATCGGCGTAACAACGCAGGGCCAGGCAAACCATTAAAATGACACAATAATTTAGGCTACACTAGTCTTATATAAGACTGCGCTTTATAATGCCAGCATCGATAACCTTCAATACAAGGTTATGGACTGTATCAGGTCAAAGCCGTCGTATAGTTTTTACCGAATTTTTCCTATTGGAGCAACTGGAGCATCCATGTCCTATCAGCATATCAAGGTCCCTGCAGCGGGCCAAAAAATTACGGTCAATGCCGATTTTTCGATTAGCGTTCCCGACGAGCCTGTTATTCCTTTTATCGAGGGTGACGGTACTGGCGCAGATATTACGCCCGTCATGCTTAAAGTAGTCGATGCAGCCGTTGCCAAAGCTTATGGCGGCAAACGCAAAATTCACTGGATGGAAGTTTATGCCGGTGAAAAATCCACAAAAATTTATGGTCCTGATGTCTGGTTGCCTGAAGAAACACTGGAAGCCGTTAAAGACTACGTTGTTTCTATCAAAGGTCCGTTAACTACCCCTGTTGGCGGTGGTATCCGTTCGCTTAACGTTGCTTTGCGCCAGCAGCTTGATTTGTATGTCTGCCTGCGTCCAATTCAATACTTCAAAGGTGTTCCATCGCCCGTTCGCGAGCCTGAAAAAACCAATATGGTTATTTTCCGCGAGAACTCCGAAGACATCTACGCCGGTATTGAATTCGAAGCTGAAAGTGCGAACGCCAAAAAGCTGATCGCGTTCTTGCAGAATGAACTGGGCGTTACCAAAATCCGCTTCCCTGAAACATCAGGTATTGGCGTAAAGCCAGTTTCGCGTGAAGGTACGCAGCGCCTGGTTCGCAAAGCCATTCAGTACGCCATTGATAACGACAAGGCTTCGGTCACCCTGGTGCACAAAGGCAACATCATGAAATTCACCGAAGGTGGATTCCGCGATTGGGGTTACGAATTGGCTCAGAAAGAATTCGGCGCCCAGCCTATCGACGGCGGCCCATGGTGCAAATTCAAAAACCCAAGGACGGGTCGCGAAATTACTGTTAAAGACGTCATTGCCGACGCATTCTTGCAGCAAATTCTGTTGCGTCCCGCCGAATACGACGTTATTGCCACACTGAACCTTAACGGCGACTACGTTTCCGACGCGCTGGCGGCACAAGTGGGCGGTATTGGTATTGCTCCGGGCGCTAACTTGTCCGACTCGGTCGCCATGTTCGAGGCCACCCATGGTACAGCACCTAAGTACGCAGGCAAAGATTACGTGAACCCAGGTTCCGAAATCCTGTCGGCCGAAATGATGTTGCGTCATATGGGCTGGACTGAGGCTGCCGATCTGATTATTTCCAGCATGGAAAAATCGATCCTGTCCAAGAAAGTTACGTATGACTTTGCGCGTTTGCTTGAAGGCGCCACCCAAGTTTCGTGCTCGGGTTTTGGTCAGGTAATGATCGAAAACATGTAAGTTAGTCTGCCGTAGTACACGGTAGTTTACGAAACCCGCTTGCTGAAAGGCTTGCGGGTTTTTTGTTGTCTTGTTCAATTGTGTATTCCCGTATGCGACTTAGCCAGGCGGCCAAGTGTAGCCAGCGCTTGCTCGGTGCGGTTGTCCCAAACATGGCCGTAATTCAGGCGCAGGCAATTTGTAAAGTCGCGCTTGGCGGAAAAAATTGGCCCGGGTGCAACACTGATGCCCAAAGATAGCGCTTGCCGGTGTATTTCCAGCGCGTTGGCGCTTTTTGGCAGTTCGACCCACAGGCAATAGCCGCCCGATGGGCGCGTGGCGCGCGTTCCTTCGGGAAAGTAATGCCCCAGTGCCTGCGTAAAAACGGTCTGCTGGCTTGCCAGCGTATGCCGTAATTTGCGCAGATGCTTGTCGTAGCCTCCTTTTGCCAGATAGGCGGCCAGCGTCAGTTGGGTAGGTGCCGAGGTAGAGAGCGTTGTGGTCAGTTTGTGCCGGGCCACCGCCTTTACAAAGCGTCCCGGCGCTGTCCATCCAATACGGTAGCCAGGCGCCAGGCACTTGGAGAACGATGAGCAATGCATTACCAGTCCGGCTGTATCGAATGCCTTGGCTGATATTGGTCGCTTTTCGCCATAATAAAGCTCGCCGTAAACGTCGTCTTCGATCAGGGGGACGTCGTGGCGTGTCAGGAGTTCGACTAGCGCTTTCTTTTTTTCATTTGGCATCAGGCAACCCAGGGGGTTTTGAAAATTTGTCATGAGCCAGCACGCTTTGGGGCGGTGGCGTGTAAGGGCATTTTCGAGAGCGTTGAGGTCGATCCCTTCACGCGGATGCGTCTGGACTTCAATGGCCTCGAGTCCGAGCCTTTCCAGTGCTTGCAGAGCAGGGTAGAAAGAGGGGGATTCAACAACCACGGTATCGCCTGGTCGCGTGACTGCGGCCAGGCATAAATTCAGGGCTTCCAGAGCCCCGTTGGTGATGACAATTTCGTCGGTGTGCACGTGCAGGCCCTCGTTCAGGTAGCGCAGGGCGATCTGGCGCCTCAAGTCTGCGTTGCCGGGCGTCACGTCATCGACTGCGCTCCAGGGGTCCATTTTCTGGACACAGGCCGCCATTATGTGTCCTAGCCTTTCCATGGGGAACAGAACAGGGCTGGGGAAAGCCGAGCCCAGAGGGACGGCTTCGCGAGACAGCGTGGACTGAAATACATCGAATACCCGTTCGCTGATGTCCAGAACGACCGCGCCGTCTTGGGGATGTGACGGATTGTCGAGTTCCGGAGGGAATTGCCGGACGCTGGGTGTGACGTAGTAACCGGATCGTTCGCGGGCACGGATAAGGCCCTGGGCTTCAAGAAGGTAGTAGGCTTTAAAGACCGTAGAGGGGCTAACCTGCCGGCTGGTGCTGGTATGCCGTACGGAAGGCAGGCGATCGCCGGCGCACAATACCCCTGTGCGAATAGAGTTGGCAATTTCACTGGCCAGTACTTCGTAGCGCTTCACTTGAGCTCCCCGATATTTTTGTTGTTGATATTTTTTGACTGAATCTGGTTCAATCTGATCTGTATTTTATGGATTATGTATAGTTTTCCATATCTGTGTCAATTTTTACAATATCAATATTAATCCGTAAGTTATAAGCCATTTTACGAGCATGGTTTTTAATCTGATATGGTGTTTTTACTAGTTTTTGATTCCTGAAGTTTTGATCTGTATAGGGTAAACTCCTATACGCCGCAAATTGGAAATTGTTTATTAGCGGCATTTGTCCGAAATAGAAGGAATCTCATGAACCCGACGGCCTTATTACTGGCTACTTTTATCTTGTCTATAGTGGGGCTGTTTGGCTTCATTTGGTCATTACGCAAAGGTTTGTTCGACGCTGAATCCACAGGTGCCCGTACAATATTTTCGCGCGGCGAAATCGGTCTGACGGAAGAGCCGTCGGCCAGCGTGCAGCAGCGGCGCGATCTGCAGGGTGTTACAGACGCGAACGAACGCGACAGCAGTTCACAGGAAGGTGTTTCTCCGACCGAAATTGCGGCACGCGAGTCTGCGGACCAGTCAAGCGCTTTTCCCGCGTATGTATTGTTTGCCTGTGCCACGGTCTGGCTGGTGGTGGCATCGGCTGCCGGGTTGCTCGCCTCCGTCAAGCTGCATTCACCCGATTTACTTACTGATACGGCTTGGCTCACGTTCGGCCGCTTGCGCACCATCCACCTGAATGGCGTGGCGTATGGCTGGGCGCCCATGGGCCTGCTTGGACTTGCTATATGGATGTTGCCGCGCTTGCTTCA
>LNAP01003876.1_pt1 | contig 14161 bp, 13 predicted proteins | sample 602601 | NCBI WGS metagenome assembly LNAP01 (sample SAMN02440304, study PRJNA202911) | soil metagenome | biome: Subtropical and temperate rainforests or woodlands; isolation source: soil samples (1 kg each in a 20% v/v slurry with milli Q water) were... ...
GTCCTGGCCCAGGTCTTCCTCGAGGTTCTCGACTTCCTCCTCGGTCGGAGCCTGCTCGATCGTCTCTTCGACGCGGGCTTGGCGCGGCGGGCGCTCGCCACGCGGCTTGCGCTCGCTGCGCTCCTCGCGGCGGGCTTCGCCCTGCTCGGTGGCCTCTACCGGGCGGCCTTCTTCGCGAACAACGGTTTCCTCAGCAGCCTGCGGCTCCTCGCGAACCGGGCGCTCTTCGCGGGGTTGACGCGGCTCGCGGGGCTGACGCTCCTCACGCGGTTGACGCTCTTCACGGGGCTGGCGCTCCTCACGCGGTTGACGCTCTTCGCGGGACTGGCGCTCCTCACGTGGTTGACGCTCTTCGCGGGGCTGGCGCTCCTCGCGCGGTTGACGCTCTTCGCGGGGCTGGCGCTGCTCCTCGCGCGGTTGACGTTCCTCGCGGGATTGGCGCTCCTCACGCGGTTGGCGCTCTTCGCGGGGCTGGCGTTCCTCACGTGGCTTGCGTTCCTCGCGCGGTTTGCGATCGCCACGTTCGCTGCGCTCGCTGTCGCGGCGACGGTTCTGCTGGCGGCCAGTGCGGCGCTCTTCGCCGCGCTGCGGACGTTCGCTGGCAGCCGGCTGTTCGCTGACGCTGACGCTGACCGGCTTGGCTTCTTCCTTGCCGGCGAACAGGCCAACCAGCGAGCGAATCAGGCCCTTGAACAGGCTGGGTTCGGGCGTCGGATGCACGTGCGGGGCGGCGGCCGGAGCCGGAGTGGGTGCCGGTGCTTCGATCGCCTGCGGTGCCGGACGCTCGTGGGTCACGGTCTTCACTACCGCTTCCTGGCGTACCAGGGTGCGGGTGGCGGCCACGGGCTGGACATCCTCGACTTCGGTCGGGGTCATCTCGTAGCTGGACTGGCCGACCTGGACTTCCGGGCTGTCGTCGCGCAGACGCTGCACTTCGAAGTTCGGGGTCTCCAGATGGTCGTTCGGCAGGATGACGATGCGCGCGCGGCTGCGCAGTTCGATCTTGGTGATGGCGTTGCGCTTCTCGTTGAGCAGGAAGGCGGCCACCGGGATCGGCACCTGCGCGCGGACTTCGGCGGTACGGTCCTTGAGGGCTTCTTCCTCGATCAGGCGCAGGATCGCCAGCGACAGCGATTCGACATCGCGGATGATGCCCTGGCCGTTGCAGCGCGGGCAGACGATGCCGCTGGTTTCACCCAGCGACGGGCGCAGGCGCTGGCGGGACATTTCCAGCAGGCCGAAGCGCGAGATGCGGCCGACCTGGACGCGGGCGCGGTCGGCCTCGAGGGATTCGCGGACCTTGTCTTCCACGGCGCGCTGGTTCTTCGCCGGGGTCATGTCGATGAAGTCGATGACGATCAGGCCGCCGATGTCGCGCAGGCGCAACTGGCGGGCGATTTCCTCGGCCGCTTCCAGGTTGGTCTGCAGGGCGGTTTCCTCGATGTCGCCGCCCTTGGTGGCGCGCGCCGAGTTGATGTCGATCGACACCAGGGCTTCGGTCGGGTCGATGACGATCGAGCCGCCGGAGGGCAGCTTCACTTCGCGCTGGAAGGCGGTCTCGATCTGGCTCTCGATCTGGAAGCGGTTGAACAGCGGCACGCTGTCCTGGTACAGCTTGATCTTGCTGGCGTACTGCGGCATCACCTGCTGGATGAAGCTCAGCGCTTCCTCCTGGGCTTCGACGCTGTCGACCAGGACTTCACCGATGTCCTGGCGCAGGTAGTCGCGGATGGCGCGGATGATGACGTTGCTTTCCTGGTAGATCAGGAAGGGCGCGGCGCGGTCCTGCGAGGCTTCCTTGATCGCGGTCCACAGCTGCACCAGGTAGTCGAGGTCCCACTGCAGCTCTTCGCTGGAGCGGCCGAGGCCGGCGGTGCGCACGATCAGGCCCATGTCGCCCGGGGCGTTGAGGCCGTTGAGGGCTTCGCGCAGTTCGTTGCGCTCCTCGCCCTCGATGCGGCGGGAGATGCCGCCCGCGCGCGGATTGTTGGGCATCAGCACCAGATAGCGGCCGGCCAGGCTGATGAAGGTGGTCAGCGCTGCGCCCTTGTTGCCGCGCTCTTCCTTCTCGACCTGGACGATGACTTCCTGACCTTCCCTGAGCACGTCCTTGATGTTGACGCGACCCTCGGGGGTCTTGCTGAAGTATTCGCGGGAGATTTCCTTGAGCGGCAGGAAGCCGTGGCGGTCGGCGCCGAAGTCGACGAAGGCAGCCTCGAGGCTGGGTTCGACGCGGGTGATGCGGCCCTTGTAGATGTTGGCCTTTTTCTGCTGGCGGGCGCCCGATTCGATATCGAGGTCGAACAGGCGTTGGCCGTCGACCAGGGCAACGCGCAACTCTTCGGGTTGAGTTGCGTTGATCAGCATTCTTTTCATGTAGTACCAATGGTTTCCGGGCTGCCGGAAACGGCGGTTGGCACACACGACTCTCGTGGTCGGTGTCAGGTGCGCCGGGAACGGTCTGGCCGTTGCCCTTGTCAAGCATCCCGGACGGCTGGGTCTGGGTGCGACTGGCGGCTCCTGCTAACTGTAGGTACAGAAGCACTCATTCAGGAGGAGGAATCAAACAACGCTGCGGACGATCATGGCGTCTGGAAAGCCGAGTGCTACGCAGTCCGTCGTTTGTGCATCTCCACCCTGCACGTATCCCTGAGAATCGGGTGCCGCTCGCAGAATCCGCAGCGGGTTAGCATTTGCACGAAACGCCGGGCGTCTCGCACGTCATGTCTCAAGGCTGGTTTTCCGAGGCATCGGCTTACTCTGGCTGATGCACCGTCGGACGGCCTGGCGTCCATTAATTGTCTGTCCGCTGTGCGGCGATCTTGCCTGAAGCACACGGAAAGCCGCTTTTGGCGGCGCCCCGGACTATAGCAGTAATCATTAAGTGCTTCAATTCAGGCAAAAATTGCTATGATTTGCGCATGACAACTCCCTCGCAAATCTCCACTGGCGTCCAGCTGCTCGAAGTGCGGCCGGAACTCGCCGGGCAGCGCATCGACAACTTTCTCCGTACCCAGTTGAAAGGTGTTCCCAAGACTCTGATCTACCGCATCCTGCGCAAGGGCGAAGTGCGGGTGAACAAGGGGCGGATCAAGCCCGAATACAAGCTGCAGGCTGGCGACGTGGTGCGGGTGCCGCCGCTGCGTGTGTCCGAGCGCGACGAACCCGAGCCGCTGGCGCAGGGGCTGCTGCAGCGCCTCGAGGCTGCCGTGGTCTATGAAGACAAGGCGCTGATCGTCCTCAACAAGCCGGCCGGTATCGCCGTGCATGGCGGCAGCGGGCTGAGCTACGGGGTGATCGAGGCCTTCCGCCAGCTGCGCCCGGATGCCAAGGATATCGAGCTGGTGCACCGTCTCGATCGCGACACCTCGGGCCTGCTGATGATCGCCAAGAAACGCAGCATGCTGCGTCACCTGCACGAGGCGCTGCGCGGCGACGGCGTGGACAAGCGTTACCTGGCGCTGGTGCGCGGCAACTGGCCGACCGCAAAGAAGAAGATCAGTGCGCCGTTGTTGAAGAACAACCTGCGCTCCGGCGAGCGCATGGTCGAGGTGAATCCCGAGGGCAAGGACGCGCTGACCGAGTTCCGCATCGTGCGCCGTTTCGGCGACTTCGCCACCCTGATCGAGGCCCGTCCGATCACCGGACGTACCCATCAGATTCGCGTCCACGCCAAGCATGCCGGGCATTCGATTGCCGGCGACAGCAAGTACGGCGACGAGGAATTCACTCGCGAGATCCGCGAGCTGGGCGGCAAGCGTCTGTTCCTGCATGCCCACGCGCTGCGCGTGACGCTGCCCGATGGCGGAGTGCTGGAGCTGCAGGCGCCGGTGGACGAGATGTGGGCGAAGACCCTGGAGCGTCTCGATGGCTGATTACCAGCTGCTGGTGTTCGACTGGGACGGTACCCTGGTCGACTCCATTGCGCGGATCGTCGAATCGATGCGTGTGGCGGCAGCCGAGTGCGGGCTGCCGTGGCTGGATGACATGACCATTCGCGGCATCATCGGTCTGGGGCTGCCGGAGGCGATCCGCAGCCTGTATCCCGACCTGGAGGATGCGGCGCAGATCGCCGTGTTCCGGCAGATCTACAGTGATCATTACCTGTCCCAGGAGAGCACACCGTCGCCCTTGTTCGACGGCGTGCTCGAATCGCTGCTGGCATTCCGCGCGCAGGGCTATCGCCTGGCGGTGGCGACCGGCAAGAGCCGTCGCGGGCTTGATCGGGTGCTGGCCGGGCATGGCTGGCAGGATTTTTTCGATGTCACCCGCTGCGCCGACGAGACCGCGAGCAAGCCGGATCCGCAGATGCTGCACGAGATCCTCGCGCACTGCGGCGTTGCGCCGGAGCAGGCCTTGATGGTCGGCGACTCGCCCTTCGATCTGCAGATGGCGCAGCGTGCCGGCATGACGGCGGTGGCGGTGGGATACGGTGCGCAGCCGCTGGCAGTGCTGCAGGCGTATCGTCCGCAGTTGGCCATCGACAGCTTTGATGGGCTTGGACGCTGGCTGGGTGGGCGGCGGAACGCATATACGGAGGTTGGCGAACATGCAATCGGATGAGTGGAAGGCGGCGCCGCCGTCTGACGAGAAAACCTGGAAGCTGCTGGAGAAGGCGGTGCTGGCCGGGGTGGTCGAGCAGCGCCGCGCGCGCCGCTGGGGCATCTTCTTCAAGGGGCTGGCCTTTCTCTATGTGTTCGGGGTGATGTTCCTGTTGTCACCCTGGGCAAGCCTGGAAAAGAGCGCCGCGCTGAAGTCGCATACCGCGCTGATCGAAGTGCGCGGGGTGATTGCCGACGAGGAGCGCGCCAGTGCCGACAATATCGTCGGCAGCCTGCGCGAGGCCTTCAAGGACAAGAACACCCGTGCTGTGGTCCTGCGCATCAACAGCCCTGGCGGCAGTCCGGTGCAGTCCGGCTACATCTATGACGAGATCCGTCGCCTGCGTGGCGAACATCCGGACGTCAAGCTGTATGCGGTGATCGCTGATCTCGGCGCTTCCGGGGCCTACTACATCGCCAGTGCGGCAGATGCCATCTATGCCGACAAGGCCAGTCTGGTCGGCTCCATCGGCGTCACGGCGTCCGGCTTCGGCTTTGTCGACGTCATGAGCAAGGTCGGGGTCGAGCGGCGCGTGTATACCGCGGGCGAGCACAAGACCTTCCTCGATCCGTTTATGCCGCAGAAGGAAGAGGAAACCCGCTTCTGGGGCAGTGTGCTGGAGACCACCCACAAGCAGTTCATTGCCAGCGTCAAGCAGGGGCGTGGCGAGCGTCTCAAGGACAAGGAGCATCCGGAGCTGTTTTCCGGGCTGGTCTGGTCCGGCGAGCAGGCGCTCGAGCTGGGCCTGATCGACGGTCTGGGCAGTGCCAGCTATGTGGCGCGCGAGGTGGTCGGCGAGAAGAATCTGGTGGATTTCACCCAGAAGGAGTCGCCGATCGATCGCTTCGCCAAGAAACTGGGTGTTGGCGTGGCTGAGCAGATTTCGTTGTGGGCAGGGTTGCGGGTTCCCGCGATGCATTGAGTTTGCTGGGGTGGCAGGTCAGGGGACCTGCACGCCTTCGGCCAGCAGCATGTCGATCAGGCGGATCAGTGGCAGGCCGATCAGGCTGGTGGCGTCCTCGCCCTCGGTGCTGCGGAACAGGCTGACACCGAGGCCTTCGGACTTGAAGCTGCCGGCGCAGTCATAGGGCTGCTCCAGGCGCAGGTAGCGCTCGATGCGGGCGTCATCCAGCGCACGAAAGTGCACGGTAAAGGGGATGCAGGCGACCTGGCTTTGGCCGCTCTGCGAGTTGTACAGGCACAGGCCGGTATAAAAGGTCACGCTGCTGTCGCTGGCGGCGCGCAGCTGCTCGCGGGCGCGCGCGAAATCGTGCGGTTTGCCGAGAATGCGGCCGTCGGCAAGGGTGGCGGCCTGGTCGGAGCCGATGATCAGGTGCCGGGGGTATTGTCCGGCCAGGGCGCGGGCTTTCTGTTCGGCCAGGCGGCGCACCAATTGTTCGGCGCTTTCGTCGGGTAGGGCGGATTCGTCGATCTGCGGAGCCTGGCAGATGAACGGCAGGTGCAGGCGCTCGAGCAGGGTGCGACGGTAGGCGGAGCTGGAAGCGAGAACCAGGGGTAACATGATGATTTCCTCGGAATTTGCCGACGATTCTAGGTATCCCGGGTGCCTGCTGCATACAAGGAAATTTCTTTGACAGTTAAAAGGGGTGTCCCTAGAATGGCGCGCTTATGTTGAAAGGGCCGATTCCACCTCATATCGATCCGCGAAAGCTTGCCGATCGCGCCGCCATCCTCGAGGGTGAGTGGCCGCTTGCGCAGTTTTCACGGTTGTGCGAGCAGTTGGTCAGCGATGCCGGCAGTGTCCAAGCTCATTTGGAGTTTGGGCGTGACGAGCAGGGGCTGATCGTCATGCGCGGCACTCTCGATGTCGAGGTGCAGATGGTTTGCCAGCGTTGTCTGGAGCCGGCAACCCTGCCGGTGCACAGCGAGTTCGTCTATGCCGTGTTGCGGGAAGGTGCTTCGCACGATTCCGTGCCGAAAAGCTATGACGCGCTGGAGGTGGGTGAGGAGCCGCTCGAACTGATCCCTGTGGTCGAGGATGAGCTGTTGCTCGCGCTTCCCATTGTGCCGGCCCACGATCCCGATGCATGCCAACATCCGGCAGGTTTTGCAGCAGCACCAGAACCCAGCGTCAACGAGGTTTCGCGGTCCAACCCGTTCGATGTACTGGCGCAGTTGAAACGTGACCCAAACGTTTAGGAGTTAATCAGAATGGCTGTTCAACAGAACAAAAAGTCTCGTTCCGCTCGCGACATGCGTCGTTCCCACGATGGCCTCGAAGCCAACGCACTGTCCGTCGAAAAGAGCACCGGTGAAGTTCACCTGCGCCACCACGTAAGCCCGGAAGGCGTTTACCGTGGTCGCAAAGTGATCGACAAGGGCGCCGACGAGTAATCCTTGTCCGCTCCGGTCATCGCGATCGATGCAATGGGTGGGGACTTCGGTCCCCACTGCATTGTTCCGGCCTGTCTCGACAGTCTGGCTGAACACCCCTCCCTGCAGCTGATTCTTGTCGGCCAGCCCTCCGTAATCGAAGCGCTCATCGCAGAGCATTCTGCGGTCGATCGTTCGCGTCTGCGTATTCATCCCGCCAGCGAAATCGTCACCATGGACGAGCGTCCGGCGCAGGTGCTGCGCGGCAAACCCGATTCCTCCATGCGCCAGGCGCTCGAGTTGGTCCGCCGTGGCGAGGCCCAGGCCTGCGTCAGTGCCGGCAATACCGGGGCGCTGATGGCGCTTTCGCGTCATCTGCTGAAGACCCTGCCCGGTATCGACCGACCGGCGATGGTGACCGCCATTCCCACCGCGCGCGGCAGCTGCCATCTGCTGGATCTGGGCGCCAACATCGACTGCAGTGCCGAACATCTTTACCAGTTCGCCGTGATGGGTGCGGTGGCTGCCGAGGCGCTGGGCATCGTGCGGCCGCGGGTGGCGCTGTTGAATGTGGGCACCGAAGAGATCAAGGGCAGCCAGCAGGTCAAGCTGGCTGCCAGTCTGCTGCAGCAGGCGCGCGAGCTGAATTATGTCGGTTTTGTCGAGGGCGATGGTCTGTACCGCGGCGAGGCCGACGTGGTGGTGTGCGACGGTTTTGTCGGCAACGTCGTGCTCAAGGCCAGTGAAGGGCTGGCGGCGTTGATCGTGGCGCGTCTGGAAGCGTTGTTTCATTCTGGCGTGGGTCCTCGCCTGGTCGGCCTGCTGGCATTGCCGTTGCTGCGGCGCCTGCAGGACGACCTGCGTCCGGCGCGGCACAATGGCGCGAGCTTTCTCGGTTTGCAGGGGATCGTGGTAAAAAGTCACGGCGGTGCGGGGCCGGAAGGCTTTCGCAGCGCGATCCGGCGGGCGCTGGCGGAAATCCGCGAGAATCTGCCGCAGCGTCTGCACGGGCGTCTGGAGCATCTGCTGCTCTAGCGGCCTGTGACCGATGCGCGGTGCCCGCCATCCAACTGTCAGCCCGTTGCGACGCGATGCGCCGCAGCCTTCCTGACGAACAAGTACCCAAGGAACTTGCTTCCATGTCTTCCTCCCTCGCTTTCGTTTTCCCCGGCCAGGGCTCCCAGGCAGTCGGCATGCTGGCCGAGCTGGGCGCGCAGCACGCCTCGATTCGTGAAACCTTCGCCGAAGCCTCCGCGGCTCTGGGCTATGATCTCTGGGCGCTGACCCAGGAAGGGCCGGCCGAGCAGCTCAACCAGACCGACAAGACCCAGCCGGCCATCCTCGCTGCCTCCATCGCCCTGTGGCGCCTGTGGCTGGCCGAGGGTGGTGCGCAGCCGGCCTTCGTCGCCGGCCACAGCCTGGGTGAGTACTCGGCGCTGGTGGCGGCTGGCAGTCTGGCCTTTGCCGATGCGGTCAAGCTGGTCGAGCTGCGTGGCCAGCTGATGCAGCAGGCGGTGCCCGCCGGGCAGGGCGGCATGGCGGCGATCCTCGGCCTGGACGACGACGCCGTCCGTGCCGCCTGTGCCGAAGCGGCGCAGGGCGACGTGGTCAGTGCGGTCAACTTCAACGCGCCGGGCCAGGTGGTCATCGCCGGTGCGGCGGCGGCGGTCGAGCGTGCCATCGAGGCGTGCAAGGCCAAGGGCGCCAAGCGCGCCATGGCCTTGCCGGTGAGCGTGCCGTCGCACTGCGCGCTGATGCGTCCGGCGGCGGAAAAGTTCGCTGCGGCGGTGGATGCCATCGCCTGGCAGGCGCCGCAGATCGCCATCGTGCAGAACACCAGCGCCCAGGTGCCGGCCGAGCTGGTCGCGCTCAAGCAGGACCTGCTGGCGCAGCTGTACAGTCCGGTGCGCTGGGTCGAGTCGGTGGTGCTGCTGGCCGAGCGCGGCGTGACCGAGCTGGTCGAGTGCGGTCCGGGCAAGGTGCTGTCCGGTCTGAACAAGCGCTGCGCCAAGGGCGTCAATACCCACAATCTGGATACCCCGGAAGCCTTTGCCGCCGCCCGTGCGGCCCTGGCCTGAACATCAGGAGAAATCACCCATGAGTCTGCAAGGTAAGGTGGCTCTGGTCACCGGCGCAACCCGCGGTATCGGCCAGGCCATTGCCCTGGAGCTGGGCCGGCAGGGCGCCATCGTCATCGGTACCGCCACCAGTGCGGCCGGTGCCGAGCGCATCGCCGAAACCCTGAAGAGCAACGGCATCGAGGGTGCCGGTCTGGTTCTCGACGTGTCCAGCGACGAGTCGGTAGCCCAGACCCTGGAGCACATCCAGCAGCACCTCGGCCAGCCAGCGATCCTGGTCAACAACGCCGGCATCACCCGCGACAACCTGATGCTGCGGATGAAGGACGACGAGTGGCATGACGTCATCAACACCAACCTCACCAGTATCTACCGCCTGTCCAAGGCGGTGCTGCGCGGCATGACCAAGGCGCGCTGGGGTCGCATCATCAACATCAGTTCGGTGGTCGGCTCCATGGGTAACGCCGGACAGGCCAACTATGCGGCGGCCAAGGCCGGCGTCGAAGGTTTCAGCCGCGCTCTGGCGCGCGAAGTGGGATCCCGCGGCATCACCGTCAACGCGGTGGCGCCGGGCTTCATTGACACCGACATGACCCGCGAGCTGCCGGCAGCCAACCGCGAGGCGCTGCTGACCCAGATTCCGCTGGGTCGCCTGGGCCAGGCCGAGGAAATCGCCAGCGTCGTGGCCTTCCTGGCCGGTGACGGTGGTGCCTATGTGACCGGGGCCACAATTCCGGTCAATGGCGGCATGTACATGTAAAAAGCGATGGCCGGCATTGGTCGGCCGTCATCATTGCTGTCTAGAATATGTGTCCACATGCAGCCGGGCGGGCGGTGACTGAGCCGGACAGTTCGGCAGGGCGGCAAGGGTTTTGCTTGAAAAGCTGAAAACCCTTTCTATACACTATCGGCCACCAGCTACATGGAATTCTCCATAGGAGTGAGAACTAGTTATGAGCACCATCGAAGAACGCGTCAAGAAGATCGTTGCCGAGCAGCTTGGCGTTAAAGAAGACGAAGTGACCAACAGCGCTTCCTTCGTTGAAGACCTGGGCGCCGACTCCCTGGATACCGTCGAGCTGGTCATGGCTCTCGAAGAAGAATTCGAGACCGAAATCCCGGACGAACAGGCTGAGAAGATCACCACCGTTCAGGAAGCCATCGATTACATTAATGCTCACGGTCAGCAATAAGTAATCGTCGGTTCCGGCCGGTAAAAAGCCGCACGTCCCTCAAAAGGCGTGCGGTTTTTCTTTGTGTTCAAGGAAGTCGTGGTGGTAAGTCAGCACCATGGCTTTCCCTGCTGTAGTGGATCAACAAGAGGAGAGCGCTGTGTCGCGTAGACGCGTCGTGGTCACCGGTCTTGGTATGCTGTCACCCCTTGGCCCGGATGTGGCCAGCAGTTGGCAGGGTGTGTTGGCAGGACAGAGTGGCATCGGGCCCATCGGGCATATGGATGTCTCGGCTTTTGCCACCCGTTTCGGTGGCTCGGTCAAGGGCTTCAATGTCGAGGACTACCTGTCGGCCAAGGAAGCTCGCAAGATGGACCTCTTCATCCAATACGGCCTGGCCGCCAGCTTTCAGGCAGTGCGCGACGCCGGCCTGGAAATCACCGATGCCAACCGCGAGCGCATCGGCGTGGCCATGGGCTCGGGCATCGGTGGCCTGACCAATATCGAGAACAACGCCAAGTCGCTGCATGAGCAGGGGCCGCGGCGCATTTCGCCGTTCTTCGTGCCGGGCTCGATCATCAACATGACTTCCGGGTTCCTGTCGATCCATCTGGGCGTACAGGGTCCCAACTACGCCATCACCACGGCCTGCACCACCGGTACCCACTCCATCGGCATGGCGGCACGCAACATCGCCTATGGCGAGGCCGACGTGATGATCGCCGGCGGTTCGGAGATGGCTGCCTGCGGTCTGGGTCTCGGCGGCTTCGGGGCGGCGCGTGCGCTGTCCACCCGCAACGACGAGCCGACCCGCGCCAGCCGTCCGTGGGATCGCGATCGCGACGGTTTCGTGCTGGCCGACGGTGCCGGCGCGCTGGTGCTGGAAGAGCTGGAGCACGCCCGCGCCCGCGGTGCGCGCATCTACGCCGAGCTGGTCGGCTTCGGCATGAGCGGCGATGCCTACCACATGACCTCGCCGCCGGAGACCGGGGAGGGCGCCGCGCGCTGCATGGCCAATGCCCTGCGCGATGCCGGCCTGAATCCTGAGCAGGTGCAGTACATCAATGCCCACGGTACCTCCACGCCGGCGGGCGACCTCGCCGAGGTGGCAGCGGTCAAGCGGGTGTTCGGCGAGCATGCCTATAACCTGGCGGTCAGCTCGACCAAGTCGATGACGGGCCACCTGCTCGGCGCGGCCGGTGCGGTGGAAGCGATCTTCAGCATCCTCGCCCTGCGCGACCAAGTGGCGCCGCCGACCATCAACCTTGATGAGCCGGACGAAGGCTGCGACCTCAACTTCGTGGCGCATCAGGCGCAGGCGATGCCGATCGACGTGGCGGTGTCCAACTCCTTCGGCTTTGGCGGCACCAACGGTACCCTGGTGTTCCGCCGCCTGGTCGACTGATGTCGCTGGTGTGGGTCGACGGTCGCCCGGCGGATCTGCTGCCGGTGACCGACCGTGGTCTGGCCTACGGCGATGGTCTGTTCGAGACCATCGCCGTACGGCAGGGGCAGATTGCCCTGCTCGAGCGCCATCTGCAGCGCCTGGACGAGGGTGCGCGGCGCCTGTTGCTGCCGCTGGATCTGGCGCAGGTGCGCGCCGAGTTGCTGGCCTTTGCCGGTGAGCTCGGTCATGGCGTGGCCAAGCTGATCGTCACCCGCGGCGACGGCCAGCGCGGATACGCGCCGCCGGTTGCTGCCCGCTGCCGGCGCATTCTCAGTGGCAGTCCGCCGCCGGCCTATCCGCCGGAGCGTCGTCTGCACGGCATTCGCCTGCATCCCTGCACCACCCGTCTGGCCGAGCAGCCGCTGCTGGCCGGGCTCAAGCACCTCAACCGTCTCGAGCAGGTGCTGGCCCGCGCCGAATGGCAGGACCCGGCCTGTGCCGAGGGCCTGATGCTCGACTGCAGCGGGCGGGTGATCGAGGGCGTGTTCAGCAACCTGTTCATGGTCAGCGGCGGCGCGTTGCTGACCCCGGCGCTGGAGCGGTGTGGCGTGGCGGGGGTGATGCGGGCGGAAGTCCTCGCCCGTGCCGAACTGGCCGGCATTCCGGTCCGGGTGGCCGATATCGACCAGGCGCAGCTGCTGGCGGCCGACGAAGTGTTCCTGTGCAACAGCCAGTTCGGCATCTGGCCGGTGGTCGCGCTCGAGGACCATGTCTGGCCGGTGGGCAATCTGACCCGTAAACTGCAGGGTCTGCTTGGCGACCTGGTGGATGGCTGATTGTGAAACGTACCCTGCTGTACCTGCTGGAGGGCGGTCTGCTGCTGGCGGGGCTGCTGCTGGCATTCGCCGGCTGGCAGCAGCAAGTGGCCTTGCAGCGGCCGCTGGCGATTGCCGAGGAGCGCCTGATCGAGGTGCCCGCGGGTGCCACGCCCAGCGGCGTGCTGAACCGGCTCGAAGACGAGGGCGTGCTGGATGGCGCCTTCTGGCTGCGCCTGTACTGGCGCTTCAATCTCGACGGCAAGGCCCTGCACAGCGGCGAATATCGCCTGACCCCGGGCCAGACCGGGCGCGACCTGCTTGATCTGTGGCGGCGCGGCGAGGTGGTGCAGTACAGCCTGACCCTGGTCGAAGGCTGGAGCTTCCTGCAGTTGCGCGCCGCGCTGGCCAGTCAGGAGCGCCTGGAGCAGACCCTGGCCAGCCTGGACGATGCAGCCGTGATGCAGCGCCTTGGTCTCGAAGGCCAGCATCCGGAAGGACGCTTCTTCCCCGACACCTATCGCTACGTGCGCGGCATGCGCGACATCGACCTGCTGCGCCAGGCCCATGAGCGCCTGACTCGCGTGTTGGATGAAGAGTGGGGCCAGCGTGCCGAGGGACTGCCCTATCGCGAGCCCTATCAGGCGCTGATCATGGCCTCCTTGGTGGAGAAGGAAACCGGCGTGGCCGAAGAGCGCGAAGCGATCGCCGGCCTGTTCATCCGCCGCCTGCGCCTGGGCATGCTGCTGCAGACCGATCCGGCGGTAATCTTCGGGCTGGGCGAGCGCTATGCCGGCAACCTGACCCGCGCGCACCTGCGCGAGCCGACGCCGTACAACACCTACCTGAATCCGGGGCTGCCGCCGACGCCGATCGCCATGGTCGGTCGCGAAGCGATCCACGCCGCGCTGCATCCGGCCGCCGGCGACAGCCTGTACTTCGTCGCCCGCGGCGACGGCACCCACGTGTTTTCGCGCACGCTCGACGAACACAACCGCGCGGTGCGCGAATTCCAGCTCAAGCGGCGCGGGGACTATCGTTCCAGTCCGGCCGCGCCGACACAAGGAAAAGCCCAGTGAGTGGCCTGTTCATCACCCTCGAAGGCCCCGAAGGGGCAGGCAAGAGCACCAATCGCGAGTACCTGGCCGAGCGACTGACAAGCGCTGGCTGCGACGTGCTGCTGACCCGCGAGCCGGGCGGCACGCCGCTGGCCGAACGCATCCGCGAGCTGCTGCTGACCCCCAGCGCCGAGCCGATGGCGGCCGATACCGAGCTGCTGCTGGTGTTCGCCGCGCGTGCCCAGCATTTGGCGCAGGTGATTCGCCCGGCCCTGGCCGCCGGCAGGGTGGTGCTCTGCGACCGTTTCACCGACGCCACCTACGCCTATCAGGGCGGCGGGCGCGGCCTGTCGCTGGAGCGCATCGCGCTGCTGGAGGACTTCGTGCAGGGCAGTCTGCGCCCGGACCTGACGCTGGTGTTCGACCTGCCGGTGGCGGTTGGTCTGGCCCGCGCCGCGGCGCGCGGCCGGCTGGATCGCTTCGAGCAGGAAGCCCAGGACTTCTTCGAGGCGGTGCGCCAGGCCTACCTGGTCCGCGCCCGCCAGACGCCGGCGCGCTATCGCCTGCTGGATGCCGCCCAGCCGCTGGCGGCGGTTCAGGCGCAGCTCGATGACCTGCTGCCCGAGCTGCCAGATCGTGCGCAAGAACGGCTGAGGATAAAAACAATGGAAGACATGCTGATCTCTGACGGTATCTACAACCTGATCATCTTCGT
>LNAP01003877.1_pt1 | contig 14159 bp, 12 predicted proteins | sample 602601 | NCBI WGS metagenome assembly LNAP01 (sample SAMN02440304, study PRJNA202911) | soil metagenome | biome: Subtropical and temperate rainforests or woodlands; isolation source: soil samples (1 kg each in a 20% v/v slurry with milli Q water) were... ...
GTATATCCGGCCTCCAGCCCGACAGAGGCGCCGACGCCGCTGGAGGCCATCGTTTGCAGGGCGACGACGAGGCTGTCCCATAACGACATGCGCCCGCCATGAAGCGCGTTGGCCTCGATCGGATCGACCGGCTGCCCCGTGGCGCGACGAAATACCATCCACGAGACCAGGCCGAAGGCCAGTCCGCCGAGCGACGGGCCGAGGACCGTCAGTGCGGGCGCGATGTCCGAGGTCGTCGAGAGATGGCTGCCGGCGGGAATGCGGAAGATGATCTCGTGCAACGCCTGCGTCGCCCAGTTCATCGCGATGACGACCAGTCCCGCGAGAACGCCGACCAGGGCCGCGAGTACCACGATTCCGAGTTCGCTCGCCCGCACCAGGCTGCGCAGCCCGCGGGGAATCGTTTCAGTTCGGGGGATTGGATCGGATGTCACGTGCCGCTCATATGCATCTTGGCCAGCTCGTGAGTATGCGACGTCGCACCCGCGCGCAACCAAGTCCCAGGCAGATGCCGAGCGCGCGCAGATTGGACCCCGGAGTGATCCGATCAGAGATGGCGCCGCTGAAGGATGCCCCGTTACGGCGCGACGCGCGCACCTTCATGTCCGCCATCTGCATTACGGCCGCCACTATCTTGTGGCTTTAATCGACGTGTCACGAGCCTCGCCGCGCGGATTGCCCAGTCATCTGCGTTCAGGAATTCGCTCTTCGATCCGGCGCGGATGCGGCCAGAGCTATATTTGATGATCGTTCTTCAGCATCTCCGCTGCACGCTCGCCGATCACGACGCAGGGGGCCATGGTATTTCCGGTCGTTACGCGTGGCATGATGGACCCGTCCGCAATCCGCAGATTTTCTATTCCGTAGACCTTAAGCTTGTTGTCGACCACAGACATGGCGTCCCGCCCCATCTTGGCGGTACATGTCTGGTGCCAATAAGTGAGAACGGAATCTCGAACGAAATTCTCGAGATCGGAGCCTTTCAAGTCACCGGGAATCACTTCACGCTTCACAAACGGGCGTAGCGCGGAGGAATGGGCTATTTCACGACAGAGCTCGATACTCCTCTGAAAGGCCTTCAGATCGTCTGGATCTCCGAGGAAGTTGGCGTCGATCTCCATCTCGTCGAGCGGATTTGGTCCTGTGAGGTGAAGTTTCCCTCGGCTCTTGGGTCGTACGAGACCGGGCACGAACGTCCATGCATTCCTGGGAGAATTGAACTTCGCCGTTTCCGGGCTGGTATATGCACCATCAAGGTGGACACACTGCATATCTGGGGTATCGAGCGCAGGGTCGCTCTTCCATTGAAGACATGAATTTCCACCAGACGAGGCCACATCGTCGGTTTTGTGCTCCCGCACACAGCCGAAAAGCAGAAGGTGATCCTGAAAATTCTTCCCCACACCAGGAAGATGCCGCACCACCGGAATTCCGAGTGGTCGCAATTCATCTTCATGGCCGATGCCGGACTGCATCAATACCTTCGGCGTATTGATTGCGCCCATCGACAGGACGACCTCAAGCCCAGCAGAGATACGATGGACTTTTCCATCATAAGCAATCTCGACGCTGGTCACCCGTTTTCCCTCAAATATTAAACGCGTAACCATGGCGTGGGTAAGTACCGTCAGATTCGGTCTATCCATGTACGGGAACGTATACGACCGGAATACCGAGAGCCGCTTGCCGCGGCGCTGTCGCAACTCGACTTGAGACCATCCTCCATCGCCCTCCATCATCCTGCCGTTGAGGTTTTCAAAGGTAGGAATGCCGATCGAACGCGCGCCCTCGGACACGGCAAGAGAAAGAGGAGTGGAACGAGTGGGCTCCACATATACCGGTCCTCCGGTTCCTCTGTATTCCGGATCCGGTGCACCTTGCCAATCTTCAATAGAGCGATAGATTTTATTGATAGATTGATGGTTCCATGCCTCATCGCCGGCCTCTGCTGCGAAGAAATCCCAGTCCTTTTTGTGCCCATGCACCCAGTACATCACGTTGATGCTGGAGCTACCACCAAGTACCTTACCCATAGACATCCGAATGTTTCGATTGTTCAGGTTTGGATTTGGCCGAGATTGAAAATCCCAGTCGCGTTCGCTCCCTAGATTAGACGCCCATTGGGCCGCTTCCATGACGCTGGGTACGTCGTCACAACCGCCTGCCTCGATCAACAGAACGCTGACCTCAGGATTCTCGGCCAGCCGCCGCGCCACAACCGAACCCGAAGAGCCGGATCCGCAAACAATAAAGTCGTACCGGGATTTCAGATTGTCAGTGAGTTCCCGCTGATTGACATGTACCCGCCGAATAAATTCAGCGGTTTCGGAAGCTTGGGTGGAGACAGTCATGTCAATATCCGTTTCTGCTCGATCTTCCGGGAGCGTTCGGATCGCGCTGGGCGCATTCGCAGCAATCACACTTCCAAGCGCGACCAATCGACTAGCCGGGTTGCCCGGCAGCCTCCAGAATTAGCCGGGCGATCTCGACGGGATGGGAGATCAGCGAGAGATGGCTTGATTTTAACTCGATCGTTTTTGCACCCATTCGCTTCGCCATGAAGCGCTCCAGATCCGGGTCGATCGTGCGATCCTCCGTCGAGACCGCATAGAAGCTCGGCTTCGAGCGCCAGGCCTCCTGCGTGGTCTTGCCGTCGAGCAGCGCCTTGTGAAATGGCTCCTGCACGGCGTAGAGGACCTTCGCCCTCGCCTCCGGCAGGTCGCCCGCGAAATCGCGCAGGAAGGCTGCCTCGGTCAGGCGCCCTTCATCGCCGTCGAAGACGATGCCGGCGGATGCCGGTGGCGTGGGATAGTGTTTGGCCAGCGCGGTGTAGTCCTCGCCAGCCTCCGGCGCCCGCGCTGCGACATAAACCAGAGCAGACACCTCGGGATGCCCCCCTAACTCGGTAACGATCATGCCGGAGAAGGAATGTCCGACAAGGACCGTCGGGCCGTCCTGCCGGTCGAGCACACGCCGTGCCGAAGCGACCGCTTCCGGCAGCGTCGTCAGCGGGTTCTGCACGGCTGTGACATTGAGGTCCGCCGCCTGAAGCCGCGCGATCACCTCGGACCAGCAGGAGCCGTCGACGAAGAGCCCGTGCACCAAAATGACGTTGCGTGCCTTGATAGGTGCAGAAACTGCGGCCATGCCACGCGCCGCGACCAACGACGCGGCGGCACCTGCCACGAGGGCGGTCGAGAAGTTGCGTCTGTTCATCATCTTGATATGTCTTCCACTAGTGCGATGAATAGTCGGCGCGCGCGCGGTGGTGAGGCGCAGAATGACAACATGCCGACGCGCCTCGGCAGTTGAATTGTCGCCCTCACGCCAATGCAGCCAGATTGCGCAGCGTATCCAGGGCCGCGCCGAGATGAGAGCCGCTGTTCCCGGGCGGACCTTTGAAGAGAGGTCCGCCCGGGGGCGGGCATCAGTCCAACTTCATGGTTTCTGCAGCCGCCTTTTCGATGAGATCGGCTACGACTGTCGGATGAGCGACCATGACGAGATGAGGAGCGCCCTTGACGACCATGGTCTCCTTTGCGCCCGCGCGCTGCGCCATGAAGGCGTGTGCGGCCGGCGGGATGACCTTGTCGGCACTACCGTAGACAAACCACGATGGAATGGTTTTCCAGGCCGGCGCCTCGGAAGCTCCCTTAAGCGCGACATCCGTCACGGGGCGCTGGGTGGCCGCCATAAGCTCGGCCTTCTTCTCGAGGATATCAGCCGCGAATACAGACCGGAACTTGCCCTGTTGGACATAGAGGTCATGAGCGCCGTCCGCGAGGGCAATCGGCGGGGCCAGCGCGTCAGGCAGGATGCTTCCCGGAAACTTGCCGGTGAGATCGAAGGCGTTCTCGCCAGCTTCCGGAGCGTAGCCCGCTACATAGACCAGAGCCTTGACATTATCGGCGCCGGTCGCGGCGTTCGTGATGACCGAACCTCCATAGGAGTGGCCGACTAGGACCACCGGCCCTTTGACGCTTTTGACGATGCCGGACACATAGTCCGAATCGCTCTTGAGGCCGCGAAGCGGATCGGGAGCGGCGATGACGATATATCCGTCAGCCTGAAGCTTGGAGATGACACCGTCCCAGCTCGATGCGTCTGCGAACGCACCGTGGACCAGAACAATGGTGGGCTTCGCCATTTCTGACGTGGCGGCCGAAGCAACACCCACGGCGATGTTCAACATGCCAACGGCGCTGAGCGCCAGGAGGGCAGTCGATGCCGCCCGCTTCAAGTATGTCACAAGTTTCATCGAAGTATCTCTCTCTGCTAGTTTGAAGGGGGATCAAAGATGACGTTCGCGGGTGATTGCCCTGCTCGCCTGCTCGCCGATGATGACGCAGGGGGCCATGGTGTTGGCCAAGGGAACTCGCGGCATCACGGAGGCGTCGGCGATACGAAGGCGGTCGACGCCGTAGACCTTGAGGCGGCTGTCTACGACAGACATGTCGTCCCGCCCCATCTTGGCAGTGCAGCTCTGGTGCCAGATGGTCGACACGCCGTCGCGGATGAAGTTGTCCATGGCGGCAGTGTCGAGCGCCGTCGGCATGACCTCCCGCTTCACGAAGCCCTGAAGCGCCTGAGAGTCGCCGACCTCCCGCGCAAGCTCCACGCAACGCCGCAATGCGGTCAAATCCGCCGGATCGGAAAGAATCTGGGAATCGATCTGGATCGGATCATTGGGATTGGCGCCCGTCAGCCGGAGACGGCCCACGCTGTGCGGACGCAGCAGGGCCGGGAAAATCCCCCAGGACCCGGCTGGTATGGAGTGGCGTACGGCGAGTTCGGGGGTTGGGACGGGGAACTGGATCTGGAGCAATTGGATATCGGGACTATCCAACTCCGGTGAGCTCTTGGCGAAGATGGTCGCCTCGCCACCATTGCCGTGAGGAGGCATTGGCTCCGGGTATTCCCAGATGCAACTGGTAACCATGATGTGGTCCTGGAAGTTGGCGCCCACACCCGGGAGATGTTGGATCACCGGGATTCCCAGGGCCGTCAGCGTTTCGGCATCGCCAACGCCGGACTGCATCAGGACCTTGGGGGTCTGGATGGCCCCCAGGGACAGGATCACTTCCTGCGACGCGAGGAAGCGGCGGCTCCGGCCGTCGAGGATGCACTCCACGCCGATCGCGGCTCCCCGTTCGATGATCACGCGCGTGACCAGGGTGCCGGGCAGTACCGTCAGGTTCGGCTGGTTCATCAGTGGGAAGGTGTAGGAGCGGAAAATCGACTGCCGCCGGCCTTCGCGAATGCGCAGGTTGAAGTAGGCCGCGCCGCCGGGGCCCTCCATCATGGCGCCGTTCACATCGTCGAAGACAGGGACATCAAGCTCGACGGCGGCGTCGAGCATCGCCCTTGCGACAGGGTGCGGCTCGATCGGTGGTGTGATGTAGAGCGGGCCATCATGTCCGCGGCGGGCGGGATCGGGCGTGCCCTGCCAGTTTTCGATCTCGCGATAGATGCCCAGAACCGATTCATAGCTCCAGGCAGGATCGCCGGCCTGGGCGGCGAAATAATCCCAGTCGCTCTTGTGGCCGCGCGCCCAGAGCATGACGTTGATGCTCGATCCTCCCCCCAGCACTTTGCCCATGCTCATCGGGATGGCGCGCCCGTTGAGGTGCGGATTGGGCAGGGCCGTGTAACCCCAGTCGCGCGCGCTGCCCAGATTCAGCGGCCACGCCGCCGCCATTTCCACCTCGGGTGCGGTGTCGCTCCCGCCGACTTCGATCAGCAGCACGGAGACGGCCGGATTCTCGGCGAGGCGCCGCGCCACCACCGCACCGGAAGAACCGGATCCGCACACGATGAAGTCGTAAGTCGCGCGAAGCGCTGCGCGAAGTCGAAGCTGGTTTTCTTCCGCCTCGCGGGCGAACTCCGCGTCGAGACTTTTGAGAGTTGGTGTTTCACTCATCTCACACCTCAAAATGGGAGATTTAGGGGTGGGGTAGACGGCGCGGGTTTGTCGCCATGTCCGAGCCGAAGCGATCGCCGTCGCGGCTAGGCGTCCAGGAAGGTGCGGACGTGGTTCACAAAAAGCGCGTGGTGCTGAAAGAGCGCACCGTGGCCGGAGTCCGGATACAGGAGCAGCTGGGCGTCGCTCATGGCATTGAACATGGCGTAGGCGTTGCTCGCCGGGAGCATGGTGTCGCGGCTGCCGCTGACCACGAGGGCGGGCTGGCTGATGGCGCTCAGGATGGAATGCTCGGGATCAGGCGTGGCGCACCATGTGATCAGGGCCTTCGCCTGCGGATCGGTCACGGCGCTGACGCTCTCGGTGTCGCGATCTTCCTTGCGGGCATAAGCCCGTTTCAGAAATGCCCGGCCGGCGGCCTGGCTGGCGGACGACTTCGTGAAAAAGAGCGGCAGGCGCACATCGGGCGCGTCGGTGTCGGAGAAAGCTTCCTGCAGAACCGCTAGCAGGTGCTCTTCACCGCCCTGCGGCGCAGTACCGACGAGGATCACCTTGCGGACCAGCGGGCCGTGCTCAGCCGCTATCTGCTGGGCGACGCAGCCGCCGAGAGAATAGCCGAGCAGGTCGACCTTGGAGAGGCCGAGCGACTCGATGAAGGTGACGGCGTCGCGGGCCATAGCCGCAACATTGTCGGGGGTTTGGCCGGTGGAGCGGCCGACGCCGGCATTGTCGAAGGCGATCACGGGACGATCGGCAGCCAGGGCGTTCACGACGGCGGGGTCCCAGGCGTCGATGTTGCCCGAGAAGTGCTGAAGCAGAATGAGCGGCGTTCCGGTCGATGGGCCGAGCTGGCGATAAGCGAAGCGGACACCGCTGCCTTCGATGTAAAGAGTGGGCGCGGTTTCCAGCGTGGCGCCCTTGCGGGCTGTGGCGTTGAATTCCGTCATGTCATCCTCCAGGCTCTCTGAGTAGATCTCTCGTTCAGAGCGGCACAGCAGAGAGTGGCATGACGGATTTTGAATGGGATGTTATGAGGCGTAAGCTAGTGCAAAGTCCTGTCATCAACGAGATCAGGTGAACGAACACCGGCTTAACACTTACCTAGCGTAAATATTATCCAAGGTCCGCCGCAGAATGATGTTTTTTACTGACATCATCTGGCCGTCACATATACGCGTCGCGATGACTTCAGGTCACGCCTCGCAGGTCTTTCTGGCCCAAGCGCATGCACTAGATGCCGGATTGATTGCGCAGAATGATGAGCTGAACGATTTTTTCGTCATGAGATGAAAAGTAAAACGCAAGCACGAGAGGATCCGGCAGCCCACGCTTGTCGAACAATCCATCCACATGGGCGGTCACGATCGAATGCCCGTAATGCTGGACTATATTCACAACCTCGAGGGTCAATCGTTCGCCGATGATATCGTGGGCCGCCCAAGCTGCGATGGCCCCCTTGCCCCAGTAGTCGACAAGCTGGTCATTGACGAGGGCGTCGTCGACGAATGTCTCCAACAGCGCGTCGAGATCGCCTGTATTCGTTGCGCGGACGTAAGCGGCTACCGCTGAGGGCAACTCGGCGATCAACGCACTCGGAGACGGGTCCTGCTTCCCGGGCTCTCGCGGCTTATCGAAATGAGACATGTCAACAAACGCCCGTCCTGTATTAACTCCAGCGAATATTGCCGGAGGAGGCGTTGGGAGGCATGTTATCCGATGTTAAGCAACGTTATCATCTGAGCTCTGCTAGGAATTGACTCGCCAGCTTCAGGTCCTTTGTCTCGAATCCCTCCGCAAATTGCCGATAGACCCCCTCCAACAGGTCGGCGGCGTCCGCCGATTTGCCGCAGCGAGACCATTGCCGCGCAAGCCCCAAAGTCGATCGCAGCTCGAGGCTGAGGGCCGATTGCTCCTTTGCCTGCTGCAGGGAGAGCTGAAAAGCCCGTTCCGCCGTCGCCGCGTCGGCGGGCGTTGTTTGGAGGAATATCTCCGCGCGTATTCTCAGCAGTTCCGGCACATTTAACGTTTCGCCGAAGGTCTCGCTCAGGGCCAGGCCTGCGTCGACTGTCGCCGCCGCCTCCTCGACCTCTCCCTCCTTCATCAGGCCCTCAGCCAGAGCGGCATGAAGGGCCGGCGTCAGGGTGTGATGATTCTGCGCCTGTAAGAGCCCAAGAGAGCGACGCAAGAGCGCTACGCCCTCCGCTGAATTGCCGCGCGCAACGGCCAACTCACCGCTCAATGCCATACCGAGTGTGTGGTAGGGGCCAAGTGAATGTCGTGCTGCGTGACCCAGAAGGCGTCGGACAAGCTGCTCCGCCTCATCGAGGTCGCCGCGCCAGAGGAATACAGTTGTCGTGAAGATCAAGGTCATACACAGATTGACCGGGTGATCGCGCTCGGTCGCCAAGTCGATCACTTGCCTTGCCGTCTTGGCGGCACGGTCCGGAAGCCCGATCAGCCAGTAGCAGCGCGCAAGCGCGATCAGGGCGCGAATCTCATGATCGTAGCCAAAGAAGGCCACCTGCGCGGCGCCCGCAGCCTCGGCTTTCGTCAGGCCGCGTTCGCAGTGGCGCCGCGCGCCCATCTGATCTCCGACCAAGTGGTAAGCAACCCCCAGCACCGATTCTGCCGTGGCGATAACGCCAGGCGAGCCTGTCGTCTCGGCGACTGTCATGTTGCGTTGGGCGACCCTGAGCGCGCCCTGGAAATCGCCGATGCGAGTCAGGAAGATGCTCAGACCGACCAGCAGGTGCATTTGATACACTTGGTCGCCACGCGCCTCGGCTAAACTCAGCGCGTCCTCGATGGCTCTCCGCACGTCGTCGCCGTTGCCTCGGGTAAACATTGCTGAAGCGGGAAGGAACGCCTGCAGCGTCAGGTGGATAGCGCTCCCTTCGTCGCTTTTGGGCAACGCAGCTAGGCCCCGCTCGCACCAGCAAACGCATTCGATGAACAAGTCGAGATCAAAGAACAATGGGGCCGCCGCGGCGGCCAGCTGTACGCCGATCGCCGCTTCGCCAGCGGCGGAAAAGCTCCATTCCAAGGCCGCACGAATATTGCCCAGGTACGGGGCGGCGAAGCCCACGTCTTCGATGGTGATTGAGACACCTTCGCCTGCACCGCTCGAAAGGCGGTTCGCGTAATAGAGCGCATGTCGTCTGGCGACACCGTTCGCCTCATCGGTCAGTGCAAGTTTTTCTGCCGCGAAGGCCAGCGTTGAATCGAGCAGCCGATGGTGTGCGATCCCGTCGACCGGCGCGACCCAAATGAGCGATTTGTCGATCAGGCTGGAAATCGCTTTAGCGACATCAGTCGCGCCATTCTGGTCGTCGGCCGCCGCAGCCTGAGCTGCTTCAAGCGTGAACACGCCAACGAAGATTGAGAGGCGGCTGAGCACGCGCCGGTCCCAATCGGACAAGAGATTGAAGCTCCAGTCCAGCATCGCCGCCAATGTCTTATGACGCGGCGGGGCGCTTCGGCGCCCCTGCCATAGGAGTTTGAATCGATTGCTGAGCAGGTCGGCCGTGCCCCGCAGCCCATAGGCGCCGACCCGGCTGCCCGCGAGTTCGATTGCGAGCGCAATGCCGTCCAGTCGGCTGCAGATCGCCGCGACGGTCGGCGCATCGGCGTCTGTTAGCGCCCCGTTATGGCCGCTGGCGAATGCACGCTCCATGAACAATTGCACTGCGGATGTAGCCAGGGCTTCGGCCGCAGTCAGGTCTTCCCGTGCAGTCGGATAATCCAGCGGCGCCAAAAGGTGAACGTGCTCACCCTCCGCGCGTAACGCCTCCCGGCTTGTGGCGAGGATATGCACCTCCGGCGCATCATTGTAGAGATGCTCCGTCAGCGAAGCCGCAGCGTCGATGACGTGCTCGCAATTGTCGAGGACCAGCAGAATCCGACGACACGCCAGGAACGCCATGAGACTGGGAAGAGGATCATGCGCCCGCACGAAGCTGCCCACGGCCGTTGCGACAGCGCTCGAGACAACGGCTGCGTCGGTCACGGCACCGAGGTCTACAAAGTAGACGGCATCGCCGAACTCATCGAGCAGGGCGTGGGCAACGGAGACGGCCACTGTCGTCTTGCCCATGCCGCCCGGGCCTACCACGCTGACGAAGCGCCGGGAGGCGAGCAGCATTGACAACGCCTCGATGGCGTCTTCGCGGCCGATCATGCGAGCCAGGCGTGGCGGAAGCTTGTGCTTCGGGACGGAGCGAGTCTCGGAGAGGACGGGCAGCGACGCCGATGCCGGTGGCTGAACTGCCGAGCGATCAACATGCGCGACGAAACAATATCCTCGCCCCGTCACGTTAGCTATGTATCTCGCCCCGTCCGCGCCGTCTCCGAGCGCTTTGCGCAGGCTGGCGATCGTTACCCTCAGGCTGCCATCGCCCACCATCACGCTGGGCCAAGCCCGAGCCATCAAGTCGCGTTGACTGACGACCTCACCGGCCGCCTCGACAAGCGCGATGAGGACATCAAGCACTCGACTGCCGACGTCGACGGCTTCTCCGTCCCTCAGCAGCAGGCGCTCCTCCGGTATTAGCCGGTAGGGGCCGAATGAGATGACGTCGCCAGCAGCCATGGAGCCTTGATACAATACCTATTGAAAAGTGCGAGACACGCGTCCTTGAAGGATCTTCGTTCGAACTATCCTTGCATTCGCGGCCCGCACGGCGCGTCTCCTCCGTCGCGATCAGGCAGCCACGCCGCTTGCGAGTTCCGCCAAGGCGCGGAGTTTTGCGTCCAGCTTGAGGGCCGCAGCGGTTACGTCGTCATTGTTGAGCCGACTCATCAAAGACGAGGGCAGGTCGTAGGCCAAGCGCACTTCGCCGGATGCCGTCTGGAAGATCAGGACTCTGATTGGAACATTCAGGCCGACACCGGGGTCGTGAGTGATCATGGTTCTAGCCACCAGCGGGTTGCCAATGATGTACGATTGGATTTTGGCTTCCACCCCTACCTGCGCCATCCAGGCGCCATGGTCGTTGGTCAGGAAGCGCATGAAACCGCTTCGGCCCTCATAAGTCTTTATGCGCGCTTCGAAGTCCGCCGGGCCGGTCGCCGCGGCAACCTCGCGGGGAATGATGGTGGGGTCCGCAAGATTTCCGAGCTCGGCTTCAAAACGGGCGACGACATCTTCGAAGGAGCGCTGGCTGACATGCTCACAGTGCTGAACGGTAAAGCTCTCGATCATGGCGACCTGTTCCGTGTCCGCGGATAAATTCCCTTACCATACGGAAATTATCGACTTCACCGGTTTGACATGAGCGCATATACGCTCATATATGCGCTGTTACGCCTATATGCTCGAGGCTGTCAAGGTTGCTATGAGACCCACCTCACCCGAGTTCTGCACCTGCCTGGCGATCCGCCAGGCGGCAAGGCATGTCAGTCAGTACTATGACCAGCACCTGGCGCCATCAGGGCTGCGCATCACACAGTTCTCGATCCTTGCCAAGTTGAAGACTTTCGGGCCGTTGACCATTAATGGTCTTGCCGACGCCATGGTCATGGACCGGACGACCCTCGGCCGGAATATCCTTCCGCTGCAGCGAGATGGTCTCATCGCGATCGTCCAAGGGGCAGTGGATCGCCGGAGCAAGGAGCTTCATTTGACGGACCTTGGCCGGGAACGCCTCGACAAGGCTTGGGCATACTGGGCCACGGCCCAAGCCGGTTTCGATACGGCCTTCGGCAGTCATCAGGATTCGGAGCTGCGGGCTCTGATGCGAGCCGTGACGACGACGGAGCTTGTCGTTGGTCCTGACGAGAACTGACGTAAATCGTTATATCAACGTGATAAATACAACATGTCGAAACTCGGGCCGCCCGCGTCGATGCGCAGGACTTTCAGCCCTGCCGCCTGCGCGGACTGCGCGCCAGGATCGCTGTCTTCCACAGCCAGCACGTCGTGAGGGGCCAGGCCGAGGCAGCGGCAGGCCTCCAGATAGGGCGCGGGGTCGGGCTTGCCGGCGGTGACGTCGTCGCGGCTGATGGAAAACTCGATCAGATCGACAACGCCGAGCGCCTTCAGATTGGCGTCGACCACGCGCCGCTCGGAATTGGAGACGCAGGCTTGGCGGATGCCGCGCGCGTGCAGTTCGCGCATGGTCTCCAGCGCGCCGGGCATCGGCCGCAGCGAGGGCGCGCGCTCGATATACGTGTCGATGATCTCGTCGGCCCAGCGCTGCTCACTCAAGCCGCCGGGATAGAACGCCCGCAGCGCGCGCCAGACATCGCCCATGTGCCGGCCGCGAAAGCGGTCCTCCGGCTCGTGGGACAGATCCAGCCCATAGCGCGCGGACACGGTGACGAGCGCGGCCAGATGCAGCGGCTCGCTGTCGATCAGCGTGCCGTCAATGTCCCAGGCGACGGCTTTGGGCAGGCCGCTCATGCGTGCCGCCGGAAATAGGGCTGCAGCGCCGCGTAGAGCGCGCGGTAATCCTCATAGCCGCGCTGATAGATGGCGGCATTGTCCGGGTTCGGCGCGATCTCATGGCCATATTGTACCAGCCGGCCGATATCCTCCCAGCGCACATCCTGACCCGACCCGATGGCCGCCAGCCAGGCGGCGCCGACGCAGGAGCCGTGATGGTTGAGCAGGGTCTGCACCGGCTGCTGGGCGATGTCGGCCATGATCTGCATCCACACCTGGCTCTGGCTGCCGCCATCGGAGACGAACAGCCGGTTGGTGGCGTGGCCGACATCGCGCAGCACCTCCAGATGATGGCGGAAGCCATAGGCGACGGCTTCCAGCAAAGCGCGCCACAGATGGCCGCGCCCATGGCTCAGGCTGAGGCCGGTAAAGGTGCCGCGCGCCAGCGGGTCGTGGATCGGGGTCTTCTCGCCGAGGAAATAGGGCAGGCACATCACGCCATCGCTGCCGGCGGGGATGTCGGCAGCGAGAAGGTCGAGCTCGCGGTGCGGGCGGTCCTGCCCGGGCGCGATGATGCCGGCGATCCAGTTCAGCGCCGCGCCGGACGCCGCCATGCAGCCATTGGGCGCGTAGAGGCCGGGGATGAGATGGTAATCGAGATAGAGCCGGGGGTCGGGCTTGGCGGTCTGCGACACCACGATGATGTCGCCGGCACCGCCGAATTTCAGCAGCACGTCGCCATCCGCCACCAGCCCGGCGGCATAGGCTGAGGCGATGTGGTCCGCCGCGCCGCCGAACACCGGCACGCCTTCCGGCAGGCCGGTCTGTCGCGCGGCCTCTGCAGAGACCGGGCCGAGCAGAGCGTGCGAGGTCACCTTGCGGGGGATCGCGCTGCGGGGAATGTGGGCGAGGGTGACCAGTTTGTCGCTGATCTCATGCGTCGCGAGATCGACAAAGCCGGCTTCCAGCGCCCAGTTCTGCTCGACGGCGCGCTCGCCCGTCAGCCGCCAGTTTATATAGTCGTAGGAGCCGAACACCGTGGCGATGCGGGCGAACACGTCCGGCTCGTGCTTCTCGATCCAGCGCAGCTTGGTGGCGACCAATTGCTGATTCACGCCATTGCCGGTGCGGGCGAGAAAGGCGGCTTCATCCACCTCGGCCGCCAGCTCCGCGACCTCGGGCCCGGAGCGTCCGTCGCTCTGCTGGATGCTGGGGCGCAGCACGTTTCCGGCCTCATCCAAGAGCACGACGGCCGGCAGCATGCCGGTGACGCAGATGCCCTTCAGCGAGGCCCTTGCCTCCGGCGCGCGGTCGAACAGCTCGGCCAGCACCACGCAGGCATTGGCCCACCATTGCTCCGGGTCTTCCTCCGCCCAGCCGGCATGACGCGAGGTCAACGTGACCGGGCGGGAGGCGAGCGCGACGACGGTGTCGGGCAGGCAGACCAGGATTGCGATGGTCGAGGTGGTACCGATATCCAGCCCGATGACGTGCGCCGGCGACATGCAGTTTCCCGATCAGGACAGGGTTTCGACGACGTCCATGAAGCGCTTGACGCGCTCGCCGTCCACCGCGTTCCAGGTGTCGCCATCGACCTTGAAATGGGTGCCGATGACGCAGCCATCGGCCACCGAGAGCACGTCGCGCACATTCTCCAGCCGCACGCCGGTATTGGCGAAGAGCGGGATCTCCGGCAGCGCTTCGCGCACCTTGCGCAGATCCGAGGCGTCGGCCGGCTGGCCGGTGATCGGGCCGGAGACCAGAATGGCGTCGGCGAGCGAGGAGAACACCGCGCTCTTGGCGCGCAGCCCGATCGGGCGGGTGTCGAGCGAGGCGGCGAATTCGGCGTTGATGTTG
>LNAP01004340.1_pt1 | contig 14159 bp, 16 predicted proteins | sample 602601 | NCBI WGS metagenome assembly LNAP01 (sample SAMN02440304, study PRJNA202911) | soil metagenome | biome: Subtropical and temperate rainforests or woodlands; isolation source: soil samples (1 kg each in a 20% v/v slurry with milli Q water) were... ...
AAACAAAAATTAAAAGGACTGAGCCCAGTGCAATACCGAATTCAGTCCTTCCCTTAAAACCAAAACTAACCGTCCAACTATTGGGGGTCAGTTCACAAATGGCTGCTTTTTTAATTAGTTAATATAAACCAAATCTTTGAGTTATATCGTTTTGATATCAAATAACTCAATCATGAAACTTTGCCAGATCTCCGGGTTTACGCAGCATTTTATCTACTTCACCTAAATGTAACTCTTCCTGATAAATCATTTCCCTGGCGTACTCTTCCAGCATCACAGAATCACCTTCTACCAATTTTAATAATGCTTTATAAGCATTTAGTGCAACGGTTTCATGCGCTAAAGATTCGCGCAGAATATCACCGATATCATGATTGTGTGTTTCAAGTAACGGGCCAATTGACAATGAAGGATGCCCGCCCAGATGCGTAATAATCTCACCAGCTTTATTGGCGTGATCCAGTGATTCAGTTGCCTGGCTGCGTAGCCACGATACGATAGGAATGCGATTGTAGCCAAACACCATCAATGAATAGTGGGTATACCTTACAACTCCGGCTAGTTCGAGTTCCAGAATTGTATTTAGTGCATTTACTACAGGACTGCTATCTTTTGACATAATTTTTCTCCTTATTACAAATATATTGCAGCCAGCATACCCATATATTGTCAGTTAATGACCGGCTCTTGAAACTATGATTACAATACTAAAATTAAGTTTTGTCACTCATTAACTTTTATCGTCACGTGGCCTGTCACTGTGACCCAAATCTCTTGCCGGGTCAATGCAGTCACGTATCAACTGCTTGACCTCTTTAGCCTCCGGAAAACGGCCGGCTGCTTTACGCGAAAAAATAAGCTCTCCATTGAGCGTGATTTCAAAAATACCGCCGGTACCTGGCTTTAAAGCAACGCTATTTAGATCCTGCTCAAAGGTTGTTAACAACTCCTGAGCCAGCCAAGCCGCCCGCAATAGCCAGTGACACTGCGTACAATAGCTAATTTCAACGATATTTTTACTCAATTTGTATGTCCTGACTGATATAGTTTAATATGCATTACTCGAATAATATATTCAATCTATCCTGAAACTAATCATAAGGCGCAAAACGTTTAATTAACTCACTTTCATACTGAATACAGCTTCATTTGTTGGGAACAATAATACATGCAAGTACAAAACAAACATCACCGTTTTAACAAAATAGGACTTGTTGGCTCAGGCCTTGTGCTAGGTCTTATGCTAAGCCTGACCTATTCTGCAGTAGCTGAAAAAATGGTAAAACCACAGCTGCCGCTGGATGATCTGCGCGCATTTGCTGAAGTATTCGGAAAAATTAAAAGCGACTATGTTGAAACAGTTGAAGACAAAAAACTGATATCAGAAGCGATCAGCGGCATGCTGACTGGCCTCGATCCGCACTCAACCTATCTGGATCCTGATGCATTCAAAGACATGCAAACTGCCACCCAAGGTGAGTTTGGCGGGCTAGGTATTGAAGTCGGCATGGAAGATGGCCTGGTAAAAGTTGTTTCTCCGATTGAAGATTCACCGGCCTATGCAGCTGGCCTGAAAAGCGGCGACCTCATTATAAAACTGGATGAAACACCGGTAAAAGGCATGACCTTGAACGATGCGGTAAAACGCATGCGCGGCAAACCGGGTACACAGATCATTTTAACTGTAGTGCGTAAAAATGAGACTAAACCGTTATTGTTCACGTTGACACGCGATGTGATTAAAAACAAAAGCGTGAAATACAAAATGCCTGAACCTGGCTACGCTTATGTAAGAATTACGCAATTCCAGGAACGCACTGTTGAAGATCTGGCAAAAGCTATTAAAACACTGCATGCCGAAAACAAAGGTCCTTTCAAAGGCTTTGTTCTGGATTTGCGCAATGATCCGGGCGGCTTACTCAACGGCGCTGTTGGTGTATCTGCCGCTTTCCTGCCTAAAGGTGAGCTAGTGGTTTACACAGAGGGCCGTGCGCCAGATTCTAAAATGCAATTGACTGCCATCCCTGAGAATTACGCGCGTGGTGGTGCCGCTAACGACTTTATCCGTGATTTGCCGGCAGACCTGAAAACAGTACCAATGGCTGTTCTGATCAATAGCGGCTCAGCATCAGCTTCTGAGATCGTGGCGGGTGCATTGCAGGATCACAAACGTGCAACAGTAATAGGAACTCAAAGCTTTGGTAAAGGCTCTGTGCAAACCATTATGCCTATGAATAACGGTGCGGCGATTAAATTGACCACTGCCCGCTATTTCACACCTAAAGGCCGTTCAATTCAAGCCAAAGGCATTGTGCCTGACTACATCGTTGAAGATGGTACCGACCAGTCTGGCAATATTCATGAAGCTGATTTGACACGTCATTTGTCAAATCCAAAAGATGAGAAAACCGCTGAACCAGTAAAACCTGCTGCAACCAATGTGGCTAAGGAAGCTGCTAAAGAAAAAATCAACGAGAAGAAATATGCTGAGCCACCGGCACCAATCGAGCCAGCAAGCAAGGACGATATTCAATTCACACAGGCGATGAATTTACTGAAAGGTTTGCCAGTGAAATCTGAGCCGCCAGCGAAAGTTGAAGCCGCAAAAACTAATTAAGGTTCGTCACCGCTTAATCAAACCGCCTTGCAGCTGAGGCGGTTTTTTTATATCTATAGAACGCGTATTTTTGATAAAGCGGCCAATTGAAAACGTTTATAATTCAGCCATGCCCTTATCTGTAAAAGAACTGATCGTTGAAGCAGACCTCTGTGTAGCCTGCGGCTTATGCCTGCCGCATTGCCCAACCTACAGAAAAACCGGTTCAGAAGCAGACTCACCGCGTGGCCGCATACAGCTTATGCGTGCTGTGGCACAAGGAATATTACCCAATAATGACCGCTTTAAAGAGCACATAGATTTATGCCTGAACTGCCGGAGCTGTGAATCAGCGTGCCCAAACAGTGTGAATTATGGTGCATTGGTTGATACTACACGTTCGCTTTATGTTAAAAAACCAAGTTTGGCTATGAAGCTTGCCAAGCCGTTTATACGCTCACGCAGTCTAGCCAGATTCATCACATGGCCACTGTGGCTAATACAACAGTTAAAACTGAAGCCGCTACTGCAAGCTATAGTGCCGAAAACAAAACTACTGCCAGCAATAGAAAAGCCGACTGGCTGGAAGCCTTTTTACCCAGCAACTGCAGCACATAAAGGGGCTGTCAGTTTGTTTCTAGGCTGTGCGAGCAGTGCGCTTGATAGCCACACACTCAATGCCAGCATCCATGTGCTGAACCAGCTTGGCTTTGATGTGCATGTACCTGCGAACCAGACCTGCTGCGGCAGCATTGCAAGGCAGGCAGGCGACAGCGAAGAAGCAAGCAACCTCATCAATACAAACACTGCCAGCTTTGATACCGGCTTACCGATACTGACCAGTGCCAGCGGCTGTGGTGCAGGATTGAAAGATTACCTGCCCGCACATACAGTGCAGGACATAAGTGCCTTCTTGATGGCTTGCGACTGGTCAGATGCCGAAATCGCCCCATTAAAACAGCGTATTTTTGTACAAGACCCTTGCACGCTACGTAATGTTTTCAAAAGCCAGCAAGCCGTTTACAACTTACTAAAAATGATTCCGGAAGCAGATATTCAGGCGCTGCCAGGTAATAGCCAATGCTGCGGCGGTGCTGGCGCTTATGCGATTAATCAGCCAGAAATGGCGAATAAATTGCTTGAAGATAAACTCAATGCCATCATATCGAGTGATGCTGCTATTCTTGCCACATCCAATATCGGTTGCAGCCTGCACATTGCCAACGGCTTACGCGAAAAAGATCTGACGGTCAGCGTCATGCACCCGATACAAATTATTGCCGGACAGATGGGATTCGCCGGTAAAATTTAGGCGTAGAATATAGACATGAGACATTCAACTTTAGACAGATTTATCAGTGAGTTCGATACTGGCCTGCGCACACTGCTCGCTAAACCGCACAGCCAGCGCGTGCACCCAGATGAGAATGTGGCTGAAGCCAAATTAACAGACGCTGAGAAAAGACATGCCAGCGCGCTAATGCGCATCAATCATACTGGCGAGGTCTGTGCACAAGCGCTATACAGTGGCCAAGCCATTACAGCACGCGATGCAGCAACCAGCAAAACCATGCAGCAGGCGGCCCGCGAGGAGACAGAACACCTGGCATGGTGTGAAACACGCATTCAGGAGCTGGGCGGTCGTACCAGCATATTGAACCCTTTGTTCTACGCCGGCTCTTTCGCAATCGGCGCAGCTGCCGGAGCACTCGGAGACAAATGGAGTCTGGGATTTCTGGAAGAAACAGAACATCAGGTAGGCGAGCACTTAAACAGCCATCTCACTCAACTGCCCGAGGCTGATGAAAAATCTCGCAAAATAGTTGAACAAATGCGACTAGATGAAGCCAAACATGCCAATGACGCAAAACTACATGGCGCCGCGCAATTACCGGCACCGGTTAAATTCTGTATGAAGCAAATGTCTAAATTCATGACAGCTTCTACTTATCACTTTTAATAAAATTATGACTAAAGCGTATGTTTTATGCGCCTATACAACTAAAAAGGTCTTTCTCGAATGCAAAAATTTAGCGACGTTCTACTCACACTCGACGATGCCTCCCATGTACAGCGTATTGAGCTTTACAACCAGGATGGCAGTTCCGCAGGCGTGATTGAAAATAAACCCGGTAGCCTAGGCTCTTTGAAAGTCTATAACCACTTGGCACGTATGTATGGTGAAATCTCTATGGATGCAGCCGTAGAAGGACTAAGCCTTTACGCAGAACATACCGAAGACGCTGAGAACTGCCCGGGTAAACACCCTAACGTAGACCGTTTATTGAATATTCTGGAAGACGAACAACCGCTAGCTGTAAAAGTCATTGAATCTGCTGCGTGATTTAAAGTAAGAAATCAGCAAAAGAATATCATCTCAAACCAGCGCAACAGACCCTAATCTGCCGCCAGTTTGAGATGATATAGAAGTTAATTTAAACTTCGAAAGTCAGTGGTTTTATTTCAAAATCGTGCGTAATTTCCACGCTCTTGCTCAGCATAATCGAAGCTGAACAATATTTCTCAGCTGATAATTTAACCGCGCGCTCTACCTGAGTTGGGTTCAAATTGTCACCTGTCACCACAAAGTGCACATGTATTTTAGTGAATACTTTTGGTATCTCGTCAGCGCGCACGGCTTCAATTTCAGCTACGCAATCCACGATAGGCTGACGTGCTTTTTTAAGTATGGCAACCACATCAAATGAGGTACAGCCGCCCATGCCGATTAACAGCATTTCCATCGGTCGCATACCAATATTACGGCCGCCGTTTTCAGGTGCGCCATCCAACACTACCGCATGGCCGGTTTCAGATTCACCGACGAAACTAACGCCATCTATCCATTTAACTCTAACGTGCATAATTATAAATTCCTGGAAAATGTAGATTTTGTTATCAGGCAAGGCGCGAGTAAAAAATAAGGCCGCGGCATACAAATGGTATGGACGGCATTATTTTTTGCGAGCAACGCCGCATGACATCCCCGCGTGATAATCAAAGCTAGGTTTTTATTTAACCGCCAGCAGTTCGACGTCGAAAATCAGGTTGGCATTTGGAGGAATCGCACCGCCTGCACCACGTGCACCGTAACCCATTTCTGATGGAATGATCAATGTACGCTTACCACCAATTTTCATACCGGCGAACCCTTCATCCCAACCCTGAATAACCTGGCCACCGCCGAGGAAGAAATTGAATGGCTGACCGCGATCCAGACTGCTGTCGAATTTTTTGCCTTTGCCGTCTTTTGCTGCCGGGTCATACAACCAGCCTGTGTAATGTACGGTCACGTTAAAGCCAGGTTCAGCTTCGCGGCCGGTACCTACCTGCGTGTCAATTTTCTGTAATTCTGTAATGTTTTCAGCCATTTTTACTGTTTCCTTTGCTGTGGTTTTTTCTGCATTCGCCGGATTGGATTCAGCCTGACATGCGCCTAAACCCAACAAACAAACACCTGCTAATAATGTATTGAATAATTTCATGTTTAACCCTAAATGTAGCATTCAAAAGTAATCCGTAATCATACTGTAAAAATACGGGAAACTTAATGCAATTATTGATTTACGGCTGCTGATGCACCCACTCAATCAAGGCATCCTGCGCAGCCTTACTGGCACCCGCTTTGGCATGATTCACGAGCATCACCAGCACATGGCGGTGGCTGTTGGCATCCAGCACATAGCCAGCAATTGCGCTGACACCATTGATTGATCCTGTTTTCAGGTGCGCACGACCATTGGACTGGCTGTCTTTCATACGTTGCTGAATGGTCCCATCTATCGACAGTATGGGTAGTGAAGCCATCATTTCCGGCATTACCGGGCTGCTGTAAGCACGCACCAGCATTTGCCCCAACAGCTCGGCGCTGACTCTTTCGACCCGTGACAAACCTGAACCGTTTTCAATCACCAGCCCATTTAGTTTAAGCCCATTAGCGGCCATCCATGCCTGAATTGCAGCGATGCCTTTCGCTTCCGTGGCAGGCGCACCCGATTTTTCTGCTGCTATCGTCAGTAATAACTGACGCGCCATCACGTTGTTACTCCATTTATTGATATCGCGCACAATACTGCCCAACGGCTCCGATGATTGCTCTAGCACTTTCACTGCACTCAACGGCGTTTCCTGCAGTTTTAATGTGCCATTAAACTCACCGCCCAGTTCGCGCCATAATTTTTTAAAAGTAAAAAATGCGTATTCCTCATCTTCAAACAGGCTCAGTTCTAAAAAGCGCTCACCGCAATCAGCAGCATAACTGCCGCTGAATGTGACCACCGCCTTGTCATCGCCTGGCTGCACATCGTAAGCCATGCGGCTGCGCCAGTCGCCGCAGTTGCCAGCTGTGCGTTTCAGCTTATTCACAATCACTACTTCAGTCAATTCAAACTCCTGCGTGATATTAACGGCCTCATCTCCGGCGGTGAATTTGAAGCTTGTACTGCGGCCATTTACCAGAAAGGCGCTCGGCAGTGCATTGTAGGCGCGCCACTTTTCACTATCAAAATTCTCACCCGTTGTAGCGGCAGCAAAATAACTTTTATCGATAATCAGATCGCCGCTGATCTTTTTAATACCGGCCTGACGCAGGCTGATCAGAAGCCGCCAGAAATCCTGCGCCTTAAAGCTGGGGTCACCATAGCCTTTGATAATCAAATTGCCCTGCAACTGCCAGTTAGCAAGATTACCGTCTCGGTAAATCTCGGTTTTCCAGCGATAAGCCGGCGTCAGTAAATCCAGCGCCGCATTGGTCGTCACTATCTTCATGACCGATGCCGGATTCATAGCGAGGTCTGCATTCTGACTCAAAATCGGGCTGTCACTCTCCACAGCTCGCACATACACCGCCACATTTTGCTGCGGTATACCAGCTTTTTTCAGCGCATCGGCTACGCTCGCAGGCAACTCCGCCTGCGCACAAAAGCTTGCGAGTAAAGTCAGTAAAAAAACCGCCAAGCGCATCATAATGCGGCTTGCACCACAAGCTGGGTAGTGCTGATCATAAAGTCAATTTCCGGCTCGGTAATGGTATATGGCGGCATAAAATAAACCGTGTTACCTATAGGCCGCAACAGCAGCCCCTGCTCAACGCCAGTCTGGTAACTCTGCCTTGAGAACTGGATATTCTGCGTCACTACATCAAAAGCGAATATCATGCCTTGATGCCGAAGATGCTGGATTGGCAAGTCAGTAAGTACTTGCATTTTCTCTACAATACAGGCTGATTTCGCTTTATTTTTCTCTACAACATAATCCGTCTCAAATATCGCCAATGTCGCCAAAGCGGCACTACATGCCAGCGGGTTACCGGTGTAGCTATGGCTATGCAGAAAGCCTCTCACAGTGGAATCGTGATAAAACGCCTGGTAGATTTCATCGCTGGTGAGCACTGCCGATAACGGCAAATAACCACCGGTAATGCCTTTGGATAAACAGATAAAATCAGGTTTAATATTCCCTTGCTCGCACGCAAACATGGTACCGGTGCGGCCAAAGCCAACTGCAATTTCATCGGCAATCAGATGCACTTTATATTGAGTACAAATCTCGCGCACCTTGCTTAAATAAATAGGGTGATACATGCCCATACCAGCCGCGCACTGCACCAATGGCTCGATGATGAATGCCGCCAGTTCGGCATGATGTTCTGCAAGATACGTCTCAAGCTGTGCGGCACAGCGCAGTGCAAAATCCTCTGCACTTTCACCCGCCTGTGCCAGCCTGAAGTCAGGGCTTGGTACCTGTGCCGACTGAACTAATAAAGGCGCATAAGTATCTTTAAAAATAGCGACATCGGTCACCCCCAGCGAACCCATGGTCTCGCCGTGATAGCTATTCTGCAAACTGATAAATCTGGTCTTGCCAGTTTTACCGATATTACGCCAATAATGAAAACTCATCTTGAGCGCGATCTCGGTGGCGCTGGCGCCATCCGAACCATAGAACGCATGACCCAAACCTGTAAGTTTTGCCAGCTTTTCCGACAGCGCCACTACCGGCTCATGCGTAAACCCTGCCAGCATCACATGCTCCAGTGTATCAAGCTGCTGTTTGATCGCATCTTTAATACGCGGATTATTGTGCCCGAACAGGTTCACCCACCACGAGCTCACCGCATCCAGATATTTTTTGCCATCTGCATCATAAAGCCAGACGCCATCACCGTGCTGAATCGGGATTAATGGATACAACTCATGCTGCTTCATCTGCGTGCATGGATGCCAGACTGAGCTCAGGCTACGTTCAAGAAGGTTTTTATTAGTCATCATAGGGATAGCTTTAGTTAAACAGGTCTTCGCGTTGATGTTTAATGGCTAATACCACCACTGTATTGGTCCATTTATCAAACTCATAAATTGCAACATATCCTGTGCGCCCGCGTGAAATAACCAACTCTCGCTTACCACCACCTACCGGACGCCCAATCTCTGGATGACGAGTTAACAACCGAACTCCATCATCAATGATAGCGAAGGTCTCCAAGGCCTGTTCCAAATCAGCGTCAATTAAAAAATTAACCAAACGCTCAATATCAGCCAGTGCATCTTGTGAGTATTCAAATTTTGCCATTACATACTGCTATTCTTCATTACGCTTTATTGGCTGAGGTTTGGCTGGATTTAAGCCTTGAATTTTAGCGCGCAAGTAGGCATGAACTTCATCGCCATCGTAACCAATGCCAGTTTCATCATAATGCTTCTTTGAAGCAATAGCACGCGCCATAAAAGCACGGTCCTCTTCAATGCGCTCAGTTTGCTCAACAATCGCTTCAACCATAAATGCGTGTGCAGACTTGCCTGTGTCTGCGGCCAATTTTACGATGCGCTCTTTTAGGCTATCCGGTAGCTTTAAGCTTGTAGTTGTCATTTTGCTCTCCTTAACTCAATAAAGTGTTACCAAAGTAACACCCGGCACAATGAGTGTCAATGCGTTTTATGGTATAGTTTTCATCTTATTGATTTATCAGTCTTATCATGCAAAAAAGCCGCCGCCACCTGGAACTCCTCGCCCCTGCAAAAAATGCTGATTTTGGCATCGAAGCCATTAATCACGGTGCGGATGCTGTCTATATCGGCGGCCCGGCATTCGGCGCACGCGCCAAAGCACCCAATACCGTGGCGGATATTGAGCGTCTTGTGAAACATGCGCATCGCTACCATGCTGAAGTATTTGTAGCGCTCAACACCATTTTTCACGATAACGAACTGGAAGGTGCACGCGAACTGGTGCATCAACTCTACGACATCGGTACCGATGCGCTGATTATTCAGGATATGGGCCTGTTGGAACTGGATTTGCCACCGATCCAGCTGCACGCCAGCACACAAACTGACATCCGCACTGTTGAAAAAGCGGTGTTTCTGGATCAAGTAGGATTCTCGCAACTGGTACTGGCACGCGAGCTGGATCTGAGCACGGTTAAAAAGATCGCCGATGCTACCAGCTGCAATCTGGAATATTTCATTCATGGTGCATTGTGCGTGGCCTTCAGCGGCCAGTGTTACATCAGCCATGCACATACCGGCCGCAGCGCGAACCGCGGCGAGTGTTCACAGGAGTGTCGCCTGCCGTTCACACTGGAAGACCAAAAGGGTCGCATCATCGGCAAAGACAAGCATTTTCTGTCTATGAAAGACAATGACCAGAGCGCCAATCTGCGCGCATTGATTGAGGCTGGCGTAAGTTCCTTCAAGATTGAAGGCCGCTACAAAGATTTGTCCTATGTAAAAAATGCCACCGCACACTATCGTCTGTTACTGGATGAAATTCTGGAAGACATGCCCCCGGAATATAACAAGTATGCAAAATCTTCATCCGGCAACTGCACTTATACCTTTACGCCGCAGCCGGAGAAAACCTTTAACCGCAGCGCAACAGACTACTTTGCCAATGGACGCCAGGCAGATATCGGCGCCTTTGATACCCCTAAATTCTCTGGCGAAGAGCTGGGAAAAGTGAATAAAGTCGGCACAGATTACTTTGAAGTCGAAACCAATATCGAACTGCATAACGGCGACGGTGTGTGCTTCTTTGATGTGCACAAGGAGCTGGTGGGTTTGCGCGTGAATACGGTAGAAGGAAAGCGCCTGTACCCAAATGAAATGCCCGAAGACATGCGCCGCGGCATGACAGTATTCAGAAACCGTGATCATGCTTTTATGCGTCTGCTGGAAAAAGACTCCGCCCAGCGCAAAATACCGGTAGACATCACCTTTTACGAAACTGCTGATGGCTTTGCACTTACCGTCACCGATGACGACCACTTCAGCGCCACGGCTATCTGTGAAGCTGAAAAGCTGGCCGCACAGAATGTGGAAAAAGCTGAAAGCAGCCTGCGTGAAAACCTGAATAAACTTGGCAGCACTGACTTTACTGCTAGAAGTATCACATTGCAGACTAGCCAGCCCTGGTTTATTCCGGCTTCAGTCATCAACAACCTGCGCCGAGACGCAATGCAGCAACTTACAGAAACACGTGTGCTGGGTTACGAACGCCCAATGCGCCGTGCCGCATCTGAACCGCCGGCAATCTACCCCGAAGACACACTGACTTACCTCGCCAATGTTTATAACAAAAAGGCGCGCGCCTTTTATCAGAAACATGGTGTCAAGCTGATTGCAGCGGCCTACGAGGCTAATAAAGAGCTGGACGAAGTACCGCTCATGATCACCAAGCACTGCCTGCGTTTTAGCCATGGCCTGTGCCCGAAAGAAGCAAAAGGCGTAATCGGCGTACAAGGCACGGTGACCGCAGAGCCGATGACACTCATCAATGGCAATGACCGCTTCACATTGAAATTTGACTGCAAACCGTGTGAAATGCATGTGATGGGCAAGATTCGCAAACCGGTATTGCAGCTGGCGCAACCGCAGCCGCTGCATTTTCACGCCAAGCGGCCTTAAGCTTTTAATAATCGAGACTGTGCTTAATATGGATCTTCTGCATTTTTTCACCAGTCTCGATACGCAGCTAGGCAGTGTAATTGCTGCCCATGGCAATCTTATCTACGCGATTTTATTCGTCATCATTGTGTGTGAAATTGGCTTACTGCCTTTATTCTTTCTGCCCGGAGACCCACTCATCTTCATCACTGGCTCCTTTTGCAAACTAGGTGCACTGGAACTGCCAACCATGATGGCAACGCTCATGATTGCTGCTTTATGTGGCAATCTGATCAGCTACAGAATCGGCGCTATGATTGGTGAAAATATAGATTCACATCCGTATCGGTGGATCAACAGGAAGGCACTGGAACGTACGCGTGCTTTTTATAAGAAACACGGAAAAACGACTTTATTGATATCGCCATTCATCGCGGTTGTGCGCACTTTTGCGCCGTTCCTAGCAGGGGTCAGCAGAATGCCTTTCGGCCAATATTGTATTGCCGCCAACATCGGCACCAGTTTCTGGATAGCGTCACTAATGCTCGCAGGCTATTTCTTCGGCGAGATTCCATTCGTGCGTGAGCACATGGCCAGCATTATATTATCCGGGTTGGCAATTGGTTTAGCTTGTATCATCATTGGCGCGAGCTTATCCAGCAGCAAACAAAAACCCTAAGGAAATACTGACTTATTCATAAAGCCGTCATTGCGAGGAGCATAGCGACGCGGCAATCCAGAGTCTCCTTTTAGAACAAGGTACTGGATTGCCGCGCTTCGCTCGCAATGACGATTTAATCAGTTCTTCTTTAATACTGAGTCAGGGTGCCGGGTTCATCATCGTCAGATGCAGCTGCTCGATTTCTGCCAGTATTTCCGGTGCAAGCCGAGTCTGCCAGGCATCAATATTTTCTTTGAGCTGTGCCATGGTCGTGGCGCCGATAATGGTGCTTTTTACAAACCAGCGATGATAGACGAAGCTCAATGCAAGTTGCGTTGGTGTCAGGCCATGCGCTCTGGCGAGCTTGGCGTAGGCAGCACTCGCAGGAAAAACCCCCGGTTTTTTATAACGCTGCGCATAACCTAAAAACATGGTGACACGGCCTTTAGCTTCCGGGTTATCAATATATTTTGCAGTTAGATGCCCGAATGCCAGCGGTGAATAAGCCAGCAGGCTCACATTCTCGCGATGCAGCACTTCAGCCATGCCAAACTCCATACCGCGATTGATCAGGTTATAGCAGTTCTGGACCGTCGCGACTCTTGGCAGATTGTATTCTTTGGCGATACGCAGAAACTCCATCAAGCCCCACGGCTGCTCGTTGGATAAACCGATCGCGCGCACTTTGCCCTCCTGCACCAGCTCGGCCAATGTCTCCAGCTGATTGTATATGCTCACCCAGTCCCGCTGCCCGCCATCAGCATCCAGTTCCTGCGTTGGGTCAAACTGATATTGCCCGAACATCGGCACGTTACGCTCCGGCCAGTGCAGTTGGTAGACATCAATGTAATCCGTTTGCAGCCGCTTGAGTGAAGCTTCAATCGCGGCGCGAATATTGGTGCGGTCTAAAGAAGGTGGCCCACCGCGTATCCAGTCCATACCGCGTCGCGGTCCTGCCACTTTTCCGCCCAGAATAATTTTGTCGCGCGGTTGTTTCTTAAGCCAGCTGCCTACCATGGTTTCAGTCCGCGTATAGGTTTCAGCTTTAGGCGGTACCGGGTACATTTCGGCAGTGTCTATAAAATTAATGCCTTGCGCCAGCGCATAATCCAACTGCTCATGCGCTTCTGCTTCTGTATTCTGGTCGCCATAGGTCATGGTACCCAAACAGATTTTGGATACTTCTAAATCAGTGTTGCCAAGTTTGCTATATTCCATCAATGCAGTACCTTATTTTTTCCCGTGGTGCTATCAGCCAATTCTTCAGTATTGATCTGTGGCTGCGGCATGAGCTTGGCACCAATATTCCAGCCAGACTCCCTGACCGACAGCTGCAGCATATTACACAGCGCCAAAATAAGCGGCTGCGGCAGGTTCAGGCCTACAGTAACGCCTTCCAGGCAGATAATATCCAGATGCTTGATATTGTCACCGGATAGTTTCAACTGCGTTGCAAGCAGTGCGCCATCATTAAGCATCTCTTTACGCGGCTGGTACTTGGTCGCAAAATCCATCTTCTTCAGATTTTCAACTGCCTGCGCTTCCTGCTCGAATTGCGCTACCGCATTAGCTGGCGAGGCATCGGGCTGAATAGAATCGGCTGTTGGCAAAGAGGTTTCACCGTTCAGTAACTGCCACAGTTGCCTGGCGATACGATAGGTAATCCATAACACCAGTTCGGTATCGTCACTCAAGCCTACGCGCAGCAACAGTCGGTCCTGCTGCACGTTATAGCCAATGTTAAGCTGCTGAATAGTGACTTCCGGTTTTTGTGGTTCAGCTACTGTTTGATCGGTCAAAAGGAAATTCCTGTAAATTTTTTATAAATAGCACTTGAAAAAACAAAATTGGTCGCAACATTAGCAATCGAAGTGTGTGAGTGCTAAAATCACGCACCAGAATGAATACCAAATTTAAGTAGTACCAATTTTAAGCATAACTCAAGGAGAAATCTAATGAAAGTTCGTCCATTACATGACCGCGTGATTGTTAAACGCTCAGAAGAAGAACGTACAACCGC
>LNAP01003878.1_pt1 | contig 14157 bp, 13 predicted proteins | sample 602601 | NCBI WGS metagenome assembly LNAP01 (sample SAMN02440304, study PRJNA202911) | soil metagenome | biome: Subtropical and temperate rainforests or woodlands; isolation source: soil samples (1 kg each in a 20% v/v slurry with milli Q water) were... ...
TGGATGCCTACGGGCAGCAGCTCGGCATGCGCAAAGGGTTCGGCACATTGTTCGACATCATCCGTCCCTGGCGCCGCGATTTTGCCATCACCGTGGCCAGCGGCATTGGACGCGTGGCGGCCTTCATCGGCGTGTCGGTGCTGAGCGCGGCCATCATCATCCAGCTCAAGAACGGCGCACCCTACGGCGGCCTGCTGGCTGCGCTGTTCGCCGCGGCCATCGCCGCCGCGGCGCTGCACTGGATCGAGTCGTGGCTGGCGCACGCCATCGCCTACCGCCTGCTGGCGGAAATGCGCATCGCGCTCTACGACAAGCTGGAAGCGCTGGCGCCGTCATACCTGTTGCGGCGGCGCTCCGGCGACCTGGTCGGCCTGGCCACGCAGGATGTGGAAACAGTGGAGTACTTCTTTGCCCACACGGTAGCGCCGGCATTCGTGGCGGTGCTGGTGCCGGCGGTGGTGCTGCTCATCCTGGGCATTGCCGCAAGTCCGCTGCTGCTTGCGCTCCTGCCTTTCCTGGTGTGGGCCGCGGCCTCGCCGATTCTGAGCCGGACGCGCATCGATGCGCTGGGCAGCCGGGCAAGACAGGCGCTGGGGCTGCTGAGCGCCAATTTGTCCGAGACCATACAGGGCCTGCCCGACCTGGTGTCGTTTTCGGCCACGGGCCGGCGCCGCGAAACATTCCTCGCCATGGTCCGCGATTACCAGAAAGTGCGATTGGCGCTGCTCGCCGATCTGTCGCGCCAGGGCGCGCTGCTGGAAATAGCCACGGGCCTGGGCGGACTCTCGGTGGCCGCCGTCGGCGCATGGTGGGTAACACAAGGACAGCTGGCGGCCGGCGTGTTGCCGCTCTTGATACTGCTGTCCGTCGCGGCTTTCCTGCCTGTATCGGAAATCGCCCAAGTCAGCCGCCAGCTGGCCGATACGCTGGCCTCCACCCGCCGGTTGCGCGCGGTGCATGACGAGCCGGTCGCCATCATGGGTGGCGTCAAAGCGCCGCCCATACAGGCCAGCGGCCTGCCTTTATCATTCGAGCACGCGACCTTCACCTACCCTGGCCGGAACACCCCCGCGCTGCAGGACGTAAGCCTGGAGCTCGCGGCCGGCGCCACACTGGCCGTGGTCGGCCCATCGGGCGCCGGGAAAAGCACTCTGGCCAGCATGCTGCTGCGTTTCTGGGATCCGCAGCGCGGCGCCGTGCGCATCGACGGCGTGGACCTGCGCGAGCTGACGCTGGACGCGCTGTATGCCCGCATCGCCCTGGTGGCGCAAGATACATGGCTGCTCAATGGCTCTCTGGAAGACAATATCCGCCTGGCCCGCCCGAATGCCAGCGCCGCGGAGCTGGCGCTGGCGGTGGAACAGGCGGTGCTGGCGGATTTTGTCGCCGCCTTGCCCGACGGCCTGGCCACCAAAGTGGGCGAACGCGGCGTGGCCCTGTCGGGAGGGCAGCGCCAGCGCATAGCCATCGCACGCGCCTTCCTGCGCGACGCGCCCATCCTCATCCTGGACGAAGCCACCTCGCATCTGGACGCCATCAGCGAGGCGCAGGTGCATGAAGCGCTGGCTCGCCTCATGCGCCATCGCACCACGCTGATCATAGCCCACCGCCTCTCGACTATCCGGCAGGCGGACGCCATCGCGGTCGTCGATGCCGGCCGCATCGTGGAATACGGAACGCATGCGCAGCTGCTGGCGCGGGATGGCGCATACGCTCATCTGGTGGGCCGGCAACTGACGGCTGCGCGGCGGAACGGCAACCGCATCCAATCCATTGACTGATAAAAAGGCATTCCCGTTCGGAAAACGGGAATACACCTGGCTAGGCATCAGTTCGATGGTAGCTGCCAAAGCCACTAGTCATTGACATATTTTCACGCTTTTATGGATAAAATAAATGAATTTTGTCCATAAAAGCGGACATGCCACGCAAGCCGCCCATAGTCTTTCCGCAAGAGCAGCGCCTGCTCTCAGCACTGGAGGAGCGGCTGCGCCTCACCCGCAAGCGACGCAAGCTGAGCAATGCCGTGGTGGCCCAACGGGCAGGGATCTCAAGAACCACCTTGTACAAGGTCGAGGCTGGCGATCCCGGCGCCACGCTGGGCTCCTATGTCCGGGTTCTGGCCGTGCCTGGCCTCGAAGCCGACCTCAATCAGCTTGCCGCCGACGACAGAGCCGGACGCAAATTGCAGGACTTGGCGCTGGAGCAGCCACCGGCCCCGAAACGCCGCAGGGTCAGCCGAGGCGGGACGGCCGAATCCTCGTCTGCCTCGAGCGGTGAAGAATCAACATGAACAAGCAGGACAACGCCCTGGAAGTCTGGTTGGAGGACGAGCTAGGCTCTGCACGCCAGATCGGCACGCTCGCCCACGACCGTGACCAGATTCGCTTTCACTACGAACGCGACTGGCTGAGGGACCCTCGCGCCTTCGCGCTCGACCCCGACCTCTCCCTGGACGAATTCGGCGATGGCCTGGCGTCCATGGCGGGTTCGTATTCTGCTAGCCTCACATCATCCGCTGCGCCATGTGTTCGCGCATGCGGCCACGCCATGGCCCCATAGCGCGGGATAAGTGCTGTCCCCGGCACGCTGTAAAGCAACGGGGGTAGGGGAAATTGCGTCTGCGGCCTGAAAAATCACCTGTTTCAAGAGCCAGTTTTTCATAGTCAAATGCTTTACGCAGCAGCGTATTTTGGCGATTGTCTGACTGAGATGCGCCAGCCACTCGTGGAGGGCAAGTGGCCGGGCTTTTTCAAATCTTCGATGCAGCCGCCTGACAGGTGCTTACGCAGACCTGAGAGGTCTCAGTTGAAGTCGGCGGCCGATTCGTTTGACGGGTTGTTTAGTATTTCTTTAACAAAAAATATCCCAGCGACGGCAAAAGAATTAATGCGCCAGCCATATTCCAAAGAAACATGAATGCCAGCAGTATTCCCATATCAGCCTGGAATTTAATGGGGGACCAAGCCCAGGTGGCAACAGCTATGCCTAGCGTTACACCGGTCAGAACAACTACTTTGCCCGTAAAGGTCAGTGCCCGATAATACGCCTCGGATAGTGACATTCCTTCTTTGAGCCGAGCAAGAGTGACGGTCATGATGTAAAGCGCATAGTCCACGCCAATGCCGACGCCGAGGGCAATGACCGGCAAAGTGGCGACCTTGACACCGATATTCATCCAGACCATCAGCGCCTCACAAAGAACAGAAGTCAGCATGAGGGGCAAGACAGCGCAGACAACTGCACGCCATGACCGGAAAGCAATGAAAGCAAGGACTATCACTGCAGCATAGACAAACAGCAGCATTTCAACATTGGCTTTTTTTACTACGATGTTTGTCGCAGCTGCGTGAGGCATGTAGTCATTCGGGCTTTCGGCTATTGGCTTTCGGCTTTTTTGTCTGCGGCTTTCAAGTGGTATTCATAGGCGTACACCTGCCCGCCTATTTGGTCGATAAGAACTTGCCAGTAATGGTCGGCACCACGGTGCTGGCATTGGTGGGATTGTTCAATGTATTCGGTACCTACATCGCGGGTTGGCTGGGCGAATACCGCTCCAAGCCGCGTTTGCTCAGCGTGCTGTACCTGGCACGAGGTGTAGTGATCACCTTATTCATTACGTTCCCCGTAAGCGCCTGGACGGCCTATGCCTTTGGCATTGTCATGGGCTTGCTGTGGCTTTCCACCGTACCGCTGACCAATGGCACGATCGCCACGATGTTTGGCGTGCGTAATCTGTCCATGTTGGGCGGCATCGTATTTCTTTTTCACCAGATTGGCTCATTCCTTGGCGGATGGCTGGGCGGCTATGTGTTTGATCAGACCGGGAACTACGACTTGGTCTGGCAGATTTCCATCGTGCTTAGCGTGGTGGCCGCCGCGCTGAATTGGCCCATACGGGAACAGGCGGTGGCTCGCCTTCAAGGGGTGTAAACATGATATGCAAGCCAACCGATTCGCCCAATCCTGCATCATCACCCGTCCCTGCTCCACATACTGGGCGTGGTTGTAAATCGCACTGATCCGATTCGGATCCGCATGCGGCAACTGCGCATCTACCCATACTCGCGGATACCCAATCTCATTCAACGCCGTTGACATCGTCGCGCGCAGCCCATGCCCGGTGAGCCGCCTGTCATACCCCATGCGCTTCAACGCAAAGTTGACGGTGTTTTCACTCATACGATTCGTCAATCGCACCACGCTCGCAAACAGGTACTTCTGCGCAGGCTTGAAATCATCCAACGACTCCCGAACGACCGCCTTGTGCCTGGATCGATAACGGCACAATATACGGAGGCAGGTCATCCACCCGCACACGCTTCCTGCGAATCAGCATCTTGTGCTGTCTTAGTTCGGGATACATGCCCAAAGACATCCGTGACTGCTTGCCCAGCCAGTGGTAACGGAAATGCCACGCCTTGCTGCCTTTGCCGAAACGAACAGCGACAAGCCATCGTAGTCGCCCAAGGTGTATGTTTCCCCTGTTGCCTTCGCGTTACGAACATGCAAATCAGTGAGCGCCGTGCTTCAACTCCAAATCCCAGATTAGACAGGACAGGAGTCATGGTGACTGTTCCAGCGGCGCTCTGACAGCAACAATGCGGTACGCCAGCCCACCCTATTGATGGACTAAAAAATGTACTTATTTGGAGTGGCTGTAGGTGGATTTCCCTGGATGTCAGTGGACATCCCTCAGAAGGAAATTCCCTTTTGGATCAAAAACTTGATCCCTCAATGGGCGTCCATGGCTTTCCTTGGCCGTCCATGGATGGAGCGGGTGAAGAGAACAGCATCGCGCACACAACCATTTGATTAATATAAAAACAATTGAGTTCGCCAGTGGCGAATGTACCTAATTATGTACATACTGCAAGAAAGACGCAACTACCGCTCTAATCAAGCGTGCCAAGACGCTTGGCCGCTCCTGCATAGCGCTCGCTCGACGAACCGTACGACCCGCTCCGATACACCATGGTCATCATAAAGCAGGGAGGCTGTGATCGTGCGATCGCCTGCGTGAAACGTCCTCGCAACGATACCTGCGCCTCGCGCCGCATCGATCCAAGAACGTGCAGCCAGCCCGACGCCATAACCAGCAGCAACCAGGGTTGCCATAAACTCAAAACTTCTGGCGTGGGCTGCAACATGCAGAGCAAGTTCCTCTCTTTCGAATAAGGCTTTCACATATTGGTGCATCGTCGTGCACGTGTCGGGATGCCACATCACCACGGGATAGTCTGCCAGTACAGACAGAGGAATAACTGGAAAGGACAGCAACGGCGAGCGTGCCGGGACGGCCACTGCCATTTCGTCGTGCCAGATAGGCCGAGCCTTTAAGCGGTCCGTGGTTCGCGCGCCAAGAGCAATGCCCACGTCGTAAAGGCCAACTTCCATACCAGTGAACAGGTCGGCCGCTAAAACCTCCGAGAACACAATGGGGGTGTCGGGTTCTTCTGCCCGCTGGCGAGCAAGGAGGATTGCCAAAGGTGCGTGCATAGCTTCAAACGATAGGGCGATTCGTAAGGGGTGATGTTGGGAATTGGCAGGCATGCAATTTTCCTTGTGGGAGGCATACTCGTTATGACACAGTCAAATATTGAAATATAGCAAAAAGAGTTAAATTTAACGTGGTTTGATTTTTCGCTACGTACGAAGCTTTTGCAGATGCAAAAGCGTATTATTCAACGAGGTCGCCCCCCCGGCACCACAACCTACGAAGCGGAGCCAGCCATTGCTTTTGGTATGGCCGTGCGGATGGCAAGAACAGAGTTGAGCATCGCCCAAGAGACGCTCGCCCACGTGGCCGGCATCGAGCGTTCGCATATGGGCAAGATCGAGCGCGGCGAACATATGCCGAACCTAGCGATCGTCCTGCGTATTGCCAGGGCACTGAACATTAGCGCAAGCGAATTGATCGCGGCCACTGAGAAAAACATCCAGTTTGCAGCCGATACAACCGAAGAATAATTTTGTGACAGCAGTGGCGTGCCGTCAGCCTACCCCAGGTCGCATTCGCTCGATAAATCTACCCAGTGATTCAGAGACGTCAGCCTGAGGATATAGCAGATATGTCATCATCTTCGCTTCTCCCTGTGGCCCTCGCAGCGCCCGCGCCACCACATCCGGGTGTCTGTACATGCCGATCTGGGTGACTGTGGCAAAGCACAGACCATAGCCCGCAGCCACCATCGTCAAAGCGATGCTCAGGGAACTAGCCTCCCCGATCACGATGGGTTCAACATTCACCACCTGAAGCAATTTGGCGATCTGCTGTAGGTAACCTTCGCACACCTGGGGATGGCACATCACCAACGGGTAGCGCAGCAGCTCCTCCAGCGGGATCTGTGCGTGTACCAGCAAGGGATGGCGTGCGGCCATGGCCACTACCAATGGATCACTCCAGGCAGAATGAGCAACGATGCCGTTGCCCGTTTCGGTGGAGCGAGCAAAGCCGGCGTCATACGCGCCTTTCCGTAGCCCTCTCAACTGCTCGGCCAGTGGCACATCGAACAGACGGATCTCCACCTCAGGATCTTCCTCACGGCAGCGCGCCAGCAGCGCTGCCAGCCTAGGTTCGGCGGCTCCATCAGAGACGGCGATGCGCAACGTACTACGATAGCCCAACGCTGCCGCCTTGGCGCTCGCCGTAGCGTGATCGAGACTGACAAATACCCGACGTACATCCACTAGGAAGGCTTCACCTGCCGGGGTCAGGTGTGTGCCACGTCGGTCGCGCTTAAACAGCACCACACCTAATTCGCCCTCCAGATCCTTGATGGTACGCGACAGCGGCGACTGCTCGATGTGCAGTCGCTCGGCGGCACGGGTGAAGTGCAGTTCCTCAGCCAATACGATAAAGCAACGCAGATGGCGTAGTTCCATGCTAAATCGCCCCCAGCAACTGACTGTGCATCATGCGCAGATGTAATGCTGCGCCAATACCACCACGCTCTTCAAGCATCCAACCATCTTCAAGGTAAACGAATAGAAGCAGAAACGGACAATGCAACGCGATGAACTCCTGGCGAATGCAGTAGCCGCACACCAGTGCGGCTTAATTATTTTGTGAACTCGTTCTTACCTGCGACATTTGGTTCATGCCTCCAAAGATGCACTGCTTTAATCAGACGCCATCGATATTCACTCCAAAACTCTACCCACATGATGATTACAAGCCAATGACAGGCTAATTACAAAGCTGTAATGAATCCATTTAAAAAGCCTCTAGACTTCTCACATACACTTTATATGGGCTTTTATACAGTAAGCTGAAAGTCAGCATCACTTAGACTTAGGGAAGTTCTTATATAAGTCATCCAGTGACACAAGCAAAAAACCGCTGAAAAAACAAAGACTATATTACGATAAGGTTGGAGCCAGTACGAATATAGCGTTCACTGCAGGGCCTGAGGATCCTTACATGCAAACGTGACCAGCAACCGCGCACAGCGATCACAACCACGGCATCTAGGATTGTTTTCTGCCTGCTGACTTCACCTCGCATCAATTTCGGGAGAAAACATGGGAATTACCACAATTACTGTTCTTGTCATCCTGGCCATCCTGGTCATCTATGTCATCAGCATCTACAACCGCCTCATTTCTTTGCGCAACCGGTACAAAAACAGCTTTGCCCAAATTGAAGTGCAACTCAAGCGCCGCTACGACCTGATCCCCAACCTAGTGGAAACGGCCAAGGGTTATTTGGCTCATGAACGGCAAACGCTGGAAGCGGTGGTTGCCGCGCGCGACACCGCCGCCAAAGGCTTGCAGGCGGCTGCCGCCGATCCCGGGAACGCTACTGCCATGGGGCAACTGGCCGGTTCGGAAGCGGCCTTAAGCACCGCCCTGGGCCGTCTTAATGTCGTTATGGAAGCCTACCCTGACTTGAAAGCATCGCAAAATATGCAGCAGTTATCGGAAGAGCTCACCAGCACCGAGAACAAGGTGGCCTTCGCCCGCCAGGCATTCAATGACACGGTAATGGCTTACAACACCTACAAGCAAAGCTTCCCGCCGGCCCTAGTGGCAGGAACCTTTGGACACGCCGCAGACGCTGCCCTGCTCGAGTTCGAAGACAGCGAACAGATACAAGCGGCGCCGCAGGTCTCGTTCTAACAAAGCCGACATGAATTTTTTCGAACAGCAAGAGCGCGCCAAACGTAATACCAGCAAGCTGGTCATACTGATGGGCCTAGCGATCATCAGCCTTGTCGCGATTTCCTCCGTGGCTGTCGCTGCGATTCTAGCCCTGCTCAACCAGGGCGATCCGGACGCTGGCTATACGGCAGAAAGCTGGTTCACGCAAATGACCGCTCTACTCGACTGGCATCTGGTCGGCACCATAGCGGTGCTGGTCATCGGGGTGGTCGCAGCTGGAAGCCTGTTCAAACACTTCCAGCTACGCAGCGGCGGCAAGGCGGTAGCTGAATCCCTTGATGGCCGACTCATTGACCCTGGCACCACCGACCTCGAAGAACGGAAAATTCTGAATGTTGTAGAAGAAATGGCGATTGCATCGGGCATCCCTGTTCCGCCCGTGTACGTGATGGAAGATGAAGGCATCAACGCGTTCGCAGCAGGACATACCCCACAGGATGCGGTTATAGGTGTTACCCGGGGTTGCATCCGCTTGCTTACCCGCGAAGAACTCCAGGGCGTGGTGGCCCATGAATTCAGTCATATTTTTCATGGCGATATGCGACTGAACACCAAGTTGGTGGCGACGCTGAACGGCATTCTGCTTATTGGTCTGGTCGGATATATTTTGCTGCGCAGCGCCCCGTTCCGACGCAGCAACTCCAAGGACAATTCAGTACTTATCATGCTCGCTATCGGCATGGTGCTGATCGTTGTTGGCTTCGCCGGAACGTTTTTCGGCAATCTGATCAAATCCGCCGTCAGTCGGCAACGCGAGTTCCTGGCCGATGCGTCATCGGTGCAATTTACCAGGAATCCCGGAGGCATCGCCAATGCCCTAAAGAAAATCGGGGGCTACCATGCTGGCTCGCGAATCCAGGCTGCGAACGCATCCGAGTACAGTCATATGTTCTTCAGTGGAGCTATTGGCAGCGCATTCAGCACCTTTATGGCTACGCACCCGCCGCTAGAGCAGCGCATCCGCCGCGTGCAGCCCGATTGGGACGGCAGCTTCACGTCGCCGCAGCCAGCGCCCGACATTGAATCAAGGCCCGACAGTGATCGCTCAAGCGCTACTCGGGGTGTACTACTTGCGGCAGCCGCAGATACGCTGACGGGCAGCCAGTCAACAGCGCAAGCGACACCACTGGGAGCCAAGGCATCGCAGGACGCCATCGAGGCCATTGGCCAACCGAACGCCAGGCATGTCGCCTATGCGCAGCAAACCATTGCGGCGCTGGATCCCGAATTGCGCGAGGCGGCCCACGATGCTTATTCCGCACGGGCGCTGATCTACGGCTTGTTGCTGGCCACATCCGAACTCGTGCGGTCCAGCCAATTGACTGCGCTGCAACAGCATGCCGACCCCGACGTATATCGATACGTGACCAAGCTGCAGACCAAACTCTCCGGATTGGATCCGCGCGCGCGCCTGCCATTGGTGGCGCTGGCCGTGCCGGCGCTCAAACAATTGTCAAGCACGCAATACAGCACCTTCAAAAGCTGCCTGGGCCAGCTGATCATGGCCGACAAGCAGGTCAGTCTGATGGAGTGGACGCTGTACCATATCGTTGTTCATAGCATAGAGCCGCCACCCCGAAGCTCGAAGCGTGCCGCGCTTGGCAACTTGCGCGATGAGTGCCAGGTTCTGTTGTCAGCGCTGATCCATGCCGGCTATATGGACGACACACAAGCACGCAGTGCCTTCGACATCTCCGCAGCCAACCTGCCATTCAAAAAAATGGAGTTATTGCCCCGCGATGCGGTGTCGACAGCTGCTCTGGAGCCTGCAGTCATCCACTTAAGCACCGTTGTCCCATCGGACAAACGAACTCTGATACAGGCATTGGCGCAAGCCGTCGAACATGACGGATCCATCACTGTTGCCGAAGCGGAGCTGCTGCGAGCCATCGCCGATTCTCTGAACTGTCCGCTTCCACCGCTGCTTACCGATGACGACCTCAATCAAAACGCTATCCCATAAGCAATCAGGTAGACCGGCACAGCCAGACCGACGGTTCGCCTCGATATCCCAAGGAATGATTGGCGCGACCATGCTGGCCTAAAAGAAAGGCGGCTGCGGCATTCGAAGCAAACGTTTCCGCTCATGATGACCAGGGGTGTACGCGACGGCATCGTGCACCGTATTGATCCTGCGCGAAGTCTTTATTAATTTAACCGGTCGCGTTTGGCAGAGTGATCTCAAAAACCATCCGTCCATCCTCACCCTTTACCGCAATGGTGCCGCCATGTGCGTCAATAATCGATTTGACGATGGCTAAACCTAAACCGGCTCCATCGCCTTTACGCTGGCGTGAAGGATCCACACGGTAAAACCGGTCGAACAATCTCGGAAGATGCTCGGAATTGATCGCTAAACCCGGGTTCTCAACACGGATAACAACCTTATCATTGCTGTCAGCGAACAGGGAAACCGTGACAGCCTGTCCCGAAGGGGTATAGCGTATGGCATTGGATAAAAGATTACTCAATGCACGGCGTATCATCAACCTATCACCCTGAACGTATAAGACGGGGCCGTTGCGTATCAATGAGACAAACCGATCTTCGGCCCACGCTTCGAAGTAATCAAATAGATCCTGCACTTCAGTGTCCAGGTTCACGCTAACCAGCTCCGGTTTAAGCTGATTATTATCGGCCTGCGCCAAAAACAGCATATCGCCGATCATTTTGGCCATACGCTCGTACTCTTCCAGGTTTGAATATAGGATTTCGCGATACTGCTCAAGACTGCGCACCTGAGAGAGGGCCACTTCCGTCTGAGTCTTCAGATTCGTTATGGGCGTACGAAGCTCATGAGCAATATCAGCCGAAAAATTCGAGAGGCGTTGAAAGCCATCTTCGATGCGATTGAGCATCTCGTTGAATGACACGGCTAACTCAGTTAACTCCACGGGAACCGTGTCAGGAACAAGCCGAATAAATAACTGGTCGGATTTGATGCTACGTATCTCCCGGCTGATACGACGCAGAGGAGCATGGCCTTGATAGACCGCTAACCATGTCGCCAAAATAGCAATAAGGCACGCAGCCACGGTGATAACTCTCAAGTAACTACGAAAGCTTTCAAGGTAGTGCAGATGAAAATTGATACCTGTAGCGACCGCCATGGTTAAAGGCTTCGCCATTGTTGACCCTTCCTGCGTCAGCTGAACAACAGCGCCTCTATAGGTCTCCCCCTTATCTCGCCAGATTCTCACTGAGTCGAGATCGATCGGGCCAGTAGAAGGAGCCAAACGTGCAAAACCATCAAGATCCGAATTGGGCGTTGCGTAAATAACACTCCCATTACGGTCGGATATACGAAACTGCGCATTCCGGTGACTGGATATCGCTGCGGACAATCGGTATCTCAGCGCGTCTGGTTCTTGGCTTGATAGCGACCCGGAGAGCGACTGTGTTACGGCCTGCACCACCGCATTCAGTTCATCGACATCTTGTTGAACAAAATGCGAATTAATGGATCGCTGGACCATCCATCCAAACGTGAGAAGCACAACTGTCATGACCGCGCCAATGGAGACGGTTAGACGCAGGGCAAGAGAGGCGGGACGGCGTGCCACGGGTCAGATCACGCTGCTGACATCAAGCATATAACCCATGCCACGAACGGTATGAATAAGCTTGGGTTCAAAGGCATCATCGATTTTGGCGCGTAGGCGTCGAATCGCAACATCAATAACGTTGGTATCGCTGTCAAAATTCATGTCCCAAACCTGGGATGCGATCAGGGAGCGCGGCAATACCTCACCTTGGCGGCGCACCAACAGCTCCAGAAGCGCAAATTCTTTGTTCGTCAGATTAATACGCACTTCTTTTCGCTTTGCACGTCGGCGCGGAATGTCCAGGACCAGATCGGCCACCTGCAACTGATCACTTAGGGTAGGTGTCGCGCCTCGGCGCAGCAACGTACGCACCCGAGCAAGCAACTCCGCAAACGCAAAGGGCTTGATCAAATAATCGTCCGCGCCCAGTTCCAGGCCCCTGACGCGATCTTCTACGCTATCACGTGCCGTCAGAAACAGTACCGGTGTGGTCGATTTTGCCGCACGCAGTGCCTGCAGAATACGCCACCCATCAATGTCGGGCAGCATGACATCCAGGATGATCAAATCATAGTCTTCTGTTAGCGCGAGGTGATGCCCGTCCAGCCCAGTACGAGCCAAATCAACCACAAAGCCGGACTCGATGAGGCCTTGGCGCACGTACTCGCCGGTTTTTATCTCATCTTCAACGACGAGCAGTTTCATGGGGTCGCTCCTGCAATGTGCTTCTGTTTTGTGTCCGACTCAAGGGATCGCTCTCTGATCTCGAAGCGTTAGAGTTCATAGTAAGACTCTACCTCCGCCCGTCTGACAGTACGATGACGAGAAGATTACAAGATAGTAATGCACCTAGCTTCGATAATTTTCCTTGGGCTCTCCCTAGTCGAGCTTTCCTATATCTTGGCGGCAAAAAATGTGATCCCCGGCATTGAAATTGCTGGTATAGCTGGTTGCGTCACATCGACGCTTAACCTCCCTTACCTTATTGGAGATAAATATGTCGCATGAACAGTTTCAAACGTGTATCGATGCATGTTATGCCTGCGCTACCGAATGCAGCCACTGCGCCGTCGCCTGCCTGGAAGAGCAAGATGTCAAGAGTATGGCCAGATGTATAAAGCTCGACATGGACTGCGCGCAGATTTGTAGCACGGCTGCTAGCTATATGGCTCGCGGCAGTGAGTTCGCTCAAGCGGTCTGCCGACTTTGCGCTGAGATTTGCGAGGCATGTGGCCAGGAATGCGCCAAGCACCAGATGGATCATTGCCAACGTTGCGCTGACGCTTGCCGAAAATGCGCTGAAGAGTGCAGGCGTATGGCTTAGCTCACCTCATAAGGCCGCGCCGATAGCTCTGTGGTTCCCCAGAGCAAGAGCCACGAAGCATGACCACCGTGGATCCATGGCGCGGCGCAACACCGCAATTACATCTAATTAACAGCGACAGTCTGCGTCACCAATAGCCACACCGAAAATCAAGCTTATCCGTATGAACCACACGGCTCGTCGGGTCGTATGTGCATTGATACTCTATTTCATCTTGGAAAAGACTTCATAGATGACAAAAATGTAATGCCGACGCAATCGTTTTGTCAGTGCCGGATCGTTACAGTGAGCGCATCGCCGTTTTTTTCCCATTTGACGCTAGCGCCATTGGCGACGCTACCTTAGGAGAGTGCATATGAAATGCGATATGAAAATGATGCTGAAAACCGGTCTTGGACTGACCGTACTGATTGCTGTGGCGTACTCAGTGTTTCCCACCGCACGGGAATGGATTGTGGCGGCATCCCCATTCCTATTTTTCCTGATCTGTCCGTTGATGATGTTTTTCATGATGAAAGGAATGCACTCATGTCACGATGACCATAGATCAAAGAAAGACGAGTCCGCACAAGCACGGATTCCGGAAACCGTTGGCACGAGCGGGAATGAACGCTCACTAAGCCAAAATAAAGCTCTTTGATTGCGGGCTATCTTATGGCTACCAAGCTCAATCGAGTGCTAATTTTGGCCTTGGCGGCGGTAGGCCTATTTGCTGTTGCAGCCTTTGTTTTCATGGGCATCATGATGTTTTGGATGATGTGAAACTGAAGCGGGTGCGCTCGTTGGCTGCGCTATATCTCTTACTGAACTCGAGACTACGTCTTTGATTACAGAAATGTAATGAAGGCGTCATTTGCCTGACAGGCTCACTTGATTAAAGTTAAGAAACGACGCTCTGTCAGTTCTTTTTTTTCGGGCCGACAGCCGACACTTCTTAATAAATAACTTCACAGGATACTCTCGCGTGAAACGCCTCACTACGCTAGCTGTTCCCATGCCAATCATGCCGCGCCGCCGTTTTGTCCAAGGACTTGCCGCCGGTGGCGTGCTGTTGGGTTTGTCTCCCTACGCCCGAGCTGTTGGGATGCAGTCGGACCGCACGAGCACAGGCTCGGCGCAGATACT
>LNAP01003879.1_pt1 | contig 14155 bp, 3 predicted proteins | sample 602601 | NCBI WGS metagenome assembly LNAP01 (sample SAMN02440304, study PRJNA202911) | soil metagenome | biome: Subtropical and temperate rainforests or woodlands; isolation source: soil samples (1 kg each in a 20% v/v slurry with milli Q water) were... ...
CTGGCGCCGCGGCAGCAGCACGATCGGCGTGCTGCGCACCGGGCCGCCGCCACCGCCGCTGCCCGTGCGCAGACGCGCCCAGCCGATCCGCCCGGTGCGGCACAACTCGTCCAGCCAGCGAATCGAGTAGTCGTCGATGCGCGCCGTCAGCAGCTCCGGTTCCCAGGCGCCGGCCGCCGCCTCGTAACCTTCCAGCTGCGCCAGCGTGGCGACCAGCGCATCCGGCCCACCCAGCCGGGTGGCGGCCGACACGTGCTGCCAGTCGAACAGGAAGCGCATCAGCGCGCGCCGACTGACCGGCTCGATCTCGCGGCGCAGCCGGCCGAGGGTGTAGCGATGGATGCGTGCCAGCAGGTGCCGCTCGCACCATTCGGTATCGCCGGCATCGGCGCTGAAGCGGCCCTGCATCACGTAGCCTTCGGACTGCAGCCGCAACAGCGCCTGCTCGACTTCGCCGGCGTCGACGTCGATGGATTGCGCCAATCCGTTCACGGTGACCGGGCCGAGCCCGCCGAGGCGATGGCGCACCAGTTCCAGCAGTGCGTCCTCGCGCGGCCACATCTGCGCGGTGTATTCGGCGGGCGCGGCGATCGGCGGCTGCATCGGGGCGGCGGGATGCAGTGCCTGCCACAGCGGCAACTTTTCGGCGGATGTCCACACGGTCTGCGAAGTCGTGAAGGCGGAGCCGGCTCCAGCCCTCTCCCCCGGCGTAGCCGGGGGAGAGGGCTGGGTGAGGGGGCGCTCTGGCTCTGCTCCGGCGCCAACATCAAAAGCTTCCCCCTCACCCCAGCCCTCTCCCCCGGCCTGTGGCCGGGGGAGAGGGAGTAGTTGCGTCGCGCGCCGTGCCTTTGCCAACGCGTGCAGCCGTTCGCTCCAGCCGGGATTGGCATCGACTTCCGCTGCAGTAACGAAACCCAGCAAAGTCAGCGCCTCATGCATCTCGTCGGCATCGCGCACCTGTGGCCAGGCTTCCTCGCGCACGGCGGCAATCGCGTCGGGATCGAGCCGGCCCAGGTCGTTGGCGTCGGTGCCGTCGTTCCAGCGACGCGTCTGCACCGCTTGGGTGCGGCGCTCTTCCAAGGGCGCGTCGTCGAGGAACGCGTACGGCGCGGCGTTCAGCACTTCGGCGGCGAGCGGGCTGGGCGCGGTGAGGTCGCGCGCGACGATCGCGATCTCGCCGGCCTCCAGCTTGCGCAGGATGTGCAGCAGGCCATCCACGTCCATCGCCTCGCGCAGGCAGTCGTGCATGGTCTGGTTGACCAGCGGATGATCCGGCACCTCGCGTTCGCCCACGATGTTCTCCAGGCAGGCAACCTGGTCGGGGAACACGGCGGCGAGCAGGTCCTCGCTCTTCATGCGCTGCAGCGGCGGCGGCGTCCTCTTGCCGCCGGTGAAGCGCGGCAGCGCCAGTGCCGTGACGGCATTCCAGCGCCAGCGCGCGGGGAACAGCGGCGCGTCGAGCAGGGCCTGCACCAGCACGTGCTCGGCGGTGTTCGAGTGCAGGTAATGCGCGACTTCCTCCAGCGGAAAACTGTGGCTGGTCGACAGCGACAGCACGATCGCATCCTCGGTCGCCGCCGCCTGCAGTTCGAAGTTGAACTGGCGGCAGAAGCGCTTGCGCAGCGCCAGCCCCCACGCGCGGTTGATGCGGCTGCCCCACGGCGTGTGGATCACCAGCTGGGTGCCGCCGGATTCATCGAAGAAGCGTTCCAGCACCAGTGTGTGCTGGCTCGGCAGCACGCCGAGCGCGGCTTTCGCGCGGGCCAGGTAGTCGGCCAGCTGCTGCGCGGCGGCGGCGTCCAGGCCGAGTTGACCCTGCAGCCAGGCGACCGCGGCTGGCACGCCGCCGGCGTCGAGCTGAGCGGAAATTTCCTCGCGCAACCGCGACACGCCGAACGACAGTTCGTTGCTGCGCCCCGGCGCCTCGCCGAGCCAGAACGGGATGCTCGGCGGCGCGCCGTGCGCGTCTTCGACACGCAGGCGGTCGCGTTCGACGCGCTGGATGCGGTAGCTGGTGTTGCCGAGCTGGAAGATGTCGCCGGCCATGCTCTCGACCGCGAAGTCCTCGTTCACCGTGCCCACGATGATCGCCTGCGGTTCCAGCACCACCTTGTAGTCGGCAGTGTCGGGGATGGTGCCGCCGGAAGTCAGCGCGGTGAGCCGCGCGCTGCGTCGCGGGCGCAGTTGCCGGTTCACCGCGTCGCGATGGATGTAGGCCGCGCGCGGACCCTGGCGGGTGGTGAAGCCTTCGGCCAGCATGCGCACCACCGCGTCGAAATCGGCGCGCGCGAGATCGCGGTACGGATACGCGCGGCGCACCAGCGCGTACAGCGCGTCTTCGTCCCATTCGGCGCAGGCGACTTCGGCGACGATCTGCTGGGCCAGTACGTCGAGCGGCTGCGGCGGCATGATCAGCGCGTCCAGTTCGCCGCGGCGTACGCAGTCGAGCAGGGCGGTGCATTCCATCAGGTCGTCGCGGGTGGCCGGGAACAGCCGCGCCTTCGGCGTGCCGTCGATGCTGTGGCCGGAACGGCCGGCGCGCTGCAGGAACGCGGCGATCGAGCGCGGCGAACCGAGCTGGCAGACCAGGTCGACCTCGCCGATGTCGATGCCCAGTTCCAGCGACGCGGTGGCCACCAGCACTGCCAGCTCGCCGCGCTTGAGCCGCTGTTCGGCATCCAGCCGTTGCTCCTTCGCCAGACTGCCGTGATGCGCCGCCACGGCTTCCTTGCCCAGTCGCTCGGACAGGTGCCGGGCCGCGCGCTCGGCCATCCGCCGCGTGTTGACGAAGACCAGGGTGGTGCGGTGCGCCTGCACCAGCTGGGCGAGGCGGTCGTAGACCAGCTCCCAGCAGTCGTTCGACATCACCGCTTCCAGCGGCACCGGCGGCACTTCGATGGCGAGGTCGCGCGGGCGGGCGTGGCCCACGTCGATGATGGTCGCTGCGGCCCCTCCCCTGCTTGCCCACAAGGGACTTCCTTTGGTCGCAGGGGAGGGTGGGGGTGGGGCGCTCTTCGCCTCAAGGTCAAGAGCTTTACCCCCTCCCAACCTCTCCCTGCGACCGAAGGAAGTCCCTTGTGGGCAAGCAGGGGGAGGAGCCAAGCCCACAAGTGAGGGGTTCTCGCCGGTACCCACCAGAAAATTGGCGACCATCCCGATGGGCTTCTGCGTTGCCGACAGCCCGATCCGCAGCAAGCGCCGCTGGCACAGCGACTCCAGCCGCTCCAGCGACAGCGCCAGATGCGAGCCGCGCTTGCTGCCGGCGATGGCGTGGATCTCGTCGACGATCACCGTGCGCACGCCGGACAACATGGCGCGGCCCGAGGCCGAGCCCAGCAGCACGTACAGCGACTCCGGCGTGGTCACCAGGATGTGCGGCGGCTGCTTGCGCAGCAGGTTGCGTTCGACCTGCGGGGTATCGCCGGTGCGCACGGCGGTGCGGATTGCGACGTCGGGCAGGCCGAGTTTTTCGAGCTCGGCGCGGATGCCTTCCAGCGGCGCTTCCAGGTTGATGTGGATGTCGTTCGACAAGGCCTTCAGCGGCGACACGTAGAGCACCGTGGTGGCGTCGGCCAGCACGCCGCCGTGCGCCACACCCTCGCGCACCAGCGCGTCGATGGCGGCGAGGAAGGCGGTGAGCGTCTTGCCCGAACCGGTCGGCGCGGCGACCAGGGTGTGCTGGCCGGCGCGGATCGACGGCCACGCGGCCGCCTGCGCCGCGGTGGGTGCGGGAAAGGCGGCGCGGAACCAGTTCGCGACGGCGGGGTGGAAATCGTGCAGTGGCATGTATTCGGGCCCGCAAGGACAGGGGCAGGGACAGATCTTAGATGGAGACGGACCGGGCTGCTGCCAATGGATCGGGACCTGGCGCTTTCGCCGCCGCCACCCTTGTATGACAATACGGCTACGTACCGTTGCCTTTCCAACTGGGGAAAACCTGATGTCCGTCGCCCGCCCGCCGCGTTCCGCCGTGCTTGCCTTGTCGATCACGCTCGCTCTTGGTCTGCCGGTTTCCGCCGTGCTGGCGCAGGAAGCGGCCACGCCGGCCAAGACGCCGGCGGCCAAGACCACCGAACTGCAGACGGTGAACGTCACCGCGTCGAAGCGGGTGGAGAACATGCAGAAGGTGCCGATGTCGCTGACCGTGCTGACGGCGGACAAGCTGGAGGCGTTCGGCCAGTCCGGCGACACCGTGCTGCAGCTCGCCGCGCGCGCACCCAGCGTGTATGCCGAGACGTCCTACGGCCGCGAGTTCCCGCGCTTCTACATCCGCGGCCTCGGCAACAGCGACTTCGACCTCAACGCCTCGCAGCCGGTGTCGATGGTGTACGACGACATCGTGCAGGAGAATCCGATCCTGAAGGGCTTCCCGCTGTTCGACCTGGCTCAGGTCGAGGTACTGCGCGGCCCGCAGGGCACGCTGTTCGGGCGCAACTCGCCGGCCGGCGTGATCAAGTTCGAGTCGGTGCGCCCGAGCCAGGAGACCAGCGGCTACGCCCGCGTCTCCTACGGCTCGCTCGGCACCGCGAACGCCGAAGCGGCACTGGGCGGCTCGCTGGGTGCGCACTGGTCCGGCCGCATCTCCGCGCTGGCGCAGCATCGCGACGGCTGGATCGACAACACCTTCACCGGCCAGAAGAACGTGCTGGGCGGCTACAACGACCGCGCCGTGCGGCTGCAGGCGCTGTACGAGAACGGCGGCTTCAGCGCGCTGATCAACGGCCATGCGCGCTGGCTGGACGGCAGCGCGATGGTCAACCGCGCCAATGCGATCGAGCTGGGTGGCCCCAGCTTCGTGCCCGGCTTCGACCGCGACAAGGTCTCGCAGGACGGCCGCAACCGGCAGCACCTGTTCAGCTGGGGCAGCAACCTGCACCTGGCGTGGAACGTGGGCGACACCACCTTCACCTCGATCACAGGGCTGGAGCGCGCCACCACCTACAGCCTCGGCGACGTCGACGGCGGCTACGGCGCGAGTTTCCACCCGCCGATGGGTCCGGGCTTCATCCCGTTCCCGTCCGAGACCGCCGACGCGTTGCCGCACGATCGCCAGATCACCCAGGAGTTCCGCCTCGCCAGCAACGGCCAGGACAAGCTCAACTGGCAGGTCGGCACCTATTACTTCGACGAAGACATCGCGATCAGCAACTTCGACTACGCCACCTTCAACAACCACGCGCTGGACGGCTACGCCACGCAGACCCAGCGCACCAAGGCGTGGGCGGTGTTCGGTTCGGCCAACTACCAGCTTGCCGACGACTTCGAGCTGCGCGCCGGCGCGCGCTGGTCGCACGACTCGCGCGACTTCAAGGTGGACCGGGTGATGTCACCGATCGGCGGCGGCCCGCTGCTGGCGACCGCGAACCCGCACGACGCACGCTGGAGCGGCGACCTCACCGGCACCTGGACGCTCAGCCCGAACGTCAACGTGTACGCGCGCGTTGCCAACGGCTTCCGCGCGCCCAGCGTGCAGGGCCGCGTGCTGTTCGCCGACTTCATCTCGCAGGCCAAGCCCGAGACGATCACCAGCTACGAGCTGGGCGTGAAGACCACCGGCATGGACAACCACGTGCGCTTCAACGCGGACGTCTATACCTACAACATGCACAACCAGCAGCTCACCGCGGTGGGCGGCGACATCAACGTGACGCGCCTGCTGAACGCCAGCAAGACCCAGGGCTACGGCGCCGAGTTCGACCTGGAGGCCTACCTCACGCCGAACTTCGTGCTCACCGCCGGCGGCAGCTACAACCACACCGAGCTGAAGGACCCGAATCTGGCCGTGGCCGTGTGCGGTTCCGGCTGCACCATCCTCGACCCGCTCAGCGCCAACGGCAACGCGCTGGTCTACGGCAACACCCTGCCGAACGCGCCGAAGTGGATCGGCACGCTCACCGCGCGCTACGGCATCCCGTACGGCGACAGCGGCGAGTTCTTCGTCTACACCGACTGGAACTACCGCAGCGAGGTGAACTTCTTCCTGTACGACTCGGCCGAGTTCAAGGGCAAGCCGCTGCTGGAAGGCGGCGTGCGGCTCGGCTACAACTGGGATTACGGCCGCCGCGAGGTGGCCCTGTACGGCCGCAACATCACCGACAAGCAGGCGATCACCGGCGCGATCGACTTCAACAACCGCACCGCGTTCGTCAACGATCCGCGCATCATCGGCGTGGAATTCCGCGCCGAGCTGTAAGGGCCTGCATGCCTCACCGTGCCATCGGCTGGCGCGGTGAGGCAGAATCGTCTCTTTGCCCGCGAGTGAGTGCGACGTGGACCACCCAGGCCAGCCTGCCGACACCCACCTGACCCTGACGATGGCCGACGGCCAGCCGCTGTTCCTGCGCGACTGGCCGCTGCCGCAGGCGCGCGGCGCGGTGCTGATCGTGCATGGACTGGGCGAGCACAGCGGCCGCTACCGGCGCCTGGCGGCGTGGTTCAACCAGCGCGGCTACGCCGTGCGCGGCTACGACCAGCGCGGCCATGGCAAGACCCCGGGGCGCCGCGGCGGCCTGCGCCATGGCGACGACCTGCTGGAAGACCTCGCCACCGTCTACCACGACTACGCCAGCGGCCTGCCGCATCCACCGCTGCTGCTCGGCCACAGCATGGGTGGCCTGGTCGCTGCGCGCAGCGTGCTGGACGGCCGCGTCGCGCCGCCAGCCTTGCTGCTGTCGTCGCCGGCGCTGCGCAGCTGGGAATCGCCACGGATGATCCGTCTGGCGCGGGTGCTCAGCCGCATCGCGCCGAACCTGCCGCTGCGCAACGGGCTGGATTTCGACCAGCTCTCGCACGACCGCCAGGTGGTCACCGACTATCGCAGCGACCCGCTGCGGCACGGCTGGATCACCCCGCGGCTGGCCGACTTCATCTTCCGCGACGGCGCGCGATGCATCACCGATGCAGCCGCGCTCCCGCTGCCGACCCTGCTGCTGGTGGCCGACAGCGACGGCCTGGTCGATCCCGCCGGCAGCCGCGCCTTTGCCCGCAAGGCTGCATCGAGCGGGCAGCTGACCACGCGCTTCTTCTCCATGCTGTATCACGAGCTGTTCAACGAAGCCGAGCCGGGGCGCGGCCAGGTGCTGATGCAACTGGCCGACTGGCTGGGCCGGCAGACGCTGTCCGCGCGGCATTGACGGCAAGGAAGCCGCATCGTCCGCCTGTGCGCCCGATCCGCGCCTCCAAGGCGCCATGAATTCCGGCGATACTCCCACGCAGACCTACAGGGAGAAGGTTGCATGTCGCGTCGATCGTATGAGTGCCTTTCGCGCCGAGTCTTGTCGCGTGTCCTGATCAGCTTGCTGCTGGGCCTGCTGCTGGCGGCCTGCCATCGAGGCCCCGATAACGGCAAGCCGGCCCTGCAGGGCGCGCCGGCCGGCAGCGCTTCCACGCCGGCGAAGGCGAAAGCGGAGTTCGCACTGGTCTCGGCCAGCTCGCAGACCAGCGACTCGCGCACCGCGCTGACCCTGCGCTTCAACGCCACGCTGGCCTCGGCGCAGGCGTTCGACACGCTGATCGCGGTGACCGGCCCGAACGGCGAGGTGGTCAGCGGCAGCTGGAGCCTCGACAACGACGGCAAGACGCTGCGCTTCCCGTTCGTGCAGTCGAACACCCGCTACGCGGTGCAGCTGAAGGCCGGCCTGCTCGCCGCCGACGGCCGCACCCTCGGCCACGAAGTGAAGCACGACGTGTACTCCGGCAACCTGCCGGCGGCGGTCGGCTTCGCCTCGCACGGCAGCGTGCTGCCAGCGCGCGGCACGCGCGGCCTGCCGCTGGTGTCGATGAACGTGCACGACGCCGACGTGGAGTTCTTCCGCGTGCGCGACGACGCGCTGTCCGACCTGTTCTGCGCCTATCCGCGCAACGGCCACCGCGACAGCTACGAGCTCGACCACGACGTCGCCTACTACAACAACTGCGGCCAGGGCGACGACCGGCGCAGCCGCATGCCGATCACCGGGATCGCCGACTCGGTTTATGCCAACCACTACACGCTGGGCGGCGAACCGAACGAGCGCACCGTGACCTACCTGCCGGTGCAGAACATCAAGGAACTGTCGCAGCCGGGCGTGTACATGGCCGTGGTCAAGGCCGGCGGCACGTTCAAGGACGGCTACGACACCGCCACCTTCTTCGTCAGCGACCTCGGCCTGCACCTGCGCGTGTACCGCGACAACGTGCTGCTGCACGTCGCCTCGCTGCGCGACGGCACGCCGGTGAACGCGGTGAATATCGAGATCCGCGACGCGGCCGGGCGCAGCAAGCTCAAGGCCACGACCGGCGCCGACGGCAATGCGCTGCTCGCGTACAAGGTCAAGGCCTCCGACGTGTTGGTGGCGCGGCACGGCAAGGACGTCTCGGTGCTGCCGTTCAATCGGCCGGCGCTGGACGTGTCCAACTTCGACATCAGCGGCCGCAGGCAGGCGCCGTTCGAGGTGTACGCCTGGTCCGGCCGCGACCTGTACCGCCCCGGCGAGACGCTGCGCGCCTCGGCGCTGCTGCGCGACGACGACGGCAAGCCGATGAAGGCACAGTCGCTGTTCGTGCGGGTCAAGCAGCCGGACGGCCGCACCCTGGTCGAAAAGCGGCTGGAGCCGCAGCAGCTGAACTATTTCGAACTGAGCCAGGCGATCCCGGCTGACGCACCGACCGGCCTGTGGCAGCTGGAATTCCGCCTCGACCCGGCCAGCAAGGAGACCGTGCAGGCGTTCCCGTTCCACGTCGAGGAGTTCCTGCCCGAGCGGCTCAAGGTGGAGCTGTCCAGTCCGCAAACACGGCTGGCACCGAATGAGCCGCTGAAGCTGAAGGTCGCCTCCAGTTATCTGTACGGTGCGCCGGCCGACGGCAACCGTTTCACCGCGAAACTGCTGGTGGCGCCGGAAGTGCATCCGCTGGCGAAGATGGCCGATACCTTCTTCGGCAACCCGCTGGTCGAGCTGCCGAAGAGCGCCGACGACGTGGTCGACGCCAAGCTCGACACGCAAGGCGTGCTGGAGCAGGACGTGGCGCTGCCCGACGACGTGAAACCGGTCGCGCCGCTGGCGGTGACCCTGTCCGGCAGCGTGTACGAGAGCGGCGGCCGCGCGGTGACCCGCCTGCTCAAGCGCACCTACTGGCCGGCCGACGCGCTGGTCGGCGTGCGCCCGCTGTTCGATCCGAAGCAGGGCGCCGAGAGCGAGGCGCCGGCCGCCTTCGAGATCGTGCGCGCGAATGCCGATGGCGAGCTGGTCGCCGGCGCGCATCTGAAGGTGCGCCTGCAGCGTGAACTGCGCGATTTCTACTGGCTGTACGAACGCGATGGCGGCTGGCAGTCGAACGCGAACCAGCGCCTGCAGCTGATCGACGAAAAGGACGTCGACGTGGCCGCCGGCAGGTCGGCCCAGGTGGAATTCCCGGTGCAGTGGGGCAGCTACCGGGTCGAGGTGTACGACCCGCAGACGAAACTCACCACGGTGTTCCCGTTCTTCGCCGGCTACAGCTGGGACGACGAGAACCTGGGCAAGGAGGCGCGCCCGGACAAGGTCAAGCTGCAACTGGACAAGGCCCGCTACCGCGCCGGCGACACCATGAAGGTCAGCGTGACGCCGCCGCACGACGGCCCCGGCGTGCTGCTGGTGGAATCGGACCATCTGCTCTACACGAAGAACATCGACGCGAAAGCCGGTGCCGTCTTCGAGATCCCGGTGACGAAGGAGTGGGAACGCCACGACGTCTACGTGACCGCACTGGTGTTCCGCGGCGGCGAAGCGGCGGAACACACCACGCCGGCGCGCGCGATGGGCGTCGAATACGTGGCGATGGACCGCAACGACCGGCGCATTCCGCTCAAGCTCGACGCGCCCGCACTGATGCGCCCGGGCAACCCGCTCGACGTCAGCGTGCAGGCCAGCGGGCTGGCCGGGCAGAAGGCGTTCGTCACGCTGTCCGCGGTCGACCAGGGCGTGCTCAACATCACCAATTACCCGGTGCCCGATGCGTGGGCGTGGCTGTTCGCCAAGCGTGCGCTCGGCGTCGACGCGTACGACCTGTACAGCCGCATCATCGAGGCGATGGACGGCGCCGAGGCCAGGCTGCGCTACGGCGGCGACATGAGCGGCGCGGCGCTGCCCAAGGCCACCCGGCTCAACCCGAAGGTGCAGATCGTCGACCTGTTCGCCGCGCCGGTGGCATTCGACGCGCAAGGCAGGGCCACGCTGCACGTCGACGTGCCCGACTTCAACGGCAGCCTGCGCCTGGCCGCGCTGGCCTACACCGACAGCCGCTACGGCAACGCCGACGGCGCGGTCACCGTGCGCGCGCCGCTGGTGGTCGAGCCGAGCACGCCGCGGGTGATGGCCGCCGGCGACAAGGCGATGATCAGCCTGGATCTCAAGAACCTGTCCGGCAAGGACGGCACGGCCAAGGTCAGCATCAAGGGCGGCGGCCCGATCTCGGTGGACAAGGCCGCGCAAAGCGTGTCGCTGAAGGACGGCGCCGGCACCACCGTGCACATGCCGGTCACCGCCGGCGCGGGCGCCGCGGTGGCGACGGTGGACATCCACGCCGAGCTCAATGATTACAGCGTGGACCGCCACTTCGAATTCGCGGTGCGCCCGGCCTGGCCGGAAACGGTGAGCACCACGCCGCTGGCGCTGGAAGCGGGCAAGCCCGAACGCTTCGGCGCCGCCGCGATCGCCGGCCTGCTGCCGGCCACGGTGAACGCGCGGATCACCCTGAGCACGCTGCCGCCGTTGCCGTACGCCGCCGCGCTGCGCGACATGCTGCGCTACCCGTACGGCTGCATCGAGCAGACCACCAGCAAGGGCTACGCCGCGTTGATTCTGGACGGCCAGACGGCCAAGGCGCTGGGTGCACAAGTGATGAGCGATGACGTGCGCAAGGCCGCGGTGGACGGCGCGCTATCGCGGATCGCCTCGTTCCAGGCCAGCAACGGCCACTTCAGCTTCTGGGGCGGCAGCAGCCCGATCGTCACCTTCACCACGCCGTACGTGGTCGACTTCATGCTGGATGCGCGCGACGCCGGCTTCGCGGTGCCGCAGGACGTGCTGCAGAAAGCGCTGCAGCGGCTCAACGACGACCTGCTCGCCGGCGGCCATCCGTACTACGAGTACGAGCAGCACGACCACCTGCGCATCGCCGACGAGGCGTACTCCGGCTTCGTGCTGGCGCGCGTCAACCGCGCGCCGCTGGGCACCCTGCGCGCGATCTTCGACAACGAACGGCAGAAGCTGGTCGCCCCGCTGCCGCTGGTGCATCTGGGCATCGCGCTGAAGCTGATGGGCGACAACGAGCGCGCGCAGAAAGCCATCGACGAGGCGTTCGCGTGGAGCAAGGAGCGCCCATGGTACGTCGGTGACTACGGCTCGGACCTGCGCGACCTGGCGCTGATGGTGGCGCTCACCCACACCTACGGCATGAGCAAGCCCGCCTACGACGCCAAGCTGGTCGACTGGGCGCGCAACGCCACCGCGAACGTGCGGGTGCGCCAGCAGCAGGACAAGGATTACCGCTGGTCGTGGTCGTACCTGAGCACGCAGGAGCAGGCGGCGATTGCCCGCGTGGCGGCGGCGTTCGATGCGAAAAGCAACGCCCCGCTGGCCGCCACGCTCACGGTGAACGGCAAGACCGAGGCTGCCCCGGACCAGCGCGTGTGGAGCCGCGCGCTCAGCGTGGCCGAGCTCGACGCCGGCGTCAGCGTGCAGCCGACCAGCGATGCGGCGATCTTCGCCACGCTCGACGTGGCCGGCGTCCCGCAGCAGGCCCCAGCGGCCGACGACAGCCAGATCGACGTGCGCCGCAGCTACTTCACCACCGACGGCAAACCGTGGAGCGGCAGCCAGTTGAAGGAGGGCGACACGCTGATCGTCGAACTGAGCATCGAGGCGCGCATGAACGTCCCCGACGCGCTGGTCACCGACCTGCTGCCGGGCGGACTGGAGGTGGAGAACCTCAACCTCGGCGGCGCGCAGTCGTGGTCCGGCGTGGTGATCGACGGCATCGAGCTGGACCAGCACGCCTCGGCGGCGCAGATCGTGCACGAGGAGTACCGCGACGACCGCTACGCCGCCGCCCTGAACCTGAGCCGCGGCGACAAGGCCCGCGTGTTCTACCTGGTGCGCGCGGTGACGCCCGGCACGTACACCGTGCCGCCGCCGCTGGTGGAGGACATGTACCGCCCGGCGGTGCGCGGCATCGGCAAGGTCGAACCGGCGAAGATCACCGTGGTCGAGCCATGACGACCCGAATGTAGGAGCGCACCCTGTGCGCGAACGCTCTTCGTTACGTGACGAAAAGCATCGCGCACAGGGTGCGCTCCTACAGAAACCGCATGACTGACCGCATCGAACCGCCCGTACAGACACGCCGCTCCCGCATGTGGCGATGCCTTCGCGTCGCTCTCATCATCGTCGCCCTCCTGCTGCTGGTCGCCTTCGTTCTCGACCGCCTGTTCCCGCTGCACTTGCCCGCACCTGACACCGGCAGCACCGTGGTGCTGGCGCGCGACGGCACGCCGCTGCGCGCGTTCGCGGACAGCGACGGCGTGTGGCGCTACCCGACGACGGCGAAGCAGGTGTCGCCGTTGTACCTGCAGGCGCTGCTGACCTACGAGGATCGCTGGTTCTACCGCCATCCCGGGGTCAATCCGTATGCGCTGCTGCGCGGTCTCGCCGGCGGCCTGCGCCATGGCCGCATCGTCTCGGGCGGTTCCACGTTGACCATGCAGGTGGCGCGGATCATCGAACCGATCCCGCACAGCTTCCGCGGCAAGTTCGTGCAGATCCTGCGCGCGCTGCAGCTGGAAGCGCACCTGAGCAAGCCGCAGATCCTCGACCTGTACCTCAACCATGCGCCGTTCGGTGGTCCGATCGAAGGTGTCGAAGCCGCCTCGTGGGCGTACCTGGGCAAGCCGGCCGGCCGGCTGTCGCACGCCGAGGCGGCGCTGCTGGCGGTACTGCCGCAGTCGCCGAGCCGGTTGCGCCCGGATCGCCATCCCGAGGCGTCGCGCGCCGCGCGCGACAAGGTGCTCAGGCGCATGCGCGACCTCGGCGTGTGGAGCGCGGCGGAAGTGCGCGATGCGGCGATCGAACCGGTGGTGGCGCGTTCGTTGCGCGCGCCGTTGTCCGCCGCGTTGCTGGCCGAACGCCTGCACCGGCAGCAACCGCAGGCACGACGCATCACCAGCACGATCGACGCGAACCTGCAGCGCGCCGCCGAGGACCGGGTCAGTGCGTATCTCGCGCGCCTGCCGGCACACACGTCGGCGGCGCTGCTGGTGGTCGACAACGCGACGCTGGAAGCGCGCATCTACGTCGGCACCAGCGACTTCGCCGATCCGCAGCGGCACGGCTACATCGACATGGTGAACGCGCCGCGCTCGCCCGGCTCGACGCTGAAGCCGTTCCTGTACGGGTTGGCGCTGGACGATGGCCTGATCGACTCCGAGAGTCTGCTGGTTGATGCACCGCAGGATTTCGGCGGCTACAAGCCGGGCAATTTCGACGAGGCGTTCTCGGGGCCGGTCAGCGCCGCCGAGGCGCTGCAGCGCTCGCTCAACGTGCCGGCGGTGGACGTGCTGGATCGGGTCGGGCCGAACCGCTTCGTCGCGCGGCTGGCCAATGGCGGGGTCGATCTCGGCCTGCCCGCGGGTGCGCAGCCGAACCTGTCGATCATTCTCGGCGGCGCATCCACGCGACTGGAAAACCTGGTCGGCGCGTACACCGCGTTCGCCAACGGCGGCATCGCCGGTACGCCGCGCTACACGCTGGAACAACCCGCGCGACCGCGCCGGCTGTTGTCGCCCGGCGCGGCGTGGATCATCCGCGACATCCTCGCCAGCAACCCGGCCGACGTCGAAGGCGGCCCGCTCGCCGGCGCGATCAACCGCCATGCCACGGTGGCGTGGAAGACCGGCACCAGCTACGGCTACCGCGACGCGTGGTCGATCGGCGTCACCGACCGCTGGACGATCGGCGTGTGGATCGGCCGCCCTGACGGCACGCCGTCGCCCGGCCAGTACGGCGCGGTGACGGCGTTGCCGCTGCTGTTCCAGATCGTCGACATGCTGCCCGCGCGCGGCGGCCGCGCGCAGGATCCGGTCACCGGTGGCATGGCCCAGCGAGTCATTGATGTCCTTGAAGCGGTCCAGGTCGATGAACAG
>LNAP01003880.1_pt1 | contig 14155 bp, 11 predicted proteins | sample 602601 | NCBI WGS metagenome assembly LNAP01 (sample SAMN02440304, study PRJNA202911) | soil metagenome | biome: Subtropical and temperate rainforests or woodlands; isolation source: soil samples (1 kg each in a 20% v/v slurry with milli Q water) were... ...
AGTTTTGAAGTCGGGGAGGTGGTGACCATTTCACCGGTTCTCTCTTTGCCTCGTCGCGTGGTGGATGCGAGTGTTGATAGTAGCGTTCTCATGAACTATTGTTTCGCCGCCGATGACTCTGACCACATCTTGTTCCCCCTCAATTATCGCCCCTTGATCAACCACAACACCTCCGGCGCGGCCAATGTGAAGATTGAATGGTACGATTGGAGCCCCGCAGTGGAGGCGCTGATGGCCCAATACCCCTCGGACACCTCTTATGCCCAGGCACACCGCAATCTGGGTCTGCAGGACAAGCTCAAGATGACCCCCAAGGACTTGTTCAACGCGCCTTTTGCCCAGTTAGACATCGCCTACGTTGCCATTCGCCCGATTGCTCCGGGAGAAGAGCTGCTGCTGGACTACGGAGCTTCCTGGCAAGCCGCCTGGACAGAGTTTACTGCGCGCAAGGCTCAGTGGGACAGTGAACACGCTCAGAGCAGCGGTGACGTTGCTGGAGCGGCGCCGGCCTTCCGCCACTACATTGCTGTGCCGGATGGGCTGTATCCGGAGCATTGGAAGCGCGCGGAAGTCACCGGTTGCGATATGTTCATGCTCCCCTCGACGATCCCCGGGGCTGGCAGAGGCATCGTAGCGGGAAGGGAGTTCCACGCTCACGAAAATGTGGAAATCGCGCCTATTATCACCGTCACAAAGTACGCAAGCACGCACTCGCAGCTTGCGAATTATGTGTTTGGCTCGGGCCACGAAGATTTCACTGTGATTATCTTTGGCCCTGGGAATATCTACAATCACCGCAAGCCACATACTTTGGGTCGCTATGCGGTGGCCGGGGAAGCGCAAAGGGATCCCACGTTCGAGCCACATCCCTACGCAAGTTTTTCTGGTGTGCATTATTCGACCCTTGCGAACATAGAAACAGGCGAAGAGATGTACGAAACCTACGGAGCGGACTGGTTCAAACGCTTTGCCCAGAAGTCCTCGGGTGATGGCGATGCTGCTGTCACCGAGAGTCCCCGCGAGGCCGCGCTGATGAGCACATCCGATTTACTACAATACGGGCACTGCATCACGGACACCGAGGTGCGTGTGTCCACGATCCCCGCTGCGGGCAATGGGTTGTTTGCGAAGCGCGCCTTCGCAGTGGGGGAGATTGTGGCGATCTCTCCGGTGCTCTCGCTGCCGAAGGGAGTGGTGGACACCACTGCCAATACCACGGTGTTGATCAACTACTGCTTCGCCGACCCACACTCCGAGCTAGTGCTGTTTCCCCTCAATTATGGTCCCTTGATCAACCACAGGACGGCTGGCGAGGCCAATGTGAAGATTGAATGGTACGATTGGAGTCCCGCAGTGGAAGCACTGGCTGCGAAGTACCATGCTGACGTCGACGGCCGCGTGAAAAACCAAAACCTCCGCCTGAGTGACAAACTGAGTATGAGTGCAGAGGAGCTCTATTCTGCGCCGTTTGCCCAGCTGGACATTGCGTATCGGGCCACGCGGCCGATCGCAGCAGGCGAAGAGATTTTTATGGACTATGGCCCTGCTTGGCACGCTGCCTGGGTTGCTTACGCTGCGCAGCTGCATGAATGGACCCACCACGGAGACGTAATGGGTTTGAAAAAGCCCACTTTTCGGCATTATCAAGGCTTGCCGGAGGGCATGTTTTCCTCTGCGTGGCTAGATGCTGCGGACGATGCACATACTGAGTTGTAAACATTGTGAAGAACATCAAGAATAGATGGTTTTGAACTGTTTTCTTCAATTTATACCTCTGTCTATTAACTACAAAAAGAAAATGTTCAAATTGTAAAACGGTGCTTGGTGCATTTGCGCATCATGAATTGAAACGCAGGGCCTTTTCTAGATACATTTTCCTTCTTCGGCACTGCACTGCTGCATTTCGGTGTCAGCCCAGTGTGAGGGAAACATCCCTTCAGGCGCCTCAATGTACTCCCGGAACAACGGAAATTTCTGTACCTGTTCTTTGGCGTTGCTTTTCACCTTCCACGCTTGCATTCTGCCGATGTATTGTTTCCACTTGGAGTCCCATGCTGGCCCATAGTTCATCAAGATCTCTTCGCCAGCTGCGATCGGCCGCGTGGCACGATACGCAATGTCTAGCTGGGCAAACGACGCGGTAGAAAGATCCTCTGCGCTCATACTTAACTTGTCGGTCAGGCGGGAAAGGGTGTTGTTTGCGTGCGATTTTGCGATCAACGGGTATTTCGAGCTAAGGGCCTCAACGGTAGGACTCCAATCAAACCACTCCATCTTTACGTTCGCCATAGTCGATGCCTTGTGGTTTATCATGGCACCCGTACTGATTGGCAGTAGGACGATGTCAGCAGTGGGAACGGTGATGCAATAGTTTTGCAGAACTGACTCTTCGGAGTGTAGTTCAACCAAGTGCTTGGGCAGAACCAACACTGGAGAGACAGCCACAATTTCACCAACACCGAAGTTTCTTCCAGCAATCAATCCACTTCCTGAATTTAGTATTGGAGATGGACTGACGAAAGTATCTGAGATGCAATGACCAAATTCTTGCAGGTCTTCGATGGAGTATATGTGCGGTGGACTTGGTTCGGATTGCTCATTTGACTCGATATTATGCTCCATATCAAAGCGGCTAAACCAATGATCCCCGTAATGGTTTAGCATTTCTTCACCAGATTGGATATTACCGACACTATGAAAAATAGTCTTCGTGAAGTCGGTGAACGGAAGCAGCGAAACCGCAGGGTCAGAAGGTCCTTCATCTCTCCAAGTGTAGTACACGGTCCGAGGATCGTAGTGATTGTAAATGCTCCCTGCCCCTATCATCAGCATGTCATATCTGTCATCCCCGGTTCCGTATACATAATGTGTCAGCTGTGTTTGTTGTGTCAGTTCTTTTGGGATTGGGAGAGTTGGATTTGACTCGATCTCTTCACCGCTCCTGAACGGTATTCCAGCAACAATTCCTCTTCCCGCGTTGGGTAGTGCAGATGGTATTAAGTATTGGCTGCATGCAGTGACGACGGCTGCGAAAAATGAGGAGAAGAAACAAGTTTTGTAGAACAACATCGGAACAGATCAAAATATGAGGAAAACGAAGTGAGTTGTTCAGATTTATCCGACATTTTCAAATCCGGTCAAAGCGTTCAACGACACTCAACGCCGAAACTTTTGACCATAATTGTTGTTCTTCCCTGCTTCCTGTGCTATCAAAAAGACTTGGAGACGATGCAGTTGGATTGTATTGCCCAGAATTACGCGTGGGGCATTAAAGGAGACCAGTCTGCTGTGGCTAGGTTCAAACGAGCTAGCGATGCAAATTTCGAGATATCTTCCACGGAATGCTATGCTGAGCTATGGTACGGAAGTCAGAACTCACAATTATTTCATAGTTTTACCTTTAAAGTTGAACCATATTTACTTTGGCTATGCAGGATGGGAACACACCCATCAGGGCCGTCTAAAGTTGCGCAAGATGGTGCCTTGCTGATGGATTGGCTTGCTGACAAGCCTCACTCTGTTGGAGTTGTCCCTGAGGAATATCCGTCCAATAACCTGCCCTTCCTTTTTAAAGTTCTGTCTGTTCGCACGGCTTTGTCTGTTCAGGTAACTGTCAACACGGTTCCTGCTTTTTACGAAAGAAGACAATACTGTAGGCTTGTTTACAGAACCTTCCCTTCATATATTCGCAGGCACATCCGGACAAGAAGCTCGCTCAACAGCTCCACGAAAAGTTTCCTTCTATTTATAAAGATCCCAATCACAAGCCTGAGATGGTAATCGCACTGACTCCCTTTGAGTGTATGTGTGGATTCCGAACTATCGCTGAGATCCACCAACACTTGACTGACTTCCCGGAATTCGTGACAATTATTGACCACTCAGGTATTTTATGTGAAACTCTGCAAACTAACATGCAATGCTATTATTTTTTCTTATTTGCCAAAGTACACCGTTGTTTGACTGGCAATGCTTGTCGTTCCTTCCTAACTGTACACGCAGTTTCACACGCAAAGGTGACTCAGGATGTCGCCGCAGCCCATCACGAACATCGTACCGAAGCAGAAGAGCCCCTGCTGCGCCGCTTGCTGGCTGCGTTCATGGACTGCCCCACTGAACTCGCCGCTGACACGCTGTTGACCCTGGTCGCCAGACTGACTGCGGAAATGAATACCCGTTCTCTCAGTGCCCTGGAGAGTTTGCTGCTGCGGTTGCACGAACAATATCCCGGAGACGTGGGCGTGTTTTCTCCGTTGCTGATGAATTATCTCCAACTACAGCCCGGAGAGAGCTTTTTCATCGGGGCCAACGAGCTGCACGCCTATGTCTCTGGCGAGTGCGTGGAGTGCATGGCGCTGTCGGACAATGTGGTGCGCGCAGGCCTCACCCCGAAGTTCAAAGACGTCGAGACGCTGTGCAACATGGTGGTGTACAAGTAAGGATTGTTTCTTTTTTAGCATTCTTGTTCTTTATTTGAGATGCTGAATGTGTTACTTTTTCTCTGCTTGTATAGAGCTCGCCGGCCGAAGTTTCTCACACCCCTTCGTGTTGACAATTGCACCTCGCTGTACCGGTAAGATTTTCCTTTCCTGACAACATACACACAATCATTTAAACATTGCAAATTCAGAATTGCACTAAAACAACGCGCTTTTCTTGCCTTTTCTTGTCCTTCAGGCCGCCAGTGGCTGAGTGCGCGGAGTTCGAAGTGGAGCTGATCGAAGTGCCGCCGAACACTACCTCGTATCACCCCGCAGTGCTCCCCTGTGGCGCCGTGCTGCTGCTGTTCCGCTCTGGCACGGCCCCTGGCAGTGTAGTTCTAACCGCCCAGGGCAGTGCGTTCGAGGGAGTGCAAGAGAGTGTGTTGGATCTAAAAGAAGGGGCTGTGGTGTTTGCAGCGGCCGGGCAAGATATCAGTATCACTACAGGGGCGGATGGAGCGACTTTCTACCGCGCGCACGTCAATTTGAGTGATGTGTAAAAAAAATCTTTTATATATCTTTGAACCAAAACTCTCTGTATGTTTGCACGTCGTTCTTGTTACATCTAATAAAATCAAAAGGCCATATTTTACGCACAAGTGAAGATTGCGCGTACAGCAAGCTAGCTTGACTCCTCTTTCACCCCTTGCTTCAGCTCCTTGCGTATAATTTCTCGTTTCCTCACCAGATTGGCAAGATCCGCCCCGACCCGGGCTTTCACCTCGCTCTGGGCTTGTGTCTTGGAAGGCATTTTCGCATATTCTGCCTCCACCTGCGCCACCACTGAATCCATGTGCTGCATGACCATCTTTTGAAAAGGAGGAGAGAGCGCAGTAATCGAGGGAGGGGCGATGTCTTTGTCAAACTCTGCAGGCCGCCAGGGTGTGGCACCTTTGGCACCCTCTCTGGCCAGATCGAAGATGCGCTTTCCCGATGGGTCAGATTCGCAGGTCCGATATAATTCTTTTAGAAGCCTCTCATCAGGCGCAGACGCGTCCCATTTTAAAGGTGCCTCTCGAAACCGTGATATTTTGTGATTTGTTTTCGCTTTCGATCGCGTTTTCTGAAACTCCTTGATGTCAAAGGTATTGGTGTACTCTCCACTTCTTCTTTTAAAGGGTGAATTCCCTCTGCTCTTCTGACGAGGCGCTTCCTTATGAGTAGCATTGTACGCTTCCTTTGTTTGATTATATGAGTTGCGCATGGTCACGAAAGTATTCATCAAGTCGGTGAAAGGTGTTGGATGGAAGCCAAAGTTGTGAAAGGAAAACTTATGGTGCTCAGCTGGCTGTGGAATTTTCATACTATCATTAGCTCGTTCTCCTATGTGACTTTCTCGCGGCAGAGAACTAATTTTAATGCTGTCTGCGGCGAGTTCACCGATGTGGCTCTCTCTGAATCCGTTGGCTCTTTTTAAACTGTCCGCGGTAATGTAGGCAATATTACTTTCTGCATCTCCGTAGAAAAAGTGGTCGTCGTCGCTATCACTGTCATCATCGTGACCCGTTGCCGGGTTGGTGGGTTTAGTCTCAGTATCGCTGTCCATTTGGAAATAAGTTGTTGGCGTCTCGCCACTCTCTCAACGGGTGCCGTTTCATTTTGGCCAAAATTTGCTGATCTTTAGAGAACAATCGGTAACTTCCACTTCACTTGCTCACTTCACATTCTAGATCGTTCCGAGGTTGCCACGCCGTCAGTTCTGGTATATTCTCGGCTTTCTATTTCAGTTATGTATTTAGGGTAATAGTTTTCGTTGTGATGTCCTCAATCAAGTGCGAGCATTGTCGCAAAACCATAACTGAAGGCAAATATTTGACAGTAGGAACTTCAAAATACCATACGGATTGCTTTCAATGCAAACACTGCAGCCTTGTAATTGAAGGGAAGTTTGTGGAATATGGCCAAAACAAGCGGATTTATCATCCATCATGCGTAGAAAAGGTGCAGGAAGAGGAAGCGTTAAAGAAAGGAAACATTTGCAAAAAGTGCAGGAAGGCTTGCTTCAACGGCAAGTACATTTCACTGGCGGACGGTGGCTTATACCACACAGAGTGCTTTCAGTGCAAGCACTGCAATCTCGTCATTGAGGGAAATTATGTCGAATATGGTGAAAGCAAACAACCGCATCATCCACAATGTGTGGAGAAAGTGCGCACAGAAGAAGCCGTGAAAGCGGGAAAGATCTGTAAAAAGTGCAGACAAGCTTGCTGCAACGGCAAGTATATATCCCTCCCAGATGGTGATTTATACCATGCTGAATGCTTTCAGTGCATTGATTGTGGGAAACTGATATCAGGCAGCTACATCAAGCACGGCGAAGCGAATGTGCCACTGCACGCAGATTGTGCGCGGAAACGGGACATCGCGACAGCCAAAGCGCAGGGCCGAATATGCAAAAAGTGCGAAAAGGTTTGTTTCGAAGGAAGAATCATGACGGTGTCCGAAAATGAAATATACCATGCGGCTTGCTTCACGTGCACTTACTGCAACAAGGCGATCGAGTCGCGGTACGCGCAACATGGCGCAGAAAATTTGCCTTACCATGTTGATTGCTTAGACACTTTACGTGGTACTTTCAGCGGCACCAGCACGAAGAGCAATACGCGCAAAACGGACTCGGCGAACAGCTCATCAAGCAAAGAACCGCCGCGTGTGTGCAAGCAATGCAAACTGGTGTGTGATGTGGGGAAGTTTTACACCACCAAGACAAACGAAATTTACCACGCGAATTGTTTTCGGTGTTCTGATCCCCAGTGCAACGGCGCCATCACGGGAACATATACGGAATACGGGGAACCGCCCTTGCCGTACCATCCTGCCTGTGGCAAAGAGCTGTTCGCACCACGTTGCTGTCTCTGCACGCACACGTTAGAAGGTCAATTTTACAAGCACCCCTTCTTTGAATCAGAGATTTACTGCATGAGCCATGAGACTCGACCGTCGTGCTTTGCCTGCGGGCGCAAGCAGCCGCTGCCGGAGAGTCACCGAGAGGGCTTCGCGGACCTGATGGACGGGCGGTCCCTGTGTGCACAGTGCTCCAGCAGCATCATCGTGGACTCCTCCGAGGCGGCAGCGCTGTACCAGGGCATCGTGGAGTTCATGGGGCGGGAACTGGGACTCTCCATCCCAGCAGGCATGAGGGATGTGCCCATATTGTTGGTCGATTTCCAGTCGCTAAATGAGAATCGAAACAAGCTGGGTGAAGTACTGGGCTATCACACCGACCCTGCTGCAAATGCAGATAGTTCGGAGATTTCCGCTCCTCCCTCGCCACATATTTTACCCAGCGTGGAGCCGGTAAATAACACATTAACCCCAACTCCCGCTCTATTAACCCCTGCGCGCAGAGCCGCGCTGGGTAAGAGCCACTCGGAAGGAATCATTCGCGGAGTGACCATGAGCACCTGTTCCAAAGTCAAATATCTGCCATCCACTGGTCTGCAGTTCGACACTGCGGGCAAAGGGCTTGTGGCGCGGCTGCCCACACCAGAAGTGTATCAGGTGAAACAAGTGCGTGACGTCACCGCGGTGCTTGTCTTGTATGGACTGCCGAGAGATCTCACCGCCTCGATCCTCGCCCACGAAGCAATGCACGTGTGGTTGAAATTGAACAAGTCCTTTCCCTTTCGCATGCCGCCCAAGATCGAAGAAGGATTGTGTCAAGTTATTGCGCACATGTATCTGGAGCACCTCGTCGCCATGGCGGCGCTGAGAGCCACAACCACTGCCCCGGTGTCCGTCCTGGGCGGCGGTTCCGCCAAACTGACTCACACTCCGTCGGTTACTTCCCTCAACTCTCAGGCGGCTCCGCCAAGTGCAGCCCCGTCCTCTGCCCCACGCAGCCCTCTCAAGCGCCCCACCTCGGTGATACTCAAACCCAAAGCGAAACCGAAGATCAAAAGTCTCACCAAATGGTTCAGCGAGCAGATTGAAACAGACAAGTCTCCGATTTACGGACAGGGGTTTCAGGAGGCACACCGCGCGGTGTCTGTATTAGGCCTGCCGGCTGTTTTGTCGTATATCCAGAGGCACCAGTGTCTGCCACCGCTGCGTAAATAAGGTGCATTTCTGTTGGAATCTATAAGATTTTACTGTTTGTACGTTTAAATTAAAGATGAGAGAGAATCAAATTTGACCAGTTATAGAAACACTTTTTTTAATGGTGAAGGGGGTTTAAAAGCTAATAATACCTAGCCAATTGAGTTTACTACACTATGTCAAAAAAGAAAGAAAGTATCCACATATGCACACAAACCCAAGCTTTATTCAGTGGTGTTTCCGTGATAAGGGGACTTGTACTGCTGAGGAGCACTGTGTGGAGCCAGCGCAGGAAGCGAATAAGTCTTCCGGTTGCTGGGGTCCTCCATCCGGTTTTCAAATTCCGCGTCCAGGCCCGCCGAGCGGGTCTCGCGGCCCAGTGCCAGACGGTTCGCGTCGACCTCTTGGTCGTTGCTGAACCGCCGTGTGTCCTTGCCATGCCCCTTGCCGTGACCAGCCGTCTTGGAGCGACCCCCACCCGCGGCGGCCTTGATCTTTCCCGGCGAGGTGAGCGACTCCAGGGTGATCTTGCCCGTGAGTGCCTGGGTGATGATCTTGTTGGCCATGGAAGCGTTGGTGCGTACTTCGTCCATCACCTTCGCGATGGTCTCTTTCTGCAGCTTGGTCTTGGCGGCGGCACGCTTGCGCTCTTGGATCAGACTCTTTCTCTGGTTCAACATGTCCTTGATACGCCTAGAATAAAATTAAAAAATAATTGATAAATAAAAAACGTAGGCAAACAAGGTAAGGACCGAGTGACACACATGGCAGGACAGAGGAACTCAGTGCGACTACAATGTGCATAAAATAATGACTTACTTGTCCTGGTCTTCAATCTTCTTGAGGGTGCCCATGCGCTGGTACTCACTCATGCGCTTCACGCGGTCCACATTCTCGAGCTTCATCTGCGTACGGATCTCTTTCTTCTCACGTGAAATCATGTGGTCCTTCTGGCGCACCTCCTGCACCTGATGGACGTGTTCTTCCTCCTCTTCGAACCGACCCAGCATCTCCTCGGCTTTCATCTGCTCCTCGCGACGCATCTGCATGAGAATCATCTGCCGGCGCTGCTCTTGTAGTTCCAGCTCTTGTGCCTTGAGCGCGCGGTCTTGTTCCTGCTTCGCCAGGTTGGCTTGGCGGATCTGCTCAAACTGTTCTTGCTTGGTCAAGAAATCGTTCTTTTTCTTCTCTTCGATGGTCTTTGCCATCTCCATGTTCTGCTCGATGCGCTTCTCAATGGCCGCTCGTCGCTTGCGCAATGTCTCCGCGGTCTCTTGCTGCTTCTTGAGAATTTGCTCTTGTTTCTTTTTCTCGGCGTACTGCATGCTCTCGAGGCGCTGGCGCAGCTGCATCTGTTCCTCAGCAAAGAACTGCTCCACCTGTCGCTTGTGTTCTTCGTGCTTGCGCTTCTTCTCCTCTTCTTGCTCTCGCGCAAAGCGCCGTTGCTCCTCTGCTTTGCGTTCGTTCTCTTCGATCATCGCGCGCTCGCGTTCATGCATTTCCCTCGCGACAGCAACGCGGTTCTGCTCTTCCGCCTCTTCCAGCGCTTGCTTCTGCAGTTCGCGCAGTCGGCGTTCTTCAGCCATCAGTTTCATGCGCTTTTCTTGCTGCTTCTTGCGAATGGCGTCTTTCTTTTTAGCAGCTTGAATGCGGGCCTCCATGTCCTGAGCGGTTTTGGCTCGGTTCACTTCGAACTGTGATTACAACGCACACAAAGAGAGAGTAGTCAGCGACATGGAATGGTAATCAAATATATTAGAAATGAAGGTTTGTACCTGGATCATTTGTTCGAGTTCTTTCTGTTGCCTCTTTTGCATCTTTTCAATTCGTTGCATTTCCAGTTGGATCAGTGTCGAGTTTTGTTCCTTTTGCTGCTCAAGAATCATTTCGGGCGTCAAAGTCTCAACGGTATTCACATTCGTCACAGCCTCCAGTTCGGCAACCGCCATTCTCTTTCTTTCCAGTCTGCACTGCTTCATGACGTCGTATCTCCTTTGCACGTATGCTTCGTGTCTGATTCGTTGAATTGCGGGATCAAGCCCATTCTCCCAAAATGAATCAATATCGCGTATTTTCAATATCTCGGGATTAATACCAAGCTTAAGGCAGACTTCGGCGCTTCTTGGAGTGAGTGTTATACGTGCAGGTGGAGGGTTTAAGAGCGCAGATGTAACTGATGACACCTGGTTGAAAACATCTTCCAGGCTTATAGGCGGAACGCCCTTCTTTGTCTTCTTCTTGCGCCCATTACTTGAAGTAACAGAGATTACTGAAGGGGATTTCGGAGGAGAATTCATGGTAGTTACAATGTCTAGATTGATCGGCAAGGCCGTTTGATTGTTTTGCGTCATCACAGCGCTGCCGTTTCGCCAATGCCAAAAATTGTACGTACATTTCAGTTTTTTGACGGTTGCACTTGCAATTCGATAGTCGCATCTGCATACACGCAAATCTGGTGAAGTTACACACAGCAGCAGGCGAAAAACAAAAGTAGCACTACTCTAACCATGAATATCTGGCAACTGATGGTGATGTTGGACATATTCTAATACAATATCTAAGCCAAGTAGCTTCACAGCGCGATAAGCCTCACGAAATCCATCTCCGTACACTGGGGACGTGTCGTCTTCAATTTGCTTGCTGAAATAAGATCGCAGGGTGGATTCTTTGGAGTCATTTTGACTCATCTGTGCAACCTCCTCCGTGTCAAACATTCGTATACTTTCCAGATACAGATAGGCAATCACCTGACACAACCCTTCTTCGAGCTTTGGGGTCATTCGAAAAGGAAACTCTTTGTTCAGTTTTAGCCACACATGCATAGCTTCGTGGGCGAGAATCGACGCAATCAGGTCCTTCGGCAGCCCGTATAATACTAACACTGCGGTGACCGCGCGCACCTCTGAGGAGGTAAACAACACCGGCGCTTGTCCTGAGCGAAGCGCTCCTGCTAATTGGCTAAAAGCCAGTGACCCCGTGGGAAAGTGCCGCACCTCACAGCAGGTGCTCAGCGTCAACCCACGCACCGTGCTGGTGCTCGGGTTTGTGGTCTGTCCCGCCACGGCTCCGCTCTCGCCTGCGTTGTGATAACCCAACGCGCTGTCTTTTCGGTTCATGTTTTCGTTCAGGGACTGCACGTCCACGACCAGAACGGGTACGTCGCGCATCTCTGCTGGGATGGAAAGTCCCAGTTCCCGCCCCATGAACTCCACGATGCCCTGGTACAGCGCTGCCGCCTCGGAGGAGTCCACGATGATGCTGCTGGAGCACTGCGCGCACAGGGACCGCCCGTCCATCAGGTCCGCGAAGCCCTCTCGGTGACTCTCCGGCAGCGGCTGTTTGCGCCCGCAGGCAAAGCACGCAGGCAGTGACTCGTGACTCATGCAGTAAATCTCCGATTCAAAGAAGGGGTGCTTGTAAAACCTGCCCTCTAACGTGTGCGTGCACAGACAGCAGCGTGGTTGAAACAACTCTTTGTAGCATTCCGCATGGTATGGCAGTGGCGGCTCACCATAATCTTTGAAGTTTCCAACAATTTGTTCATTGCAGCCACCACATCGAAAACAGCCGAGATGATAAGGAAAGTCAGAGCTGTTATGTTGCAAGTACTGCCCCCTTATTGGGTTGTGACAGGTTCCGCACACAAAACAATCGCTGTGGTACAAGTCTCCATTGGCAGCTTTGGTGGTGCCAAAGGCGCTAAATATAGAGTGTGTACAGGGTTTGCGGCAAGCTCTGCAGTACTCAGCACCAGCGGTCGCAGTCGTGCCGCCTTTGCTCTCCTGGATGGCATTACCATCACCTACATCCTTGTTGTTGCCAATCAAGCCCACCAGTCGACCGAACAAGCCTCCTCCTTGGCCTAGGCTCTCTTTATCTGACTCGCGCTCTGGCTTCGTATTCTTATTATGAATTTGAAAGCCGCCAGCAGTGGATGATAAAGGAGAAGTGGGTGGCTGGGGAGGAGATCTTTCAGATGGGACATACGTTGAAAATCCATCTGACAATGCCTTTTTATTGTAATCTTCGTTGCCCACAGTAGTATCTGGTACTTTCCTTATCGCAACATCAGTGAAGAAAGCTAAATCCTGCGATGCGAACTCATTGGGAGGTTCTTCGGCGCCTTTCAGATTCAAATCCGCAAGTGAATTCTCAATAGCCAACCTAAGCTGCTCCTCTTCCCAAGCGTCCCGATCAACGTCCATGTGAGCACCAACTGCACCTCTAGACAATAAATTCTCCTACACTCTGTTGGTGCACCTGAAGTGTCGTCGGCCTACTCCACATTAAGTCATAATAACAGTACGTACGTTCTTTTGAAACCTCACCAATGACTTTGATGATGAAGTGCGTATTTAAAAAGTACCAGCGAATCTTTGCAGAGCCTTATCAGCCGTTCTACCTGCTCTACACCCGCAGTGTACCCATAGTTGTGAAGTTACCTGTACCCTTAAACGACCAGCAGCCTTTCCGCCCTACTTATCTTAACCTATCTTAACCGTATCAATGTCGCTTGCGGATTCAACGGGAACGTCATCTGTTGCGGACGAATCGTGGATAAACTGGTATTGCAACCTAAACGGCCATAACGTCCTTTGCGAGGTAGATCGCTCGTTTATTGAGGATTCCTTCAACTTGTTCGGACTGAAGCAATTCGTTAATAAGGACTTCAATAAAGCTTTGGCCACTATTCTGGACCGAAACGGTAAAGTGTTCTTTGCAGGTTGCACATTCAGCTTGGCTAATACAGCGATTTGTTTTATGTTCTTTATGTGTATAGAAAGCGAGCCGGATGATGATATGGAGTTAGACAGATCAGCAGCCCTGCTCTACGGACTCATTCACGCACGATACATAATCACCTCCAACGGGCTCAACGCAATGGTAACATTCCTTTTTACAGCCCTATACCCATATACACACACCATTAGAAACTAACTCTATTTCATCCTTAACCTTTTTTCGATTCAGCAAAAGAAGTATCTTCACAACGAATTCGGCGAATGCCCCAGGGCGTACTGCCAGAACCAACCAGTTTTACCGGTACGTGTATCTCTTTCTCATAATCTTTATCGAACTGTTTATCATGCACAGTGCGTTCAATCACTGAGCTAACTTAAATTTATCCCTGTTTTTCTCTGTTGCAGGTTGGTCTTTCGGACGATCCCGGAGTGGGTTGCTGCAAGTTGTTCTGCCCTCGGTGCCGAGAGCTGTATCAGTGCCCTCACAACCAACGACGTATGCATATTTGCTGATGCACACTGTTTTTTCCAACTGTTTAATCAGTGTTGTTCGAAGATTTCGTTTATCTAACGTTTACAATTTATTAATTTTAGACGTGGATGGAGCGTATTTTGGCATGTCTTTCGCCCACATTTTTCTGATGACCTTTGACGAGCTGGTGCCCACTGTGCCCACTGCCACGTACGTACCGCGAGTCTTTGGTTTCAAGATACACAGCAGCAGCAACAGCATGCCCAAGAAGATTGTCGTTCTTGACCTAAACAGTTCCGCCAGTGACGCCAGTTCAAGCAACAATTTGAACAGCAGCGACAACAACAATGGTGAAGAAGGCAGAGCGCGGGACAAAAAGAAGAAGAAGAATGGTGCGCGAAGCAAAGACACCTCTGGTGCAC
>LNAP01003881.1_pt1 | contig 14154 bp, 10 predicted proteins | sample 602601 | NCBI WGS metagenome assembly LNAP01 (sample SAMN02440304, study PRJNA202911) | soil metagenome | biome: Subtropical and temperate rainforests or woodlands; isolation source: soil samples (1 kg each in a 20% v/v slurry with milli Q water) were... ...
TGGTGGTCTCCCTGAATCCGTTCAAGGCCAACATGGCGTTTTGTGATGTGATGTTGCCTGTTTCGCCGTTCACCGAAACCTCTGGCACCTTTGTCAATGCCGAAGGCCGCGCCCAAAGCTTCCATGCCGTGGTGCAGCCCCTGGGTGAAACCCGTCCAGCCTGGAAAGTGTTGCGGGTGTTGGCCAATATGCTCGAGGTGCCAGGCTTTGACTTCAACTCGTCAGACGACATCCTGCAAAGTATTCCCGGCCTGAGCTCCGGTGAAGGCGTGCAGGTGTCACCCGATCGACTCAGCAACCGCACCGCAGCGTCCATCAAGCTGGGTGCGCCAGCAAGTGCGCCCGTGCTTGCTTCTATTTATCAACTGGATGGCATCGTGCGCCGCGCTCCTGCGCTGCAGCAAACAGCGGATGCCCGGGCCGCTGAAACCCAGGAGGTGGCAGCATGAGCGACTTCATTTTCAATTTTGGTCAGGGCTTGCTGGATGCACACTGGTGGGTCGCCATCGCCTGGCCCATCATCTGGGCGCTGATCAAGGTCACCGTGGTCTTGATGATCGTGTTGGGGGCTGTGACCTATGCCACGCTGTGGGAGCGCAAGTTGCTGGGTTGGGTGCAGATTCGGATCGGCCCGAATCGCGTGGGCCCCTGGGGTTTGCTGCAGCCCATCGCCGATGCCTTGAAGCTGATGACCAAGGAGATCGTGCGACCAGGCAAATCGGACAAGTTTTTGTTTTACCTTGGACCGGTCATGACGGTGGCGCCAGCATTGACAGCCTGGGCCGTCATTCCGTTCGGCCCGGAGATCGCGGTCGCTAACCTGAACGCGGGCTTGCTGTTTTTCATGGCCATCGCGTCCATGGAAGTTTATGGCGTGATCATTTCGGGTTGGGCGTCCAATTCCAAGTACGCGTTTCTTGGTGCCTTGCGTGCTTCTGCCCAAATGGTCAGTTACGAAATTGCCATGGGTTTTTGCTTCCTGATTGTCTTGATGGTGTCCGCCAGCCTGAACATGTCGGACATCGTGGCAGGGCAGGGCAAGGGTTACTTTGCTGACATGGGTCTGAACTTTTTGTCCTGGAACTGGTTGCCGCTGTTGCCGATTCTGGTGATATTCTTTATTTCTGGTCTGGCTGAAACCAATCGCACGCCATTCGACGTGATTGAAGGTGAGTCCGAGATCGTGGCGGGCCACATGGTCGAATACTCCGGCATGTCCTGGGCCATGTTCCAGATGGCTGAATATTCCAGCATCTGGATACTCTCGATCATGTCCGTCACCTTGTTTTTTGGTGGCTGGATGTCGCCCATCGACAGCGCCCTGTTCAACTGGATTCCCGGTTGGATCTGGCTTGGCATCAAAACCTTTTGCATGATGACCCTGTTCATCTGGGTGCGCGTCACCTTTCCCCGTTTCCGCTATGACCAGATCATGCGTTTGGGCTGGAAAGTCTTTATCCCAGTGGCCTTGGTGTGGCTGGTGGTGGTTGGGGTGTGGATGCAGACCCCATGGAACATTTGGAAGTAATTCGAGCTGTTTATGACTACCCCAACTTTAAATACTGTGGCAAAGCCTGCGGCAAGCGCCTTCTCTCTGAAGGATTTCCTGTCCAGCTTCATGCTGGTCGAGTTGCTCAAGGGCATGCGGCTTACGGGCAAGTATGCGTTTCGCAGCAAGATCACACTCGAATACCCCGAAGAAAAAACACCTCTGTCGCCGCGTTTTCGCGGGCTGCACGCGTTGCGTCGCTACGAGAACGGCGAAGAGCGCTGCATTGCCTGCAAACTGTGCGAAGCGGTTTGCCCGGCCATGGCGATCACCATCGAGTCCGAGGTTCGCGATGACGGCTCGCGCCGCACCAGTCGCTACGACATCGACTTGACCAAGTGTATTTTTTGCGGTTTTTGTGAGGAAAGCTGTCCGGTTGACTCCATTGTGGAAACACACATCCTCGAATACCACGGTGAAAAACGGGGCGACCTGTACTTCACCAAGGAAATGCTGCTGGCCGTGGGCGATCGCTATGAGCGTGAAATCGCTGCCAACAAGGCGGCAGACGCCAAGTACCGCTGACCACTTAGAAAGATAAATGAGCTATGGATGTCAAGACGGGTCTGTTTTATGTTTTTGCGACCGTGCTGTTGCTGGCAGCGTTTCGTGTGATCACGACGCGCAACCCGGTGCACGCGGTGTTGTTCCTGGTGCTGGCCTTTTTTCAGGCATCCATGATCTGGATGTTGCTGGAGGCCGAATTCCTCGCGATCACGCTGGTGCTGGTGTATGTGGGTGCCGTGATGGTGCTGTTCCTGTTCGTGGTGATGATGCTTGACATCAACATGGATGGCGTTCGCCAGGGCTTCTGGAAGCATTTGCCGCTGGCAGCCGTCATCGGCGCGGTCATCATTGGCGAAATGTCGGCCGTTTTGTTGGCAGGCTTCCCGATCAGCGAGGCACCTGCGGCGATGACCGGCCTTGGTCAGACACCGGTGGCTGTCTCCAACACCAAGGCGCTGGGTCTGTTGATGTATACCCATTACCTTTACCCGCTCGAAGTGGCTGCCGCCATTTTGCTGGTGGGCATGATTGCCGCGATTGCCCTGACCTTGCGCCATCGCAAGGACGTCAAGGCCATTGATCCTGCCGATCAGGTCCGTGTGAAATGGGCCGATCGTCTGGTGGTCGTCAAGCAGGATGCCACGAAAGCTGCGCCCTCCGCGCCCGCCGCAGAGACCCCGATCGAGGAGAAAAAAGCATGACGCTCACGCTGGGCCACTATTTGACTTTGGGGGCGATCCTGTTTGCGCTCTCTGTGATTGGTATTTTTCTCAATCGGAAAAACCTGATTGTTCTGCTGATGGCGATTGAACTCATGCTGTTGGCGGTCAACACCAACTTTGTCGCCTTCTCACATTATTTGGGCGACCTGAACGGCCAAATCTTCGTTTTCTTTATTCTGACGGTGGCCGCGGCCGAGACTGCCATTGGTCTGGCCATTCTGGTGCTGTTGTTCCGTCTTAAATCCAATATCAATGTGGACGAACTTGATTCGCTGAAGGGTTAACAAAAATGAGTCAAACCCTCTCTTCTTCGACGCTGCTGGTGGTCGCCCTGGCCCCGCTGGTGGGCGCTCTGGCGGCCGGTGTTCTGGGCACCAAATTTGGCGGCAACGTGATCGGGCGTCGCCTGTCGCACTCTGTCACCATTCTGGGTGTGTTGCTGTCTTTCGTGTTGTCGGCCATGACACTGCAGAGTGTGGTGGTCGATGGCGCCCGCTTCAATGAAACCATTTACACCTGGATGGTGGTGGGTGGTCTCAGGATGGAAATTGGTTTCCTGGTGGACGGCCTGACCGCCATGATGATGTGCGTGGTGACCTTTGTGTCCTTGATGGTGCACATCTACACCGTGGGTTACATGGAAGAAGACGAAGGCTACGACCGCTTTTTTGCCTACATTTCCCTGTTCACCTTCTCGATGCTGATGCTGGTCATGAGCAACAACATGTTGCAGTTGTTCTTTGGCTGGGAAGCGGTGGGCCTGGTGTCTTATTTGCTGATCGGTTTCTGGTTCAACAAACCCAGCGCCATTTTTGCCAACATGAAGGCCTTTTTGGTGAACCGGGTTGGTGACTTCGGTTTTATCCTGGGCATCGGTTTGCTGGTGGCCTACACGGGTTCGCTCAATTACAGCGAAGTATTTGCACAGTCGGGCGAGTTGGCCAAGATGACGTTGCCCGGCACCGACTGGATGCTGATCACGGTGGCCTGCATCTGTTTGTTCATCGGTGCCATGGGCAAGTCGGCCCAGTTCCCGCTGCATGTCTGGTTGCCTGACTCCATGGAAGGCCCCACCCCGATTTCTGCCCTGATCCACGCTGCCACCATGGTGACAGCAGGTATTTTCATGGTGGCCCGCATGTCGCCGCTGTTTGAGCTCAGCGACACTGCGCTCAACTTTATCCTGATCATCGGCGGTATCACGGCGCTGTTCATGGGTTTCCTCGGCATCATCCAGAACGACATCAAGCGCATCGTGGCGTACTCCACGCTGTCGCAGCTGGGTTACATGACGGTCGCGCTGGGGGCCTCGGCCTATTCGGTGGCCGTGTTCCACCTGATGACCCATGCGTTCTTCAAAGCCTTGCTGTTCCTGGCGGCCGGCTCGGTCATCATGGGTGTGCATCACAACCAGGACATCCGCTGGATGGGTGGCTTGCGCAAGTACATGCCCATCACCTGGTTGACTTGCCTGCTGGCTTCGCTGTCATTGATTGGCACACCCTTCTTCTCGGGCTTTTATTCCAAAGACGAGATCATCATGGCGGTGCATGCCAGCCAGTTACCCGCGGCCGGTTTTGCCTATTTCGCGGTGCTGGCGGGTGTCTTCATCACCGCCTTCTATTCTTTCCGCCTCTATTTCCTGGTGTTTCACGGCAAGGAGCGTTTCGACCAGAATCCGGAGGTCCACCACGCTCATGGTCATCACGGCCACGACGACAAGCCGCATGAATCGCCTTGGGTGGTGACCGTGCCTTTGATCCTGTTGGCTATTCCCTCGGTACTGATTGGTTTCATCACCATCGGCCCGATGCTGTTTGGCGACTTCTTCAAGGATGCCATTTTTGTGAATGCGGAAATTCACCAGGCGATGGAATTGCTCCGCGAAGAATTTCACGGTCCGGTTCAGCTGGCGCTCCACGGCCTGAGTGCAGCGCCTTTCTGGCTGGCTTTGGCCGGCGTGGTGAGTTCCTACTACATGTACATGGTGAACCCGGCCCTGCCTGCAGCCATCAAGCGCAGCTTCATGCCGATCTACACCTTGCTTGAAAACAAGTACTACATGGACTGGTTCAATGAAAACGTGTTGGCCCCGGCGGCTCGCGGTCTGGGTGTGGCGCTTTGGAAAGTGGGCGACGAGGCCGTGATTGACGGTGCGGTCGTGAATGGTTCCTGGCGCATTGTGGGCTGGGTCTCGGGTGTGGTGCGAAAGCTCCAGACCGGTTACCTGTACGACTATGCGCTGACCATGGTCCTGGGTATCTTTGTTCTGATGACGTACTTCGTCTGGCTCAAATAGGAGAAAACTAAAAATGGGTTTGCTGAGCCTGGCTATTTGGACACCGATTGCCTTCGGTGTGGTGTTGCTGGCACTGGGTCGTGATGATCAGGTGCGGGCTGTTCGTTGGATCGCACTGCTGGGGGCGGTGCTCAGTCTGTTGGTGACTTTGCCGCTTTACACACGGTTTGATGTCACAACAGCTGCCATGCAGTTTGTCGAGACTACGCCCTGGATCAATCGTTTCAACATCAACTACCACCTCGGTATTGATGGCATTTCGGTGTGGTTTATTCTGCTCACTGCCTTCATCAACGTGATTGTGGTGATTGCCGGTTGGGAAGTCATTACCAAACGGGTCAACCAGTACATGGGCGCCTTCCTGATCTTGAGCGGGCTCATGATCGGTGTCTTTTGTGCGCTGGACGGCATGTTGTTCTATGTCTTCTTTGAAGCCACCCTGATCCCGATGTACCTGATCATCGGTATCTGGGGCGGACCCAACAAGATCTACGCGGCGTTCAAGTTTTTCCTGTACACGCTGCTGGGTTCCCTGCTGATGCTGATTGCCCTGATCTACCTGTACAACACCGCCGGTGGCAGCTTTGATTTGCTCGCCTGGCACAAGTTGCCGCTGGGGCAAACGGCGCAGACGCTGCTGTTCTTCGCCTTCCTCGCTGCCTTTGCGGTCAAAGTGCCGATGTGGCCGGTGCACACCTGGTTGCCCGATGTGCACGTCGAAGCGCCTACCGGTGGTTCGGCGGTCCTTGCCGCGATCATGCTGAAGCTGGGTGCCTATGGTTTCCTGCGTTTTTCCCTGCCCATTGCCCCCGATGCGGCCCATGAATGGTCGGGCCTGATGATTGGTTTGTCGCTGGCGGCGGTCATTTATGTCGGCCTGGTGACCATGGTGCAAAAGGACATGAAGAAGCTCGTGGCCTATTCGTCAGTGGCGCACATGGGTTTTGTCACCCTGGGTTTCTTTATTTTCAATGACCTCGGCATGGCCGGCGGCATTGTGCAAATGATCTCCCACGGCTTTGTCTCGGCGGCCATGTTCCTGGGCATTGGTGTGCTGTACGACCGGGTGCATTCGCGTGAAATTGCCGCTTACGGCGGTGTCGTGAATACCATGCCCAGATTCACCACCTTTGCCCTGTTGTTCATCATGGCCAATTGCGGCCTGCCTGGCACCGCTGGTTTTGTCGGTGAATGGATGGTGATTCTGGCTGCTGTCAAGGTCAACTTCTGGATCGGTATGGCCGCTGCCAGTGCGCTGATTTTTGGCGCTGCCTATTCGCTGTGGATGTTCAAACGGGTGTACCTGGGGCCGGTGGCCAACGACCATGTCAAGCATCTGAAAGACATCAATGCGCGTGAGTTCCTGTTTCTGTCATTGCTGGCCATTGCCATCCTTTACATGGGCGTGTATCCCAAGCCGTTTACCGATGTGATGGACGTGTCAGTGGCCGAGCTGCTGAAACATGTGGCCATGACGAAATTGAACTGATCAGTCTGTACTGACAACTTTGAGATAAGAGATACATATGATTGACAACATCAGTTTGATCGCGGTCTTTCCGGAAATCATCTTGCTGGTCATGGCTTGTGTGATTGCCCTGTTTGACCTGGGCGTCAAAAGCCATACCCGCACCGCCACCTATGTCGTGACCATGTTGACGCTGGCTGTGGTGGCCGCCTTGCTGGCCAATGCAGCCACCAACGGCCAGACGCTTTACGGTTTTGGCAACATGGTGGTCAGTGATGTGATGAGCAACTGGCTCAAATGTTTTGCCACGATTGCCGTCATGGTGACGCTGGTTTACGGCCGGCACTATGCGGCTGAGCGCGACATGCTGCGGGGCGGCGAGCTCTTTGTGCTGAGCCTGTTTTCCTTGCTCGGCATGTTTGTCATGATCTCTGGCAACAATTTTCTGGTGATCTACATGGGTGTGGAGTTGTTGACCCTGTCAAGCTACGCCCTGGTGGCCCTGCGTCGTGACTACGTGCTGTCCGTTGAGGCCGCCATGAAGTATTTTGTGCTGGGCGCGCTGGCTTCGGGTTTCCTGCTTTACGGTATGTCGATGCTGTATGGCGCCACCGGCACGCTCAACCTCCAGGAGGCTTTGACGGCGATTCATTCCGGTCAGATCAAGCACCAGGTCCTGATTTTCGGTCTGGTCTTCATCGTGGCCGGTTTGGCCTTCAAGCTCGGTGCGGTGCCATTTCACATGTGGATCCCCGACGTTTACCAGGGTGCGCCCACGGCCATCACCCTCATGATCGGCGGCGCCCCCAAACTGGCGGCGTTTGCCGTGTTGATTCGCTTGTTGGTTGAAGGCTTGCTGCCCTTGGCGTTTGACTGGCAACAGATGTTGATGTTGCTGGCCATCGGCTCGCTCGCGGTGGGTAACCTGGCGGCCATCGCGCAGACCAACATCAAGCGCATGCTCGCCTACTCGACCATTTCGCACATGGGTTTTGTCTTGATCGGCATGATGTCAGGCATCGTGATGAGTCATCCCGGGGCGGCCGGCAACGCCTATGGCGCGTCCATGTTCTATGTGGTCTCCTATGTGTTGACCACCCTGGCCAGTTTTGGTGTGATTTTGCTGTTGACGCGAAGTGGTTTTGAGAGCGAAGAGATCTCGGATCTGGCTGGCTTGAACCAGCGCAGCCCGCTCTACGCCGGCATCATGGCGCTGTGTCTGTTCTCGCTGGCTGGTATTCCGCCCATGATTGGCTTCTACGCCAAATTGGCGGTGTTGCAGGCTTTGCTGGCATCCGGTGGAACCCTGCAACTCGTGCTCGCCGTGTTCGCCGTCATGATGTCGCTGGTTGGTGCCTTCTACTACCTGCGCGTGGTCAAGGTGATGTATTTCGACGCCCCGTCGGGCAGCGCCGGACCCATCACGGCACCCTTTGAAGTCCGCGCCGTGCTCTCGCTCAATGGGGCCCTGCTGCTGATTCTGGGTATCGTTCCTGGCGGATTGATGGCTCTGTGCGCCAACGCCGTCAAGCAAATGCTGACGACCTGAAGCGCTCGTTCTGCAAGCCAACGAACGCTCCATGGACACTGGTGCGATGGACCATCTGATTGAGAAAAAGTTAAGTAGCACCGAGGTCTTCAAGGGACGCCTCCTTCATGCGTACCGGGACGTGGTCAGCCTGCCTGACGGCTCCCAGGCCACCCGTGAATACGTGGTGCACCCGGGCGCCGTCATGGTGGTGCCGCTGCTCGAAGATGCCTCCGGAAGCACGCGGGTGGTGCTGGAGCGCCAATTTCGTTATCCCGTGGGCCGCGTCATGGTTGAGTTTCCTGCGGGCAAGCTCGACGCCGGTGAAAGCTGCTTTGCGTGTGCCCAGCGTGAACTGCGCGAAGAGACCGGTTTTACTGCCCGCCAATGGGCGCACGCGGGGGTGTTGCACCCGCTCATCGCCTACTCCACAGAATTCATCGACATCTGGTTTGCACGCGGCTTGCAAATGGGCCCGCGAAACCTGGACGAGGGTGAGTTGCTGGATGTTTTTACGGCCACGCCCGACGAGTTGCTCGACGGGTGCCGCCAGGGGCTGGTCACCGACGGCAAGACGCTGACGGCGGTACTTTGGCTGCAAAACGTTCTATCAGGGAATTGGTCGCTTGACTGGCATGATGCAGCCTGAACAGGCCATGTGATTTGTGCATATGTAGATGAGTCGGGTGGCCTCCGGCCGCTGCAGTTCGCTCGGGCTTCCTAGAATCATGGGCATTCAAAGCATTCGAAGCATTCGAAGCATTCACTGGAGACCTGCATGACCCCTGCCACCCTTGCCGACCTGCGAAGCTACACCCTGGAAAACGCGGGCGCTGCCGCCCCGGTGCTGGCTGACTTTGTGTCCGCTTATTTTGACAACACCGATCCTGATGAACTGCAACAACGCGGCTCCGCCACGCTGCTGGCCCTGGCCGCAGCGCACTGGCGCCTGCTGGACGCGGTGCCAGGCGTTTCTGGCGAACGCATTCGTGTCTACAACCCGACGCTGGCCGAAGACGGTTTTGACAGTGAACACACCGTCATTCAAATGGTTCACGACGACATGCCGTTTCTGGTGGATTCGGTCACCATGGCCATCAACCGCAGCGGCCGCATGGTGCACTGGATTGTTCATCCGCTGCTCGCGGTCGAGCGCGACGCCCACGGCCAGGCAGCCAAGGCCACGCTCGCCCGGGAGGATGGCGTCCCCAGGCGTCAGATTTCTTCGCTGATTCTGGTGGAGTGCGATCGCATTTTGCGTCCGGCTGATCGCGACCAGTTGGCTGCTGAGCTGGCGCAGGTGTTGCATGACGTCAACGCCGCGGTCACCGACTGGGCACCCATGCTCCAGCACCTGCAAGCGGTGCGTGAAGCCTCATCGCGCTCGCCCTTGTCGGCCAAGGGTCAACATGAGGGCGTTGAGTTTTTGCACTGGCTTGAGTCACAGCATTTCACTTTCCTGGGGGCGCGTGACTACCAGTTGTTGCGTGAAGAAGACGGCATCAAGCTGGTGGCCGTGCCTGAATCCGGCCTGGGCATTTTGCGCGGTGAGCCCAAAACACCGGTCAGCCGCTTGCCTTTGGACGCGCTCGAATTTCTGGACTCCGACCAGCTGGTGCTGGTTACCAAAGCCATGACGCGGGCCACCGTGCACCGCCCGGCCTGGCTCGACTGCCTGACGGTGAAGCGCTTCGACGATGCCGGCAAAGTCATTGGCGAGGCCCGTTTCCTGGGGCTTTACACCTCCAAGGCCTATGCCGCCGCCGTGGGCGACATTCCGCAAATCCGGCGCCGCGCGGCCGACGTGAAGGCCGCCGTCGGCGTGCTGCCCGAGAGCCATGCGGCCAAGTCCTTGCAGACCATTCTCGATGCCTACCCGCGCGACGAACTGTTTCAGGTCGATACCGCCACGCTGATCAACCATGCCGTGGGTATCCTGCGGCTGCAGGAGCGCCAACGGGTTCGCGTTTTCCTGCGTCGCGACCCTTTTGGCCGCTTCACCTCGGCGCAGGTCTTTGTGCCGCGTGACCGCTACAACACCGAGCTGCGCTCGCGGATCGGTGACGAGCTTTGCCGGGCGCTCGATGGCCAGTCGATCGAGTTCACCCCGACGCTGACCGACAGTCCGTTGGCCCGCATTCACTACTTCGTCAGAGCCCGCCAACAAGCCCCCCAAAATGTCGATGTGTCGGCGCTTGAACTTCGCATTAGCCAGCTCTCCCAGCGCTGGGAAGACGATTGCAGGCAAGCGCTGCTGCACATCCATGGTGAGAGCCAGGGTCTGGCGTTGGCCAGCCGTTTTGCCGACAGTTTCCCGGCCGCTTACCAGGAAGATTTCTCCGGTCGCATGGCTGCCGACGACGTGCAGGTACTCGCCAGCCTGTCGCCCGAGCGGCCCATGGCGGTGCGCCTGTACCGCCCGCTCGACAGTGCGCCCGGCATGGTGCGATTCAAGATTTTCAGCCGGGTCAAAGTCGCGCTGTCCGATTCACTGCCGGTGCTCGAACGCATGGGCGCGCGCGTGCTCGACGAGCATCCCTACCAATTGCAGCCGGCGTTGACCGATGCCGCAGCAGCAGATGACTGGATTCACGATCTGGGCCTGCAGCTGCCGCCCGAGGCCGAGTTTGCCCGGATACGCGAGCGTTTTGAGGCCTTGTTCGTGCAGGTCTGGTGCAAGGCGATTGAGAGCGACGACCTCAACAAGCTGGTGCTGGTGACCTCGCTCGACGCCCGCGCCATCGCTGTGTTGCGCGCTTACACGCGCTACTTCACCCAGCTCAATTTTCCTTACAGCCAAAGCTATCTGGAAGCGGCCTTGTTCAAGAATGCCGCCTCGGCGCAAGCCCTGGTCGAGTTGTTTGAGGCCCGTTTCAATCCGGCGCAAACCCAGGATCGTGCGGCGCTGCAAACCAGTGTGAACGCGACCCTTGACAGCCAATTAAGCGCTGTGGCCAGCCTGGACGAAGACCGCATCCTGCGCCAATACCACCGCAGCATTCTGGCCACCGTGCGCACCAACGTGTGGCAGACCACGCCAGCCGGCGGCGACAAGCCCTACATGAGCTTCAAGTTCCGCTCGCACGACGTCCCCGGCATGCCCGAGCCCAAGCCGCTGTTTGAAATCTGGGTCTATTCGCCGCGCGTCGAGGCCATCCACCTGCGCATTGACAAAGTGGCGCGTGGCGGCCTGCGCTGGTCGGACCGGCGCGAAGACTTCCGCACCGAAGTTCTGGGTCTGGTGAAGGCCCAGCAAGTCAAAAACACGGTGATCGTGCCGGTCGGCTCCAAGGGCGGCTTCGTGCTGAAAAACCCGCCGCCCGCCAGCGACCGCGACGCCTTCATGGCCGAGGGCATTGCCTGCTACAAGCTGATGCTCTCGGGCATGCTCGACGTCACCGACAACCTGGTCAAGGGCCAGGTGGTGGCACCCCAAAACGTGGTCCGTCACGACGGCGATGACCCTTACCTGGTGGTCGCGGCCGACAAAGGCACGGCCAGTTTCTCCGACATTGCCAACAGCGTCTCGGCCGACTACGGTTTCTGGCTGGGTGACGCGTTCGCCTCGGGCGGCTCGGTGGGCTACGACCACAAGGAAATGGGCATCACCGCCCGCGGTGCCTGGGAGTCGGCCAAGCGCCATTTCAGGGCCTTGTCGCACGACATCCAGACCACGCCCTTCACCGTGGTCGGCATCGGCGACATGTCGGGTGATGTCTTTGGCAACGGCATGCTGCTGTCAACCCAGATCAAGCTGGTGGCCGCGTTTGACCACCGCCACATCTTCATCGACCCCGCGCCCGATGTGGCGCGCAGTTTTGCCGAGCGCCAACGCCTGTTCCATCTGCCGCGCTCCAGTTGGGACGACTTTGACCGCAGCGTGCTGTCGGAAGGCGGCGGCATTTACCCGCGTTCGGCCAAGTCGATCCATTTGTCCGAGGCGGCGCGCGCGGTGCTCGGCATCGAGGCCACGGAGCTGTCACCCAGCGACCTGATTCATGCGCTGCTGCAGGCGCCGGTGGACATGCTCTACAACGGCGGCATCGGCACCTATGTCAAGTCGTCGCAAGAAAGCCATGCGCAGGTGGGCGACAAAGGCAGCGACGCGTTCCGGGTCAATGGCGGGCAACTGCGCTGCAAGGTGTTGGTCGAAGGCGGCAACCTGGGTTGCACCCAGCTCGGGCGCGTTGAATATGCCCAGGCCGGCGGCCTGATCTACACCGACGCCATCGACAACTCGGCCGGCGTCGACTGCTCCGACCATGAAGTCAACATCAAGATTTTGCTGGACCGGGTGGTCGAGGCGGGCGACCTCACGCTCAAGCAGCGCAATGACCTGCTGGCCTCCATGACCGACGAAGTGGCGCATCTGGTGCTGGCCGACAACTATTACCAGACGCAGGCGCTCGACGTGGCCTGCCACCGTCCCCTGTATCTGCTGGCGGGTCAGCAGCGGCTGATCCAGTGGCTCGAAGGAGCCGGGCGCCTGAACCGGGCCATCGAGTTCCTGCCCAGCGACGAAGAATTTGTGCGTCGGCGCTCGCTCAAACAGGGCCTGACGGCCCCCGAAGGCGCGGTGCTGCTGGCTTACGCCAAGATGTCGGTGTTTGATGACCTGCTGGCCAGCAACTTGCCCGACGACCCGTATTTCAGCCGCGTTCTCAAGGCCTATTTCCCCAAGGCCTTGACCGAGAAATTCTCCGCCGCCATTGACCTGCACCCGCTCAAGCGCGAAATCATCGCCACCTATGTGGCCAACACCGTGGTCAATCGCAGCGGCGCCACCTTCGTGAACTTTCTGGCGGCCGAGGCCGCCGCCAGCACCGCCGATGTGGTGCGGGCCTATACGCTGGCGCGGGAAATCTTTGATCTGGAACCCTTGTGGGACCAGATCGATGCGCTCGACGGCGTCGTGGCCAGCAGCCTGCAGCTCGACCTGTTGGGCAAGCTCATCGCCATTGCCCAGCGTGCCTCACGCTGGATGTTGCGCGCGCGCTCCAAGGCCGCCGACCTGCCCACCCTGATCGCACGCTACCAGCCCGGCGCCCGTGAGCTGCGCGCCAATCTGGACAACTGGTTGCCGGCCAGTGCCGCAGCCAGTTGGCAACAGGCCACGCAGCAACTGGCGCAGGCCGGCGTGGCGCCGGAATTGGCACGCACGCTGAGTGCGCTGGAATTCATTTTCCCGGCGCTCGACCTGGTCGACCTGACCGAGCAGGCCGTCGCCAGCTACAAGTTTCAGACCATCGGCCGGCTCAAGGAAATGGCCCGCCGCGCCGGGCTGGACCGAGCTGATCCTGATCTATCCCGACCGCGTGGGCGGGATCGCCGCCACTTGCGAGCGCATGAGCAGTGGCACATGGATGTGGTCATCGTGTCTGTGGGGTATGTGGCGCAACGACCGCCTCAGCGGTAATGGCATGGAATGGACCTATGTCGGCACCGCGCGCTATGTGGGAACATTCCGCGGTGGCCTCAAACACGGATCCGGCGTGATGCGCCACCGAGGGTGCTGCATCCCTCTGGGAATGAATCCCATACTTGTCTACCTCAACAGGCATCTATCGAGGCGTCTTGGCCCATGCGCGACCAAGATCCACGGCGAATGGGACGACGGCAGATTGTCTGGACGCGCCATGGTGATCACGCCCTGCGGTATCTCTGTCGTCGCAATGTATCAGTGGGATTCGCTCAGGTCGATCATCGGCATGGTGCTCCCACCGCGCCCGGCGCGCGCAGGGAGACCTGCCTTGGGGGGAATCGTAATCGAGGGCATTCGATGGCGTATTCGCGCGACTTCGGCTAGCATAGGCGCAAAGACCTTTTACTTGTCGTGTGAGATCGTCGTGCCATGGGAGCGCCGAGCGCTCGACGCCTACGTCGCCTACATCGAGGGCGGAGGCATGTGTTACGCGCGCTCTATGGTGGATGCCGTGATCGACCTGGCCAACGACACGCGCCGACTGCTCAATGGCCGGTGCAAGCCGCCCGCAGATGGGTACCACGATTTCGTCGCCTGATGAACGGCAGACGGGCAGATCCCGAGAATTGCTCCATTTGTCGAGCGCACGATGCTGGCGC
>LNAP01007007.1_pt1 | contig 14150 bp, 12 predicted proteins | sample 602601 | NCBI WGS metagenome assembly LNAP01 (sample SAMN02440304, study PRJNA202911) | soil metagenome | biome: Subtropical and temperate rainforests or woodlands; isolation source: soil samples (1 kg each in a 20% v/v slurry with milli Q water) were... ...
GGACAACGGCGCGTTCTTCCGCGCTCAAATGGTTGTAATGCCTGGACATGCTGACACCCTACTGGTTAGTGGGTGTTGCACTTGGAAATTGAGTCTAAGATCTGTTCGCGCCGGTCGGCGTTGCCTTGGCCGGGTCTTTAATGTCATCGGGTAGGGGAACCAGATAGCAGCATAGCGACGTCGAGGTCGAAGCCTTGTGGGGCTTGGTGTAGCGATCAATCCAGCGGATGAAATACAACCACGAACCGTCGGGGTAGTCCGTGAAGTCCATCGTGCGCGAATCGATACCTAGCAGCGCATCGTATCGGCAGCAGCCGCAAGAACTTTAGATCGACAGATACTGCAGATATACGTCTGAAACCAACAAGCGTCTTTGCACTTAGACAGTCAAGTCCAGGAAGCTATCAGATTGGCCCCAGAGCCATCTGCCCGCTGGTCTGGAATCCGTGGCCAGCTTGGTGCTGGTAGGGTTCGTGCCCCAAGTTTGGGGCGGGGAGGCGACGCTACCAACGCACAGCGCGATACGGTCTCCGGCGTGCGATCGCCCGGCCACACAAAGGCGAGCTGTATCAAGGAGGAAGTCAACCATACAGCGCTTGGTGAATACGTCGCTTGACTGGATTCGCGGGTCCGTTTATTAAGTGGTTAGTTCTCACATCAAGCTAGGATCGCATGCCACATATTCAAACCATCACTTCGATTATTTCTGCCCTATTTGCGCTTGTGGCGGCGTTCCTCTGGCTAGTTTCAGCACGCGCAAAGGTCAAGGCGGGCAAGCGCCCCAACAACCCTGACGGGCTCCAAGCGGCACATATCTACATCGGAAGCGGAGAGAGAGTGCGAACTTGTTGAAACTCTTGTTCGGCAAAGCAGGTGGAGCCGCTGGCCGGCGATCGCCGCTTGCTCATAGGCTATCTTTCAAGCCGTCACCATTTTTAAGTTCTAGAGTGACACCTGCCAATTCACTCAAGCCGAACTCGCCTCGCGGGTCGGCTTAGTTCCAGAGTTGAACGTCCGCTGCTGGCCGCAGATCGCCATGCGACCCAAAAGGGGTATCCAGTTGGCGCCAGATGCGGCAGGGGATTTATCAGGCGTCATCTCTGGGGCGCAACTTGCTACTCGGACCTGCCGGCCCTAAGATCGGGCTGTATCAAGGCGAAATTCCACCATACGGTGCTATGTGGATAAGTCGTTTAACCGGGCCTAGAGATCCGGCTATTAGGTAGTTAGGCTGAATTGGAGATGGATTTTGGACAAGAGTAAATTTCTTCAAGAAATTCGCGAGAATCACGCAGCACTCCGTGAAATTTTGGAGGACAGTGACGTCTCGGCAGCATTGTCAGACATTGGAGTTCAGCCCAGACTTTGGAAGCTGCATGCCCCGTGTCCGTCTTCCGAAAAAGTGACCGGTATCGGACAGACACTGTGCGGGATTAATGGCACGAGGCACCCAGATGTTACTTGTAAAAAGTGCCTAAAAAAGCTCGTCAGTTAGGCCTAACAATTAATTCGATCGAACCCGATTCGCGGGTTGGCTTAACTCAGGCGACACATCTCATGCCAAATCTCCTCGAGCCAGTGGCACTCATATTCGTGGGATGGCTTCTCGGCTTGCTAGGCCCCTCAATCGTAGATGCGATCAAACAGCGCAAAGACAACGAACTCGGCCGAGTCGCGATACTCACGGAACTTGAGGAGTTTGCTACGACCATTGCAGTCGCAGCCTACCGTGTCAGAATGAGTCAAGGCACTCTTGACCGTGATTTTCTCCGACAAATGAAGGCGGTAATTGATGAGCACCCGCAGGTAGCTGCTGTGAGACGGTTTAGAGAGGGCGTAGAGGGATTTCTCAAACTTGATGACGCTCAACTTTCCACTCTTTCGGCGCATGCCGCTAACCTAGCTGGAACCGGCCTCGGCTTGCAGCACTACTCCGTCCCCCTTCTTGATTCACGCGTGTCCGCGTTTCTAAGCTTTAAAACGCCACTACAAAGACAACTTCTTCAACTCCGTCGCGAGATCGCGCTCTTGGATGCCTTGGTAGACAGGGCAGAGAAATACTTGGATCTAACCTATACCGTGAGTGATCACAATCACGAAAGAGTATCAGAAGGCCATGCAAGCGCTTGCAATGACTATTCGGAGCGCGCCGTGAGGATCGTCAAATTGATCCGTGAGATAAAAAAATGACATCAAACAATTTATTCAAGCCGAACCCGCTTTGCGGGTCGGCACAACGTAGGCGTTGAACGTTCGCTATTGGACGACGCTAGCTTTTACCCGTCCCACGATTCAAAGCGGATACCTGCATCTCTACCAGCGCGAGCATGCAGTGGCAGCCGAGCCGACCGGGGCCGGTTGCACGCTGGCCTATTAACCGAATCCAATCGGCCTAAGGTCGAGCTCTGTAAATAAAAATACCCACCATGCGGGATTTGTGGTGAGTCAACGACCCGCTGCCGCGTTCTCCAACTGGACAGAGTCGCCGGCACTGGGAACATGGTCCTGAGTAATTCAGGATGTTGTATTCGATAGTTAGAATAACTATCATTTGGGCTGCCGTGGTCTTGCGCTCGACGAAGACTCCATGCGAATTCTGACCATAGTTGTCCAAGGATCAAGATCGGAGTAGCGCTGGAACGAGTAAGCGCCTAAATCATCGCTCCAGAAGACGGATTAGGGCCGTTCGAGATATCGGTACAAATTCGTATTCCATCTGTGGCACCTAGCGCCACCAACTACCCCTGTAAGACGGGGCAGTCCGTCCAGCACCGGCTTGTCCGACGTCAAGGTGACGGTAGCGCCGGCTGTCTTGTGAGTTTCCGGGGCAACAGGGTCAGCCTCTTCGGGTGCCAGCTGGCAATCCCAGCCAGCGACTCATTTGAGTCCTTCCTACCTCGAGGCGTCTTCACCAGTCCAGTCGGACTGAATAAGTGCTCCTGATCGTTGGCGCTCCACGCAGGCCCTATCAAGACGACAGGCTGTGATATTGCTGGGGCTAACCGGCAGCGCCTAGCGCCCACGACCTAGCGCGTGAGCCATCCGATCACGCCTTCGCTATGCGGTTGCCCAGCCATCTTTGCACACACCGTTGGCGCTTGATGTCGCCAAGCCCATCCAGGACCGATGGCGGTAAGAGCCCCTCTTCGACCGTGAAGAGGCGACGCACTGGGTGTCCTTCGGCGAGGAGGTCCAGAATCGCTTTAGCAGCCCCGGGATCGCGATCATGGAGGACGTAGGCGCCGAGAACGGCAAGCGACTGATCTGGCTTAGAATGTGCCATGCGCTCGCATAGCGCGACAGCGGTCTGTAGTGGAGCATGGTGACATACCAGCGCTACGGCCGACGCTGCGAGCGCAGGATCGGCCATTGTGATCCACTCCGCTGTGAAAAGCTCCAGTAACTCGGTTTCGATGAAATCTGCAAAGACCAGGGCGTTGAGAGCATCTAGTCTGAGCCATTCCCGTCCGGGATTTCTGATCATCGCTAGGATTCTCGTTCGAATAGGGAGGCAGCCGTGGCAGGCCGCCACCTGCAGGCACTCCTGGCTAAGCGCTCGGTCCGAGGTGGTCGTCGCGAGCTCAATGAGCTGAATGCTTACCCCTTCCAAGAGCGGGGCATATGCAGCCAGTGCTTTCGCCGACTGCTGCGCGATCGGATAGGAGTCGGGATCGTTATACGCTGGGTCCGCCTCGGACCATGTGTCCCTCGTCAGATTGAGCAGCACGGAGAAATGCTCAAGGTGCGGCTTTGCTGCCAGGGCATGCACCAGTGCCCGACGCACGCGGTGTCCGGGATCACGCGATAGTGCGAGGATATGGGCGGGGAATGGTGGGTCAGCCCGGCCTGTAAGGAAATTTAGCGCGATGACGCGCGCATTGGCCCGATGATGCTGAAGAGCCATCGCAATCGCTTCCTCGTCCTTGATGTCGACCGCAAGGGAGGCAGCCGCCTCCGCGAGATCCTTATCTTCGGTCTCACTCAACCAGCGGCGGATCGGTTCGGCCGGAGCATCACCCGCTCCGATCAGGAGTGGAACGATCTGAGAGAGAGTGCGGGGTGGTGCAGTCTCAGTCGCCTCCTGTAGAGTCGCTACCGCTTGAGGGTTGAGAGCGGTGGCGTGGGAGGCGCCACGAAGTAGCGCTAGGCCAATTTCGCGATAGGTAGGAGCAAGTGCTAGTAGCCGGCGCTGCAATCCGAATCTCTGAGTGCTCAAGTAGTGACGCCGAGCAGCGATCATGTCGCATAGAAAAACTATGCGCGAAGAAGACGTCGGCAACTCGTTAAACACCTCAACGACAAGGGGCTGATCAACCATTACTGCGCAGACCATCGCGGCACGGCGGCCGCTCAAGTTCTGCGCGTCAGTGCTGAGTGATTGTTTGAGCTTCTCGCGCAAATCCGGGTGCCAATGTTGTTGCAACGCCCTCCATGCGTCGCCCTCGCGTCCATCCGCTTGGGCTGCGGCGAACATCGCCGTCAACTCATCCGAGTTTGGCGGATTTGTACGATCAGTGTCTTGAATCGCGCGCGCCCAGTAGTGGCTGAACTCTGAAGCACGGTTGTGTTCTGCCAATGCCCTCCAATTACCAGCGGCACGGACGGCTTCGACATAGCACTCGGCGATGACGCTCGATGCGTAATCTTCGTCGTCATCGCCAAATTTGAAGTATGCCTCCAGCGCGTAGTCGCATTCGCCATCGTCGATGGCACGCCACTGCTCCGCATTCTTGTCGTGCTCGGCGTCATCGCGGGCCAGGTCATCAAGTGCCCTTTCGAAAACCGTCTTGGAAGCGCCCAAATCAAGGAGCGCGCCAGCCATCACTGCCTCGGTATTTGGGCCATGCCCCTTGCCCACGAGTTTGTGTGCTGCGTGGAGGTACGCACCTTCAAGGCGCGTCGCGATACGATCAAGCTTCATTGGGAAACTAGTGCCGTAGGAGCCGCGTTCGTAAGCGAGTTGGTCGCGAACAAAGCGCTCAGCTATCGGAAAGGAGCGCGGATCCTGTGATATCCGCTCGTACCACGCGTCAGAGAAGCTGGGGGCCTGCCACTGATCGATGAAGAATGTCGCGCCGCGCCGGACGCTGGTCAGCAGCCAGCGGGCAAGTTCCGACGGGTTGGATGACGCACTGCCGACATCACTTGCGAGCTGCAGAAGCTTGGTAAAATCTGCGCCAGGGTCTACTAGACCTGCTTCGAGCCAGTCATCTATGCCGGTCTGAGCAGCGGCAGGGACATCAAAGGTGAAGGCACCACCTTCGACCCCGGCTACAAGACGGCGGACCTCGTCAATCAGTCGTGCGGCCGTCTCCATGCCCCACTCGGTATGCGGTTGCGGAAGAGTGGTGAGCGCGCACAGCAGAGCCTCAAAGGCTGGCTCGAAGTGAAGCCAGTTACTCTTTAGATGCTTCTCAAAGCCGGCACGCACGCTCGGATGTGCAAAGGCGATAGAAGTGGTTGGCTGCCGCAGATGACGCGCGGCGATCATCATGTCGATCAGCTTATCGAGTCCGACGGCGATTCTTGGTGCACCAATGCGCATAGAACGCATCAACGCGAATAGTTGCGTGCGGTCGAACGATCCTCGTGATGCCAGAACGCCCCAGATGGCGGCAGACTGGCCGGTCGTGCCCGCATTGTTAAGATAGCGGTCGACCACGCCTTCCACTGCATCGCGGTGTGCGAGGCCAATCAGACGATGCAGCCATTGCCTGTCATTCTCACCCTCGCTTCGACCGGCCGATATGTTGGCGAAGAATAGGTCTAATTCTAGCGGCTTCTCCAGGGAGCACAGGACATCTTGCTTGAAGCTAAGTGCGTTTGACTGAAGGTAAGGCGGAAGGAAGTCCATCCGCTTATCGTAGATACTGGCGAGCCGTCCGTTGTGATAGCGATCCGCTTCCAGCTCGACCGACCAGGGCGCGAGTCCGTCGACGGCTTGTGCGCCATGCAACATATCGCTCCGGGACGTGACGACGAACTGGTTAGCAGGATGGGCATCACGCAGCATGCGCGGAAGCTGTTCCGTCCATGTTTCGGAGCCAGCTCTCAAGCTGCTCTGCCCCCATGGATCTTCGAGATAGAAGAGCTTGGGTCCGGTCTTCACCATCTGACGGACGCTAGATGGGTCGCTACTTGGATTGACCACGACGATGTCGAGTGCGCCGTTTCTCATCCGCGCCTGTTCGCACAAGGCACGTGCAGCTAGCGTTTTACCCGTGCCGGATGAACCGGCGATCAGAACCGCGTTCTTCTTCTCTAGCTGGCGGATCATGTCGGGGAAGTTCGTCGGCTCGACGAAGGCATCAAGTTCCGCGACACTCGCAAGGAATCCGCCATGGCCACGGATCGTACCCAGCAGATCGTTATAGGCCCAAACCCCCGGCAAAGTGCCCCGCATGCGGGTCTTCGCTTCCTCCCGGAGTGCAGTTAAGCACTGCCCTTGCCGATCCGTTGGCACTCGCAGGACAGCGGTCAGGACATGTTGAATTTCGTATTCGAGGAGCCTCGGTGTCAGGCTGGCATAGATGGCGACGCGTCCATCCGGTGAATTTGGCAGGATCGCGCGTAACGAGTCAGGAAAATCCTGACAATCTGGTTGCTCCTCGAAATTCTCGACCAGTAGATTGCGGGCGACGCCTGAGACATCAGCGTTTGTCACCAAGAGATAGCGGGCATCAGGATCAATCAGATGGTCCTTGGCCGGCTTGCGCCGTTTTCCGTGCTTAAGCAGTCGCTCGAACGCGTTGATCGACCAAGGATCGCCGCCGCGCAACTTAACTTGCATAATAAGTCGCGTGGCGACGCCCAACTGCGCCACGGTTTCGACATGACCGGGGTCGTCTTCCTCTAGCTCCACCTCGATATCTTCGGCATTCGCTGGCTCGAGCGTAATGCGTGACGCTGATTTGGTGACAAAGAGAATGCGCAAGGATGCCAAGATCGATACGTCGAGCTGATAGTCGTAGCCCGCGAGAGCGGCTGAAGCGCCGGTATCATTCCCCGTGGCGTGAGCGGTGTCGGAAGGCTTGGTCATCGGATCACATAGGACGAAGGCAGGGGATAAGGAAAGTGATGCCAGTGATGTCGACCACGGAACTAGTACTGGTGGATGTTAATGCTGGAAGGGCCCGTGTTGGAAGTGCGGTCTCGCGAGGTGTCGAGCGGGTACTGTGTATTGGGGCACGCGGTCTGTTCCGGGGAGTGCGTCTTTCCCTGGACTTGTTAGCAGCCAATCTGGTCAATCGGCTGCTTTCCTGGTGCCGGTTTGGTTGGGATCTCGCGCAGTCGGGACGGAAGCAGGGCGTAGCGATAGAAGGTTAAGCCGGTTACTCCGCGCTGTAGCAGCCGCTTCTTGCATCAGTAGCCGCTGTGCTGTATCCAAGGTTCCTAATCCAATCGATAGCTTAATAGTTGCGGGACTCGCATTCCGTTCCGAGGTCAGTGCAGCCGGATGAAGGAAGTGGCTGCACAGAAGGAGTATCCATACTCGTGGGCCACGCAATGCTGACCAACTCGGTGCCGACGGCATCGACCGATTTCGCATCGGCCGGAATGTACGAGCATGCAGCTACTGCATATTGGACTTTGCTTTTTTTAATGGACTGGGCCTCTAAGGGGGCGGCGTCCGCTTGCAGACGCTGAGCCAGCCGGCGCCCAGCCTGGCGTAGCGTAGTTGGGCACGGGAGTCCGTCGTCAGAACCAGTCGCGCTTTCCATGACTCAGTCGCGCTAATCGTGACTCGTGACACGCCGCCCACCAGTGACACCGCGCTGGCCGTGTGATGCAGCGATCGGTACGGGCGCTGCCGCCAACGCGCGGTGTCGATGCCGCTGCTGCAGGATGCCACCGTGGCGGTCTCCAGTGCCTCCAGCTCGGTGGCGCCGGGCAGGATGCCGGGCAACCGCGAGGCCAGCAGCGTCTTGCCGCAGCCCGGCGTGCCGATCAGCAACAGGTGGTGGCCGCCGGCAGCGGCCACTTCCAGCGCCCGCCGTGCCTGCGGCTGGCCGCGTACGTCGCGCATCCGGGCGATAGCTCATCCACCCCCACCCCGATCCAACTGCCGATACCCGATCGCCTCCGCCACGTGCGCCGTCCGAATGTCCTCACTCCCCTCCAGATCGGCCACCGTCCGCGCCACACGAAGAATGCGATGCAGCGACCGCGCTGACAGCTGCAGCCGGTCCACCGCATCTTCCAGCAGCTGCCTGTCCGGTGTAGACAGCCGGCAATGCTGCGCCAGCTCACCGGGCTGCAACTGCGCATTCGCTTTTCCACTGCGACGCAACTGCACTTCGCGTGCCGCCACCACCCGCGCCCGCACCGTGCTGCTGTCTTCGCCGCACGGCGTGTCATCGCGGAGTTCGTGCGGCTCCAACCGTGGCACCTCCACATGCAGGTCGATGCGGTCCAGCAGCGGGCCGGACACGCGACCGCGATAGCGCTGGATGCCATCGACCGCGCAGCGACAGCGCCCGCTCCGGTCGCCGGCCCATCCGCAGGGGCAGGGGTTCATCGCGGCCACCAGCTGGAAGCGTGCGGGAAACGCTTCACTGCGCGACGCGCGCGCGACGACCACCTGGCCCGACTCCAATGGCTCGCGCAGCACCTCCAGGGCGTGCCGGCTCCACTCGGGCAGTTCATCCAGGAACAGCACGCCGTTGTGCGCCAGCGAAATTTCGCCCGGACGCGGGAACGAGCCGCCGCCCACCAGCGATACCGCGCTGGCGGTGTGGTGCGGTGATCGGTACGGGCGCTGCCGCCAACGCGCGGTGTCGATGCCGCCGCCGGTGCAGGACGCCACCGTGGCGGTCTCCAGTGCCTCCAGCTCGGTGGCGTCGGGCAGGATGCCGGGCAACCGCGAGGCCAGCAGCGTCTTGCCGCAGCCCGGCGTCCCTATCAGCAACAGGTGGTGGCCCCCGGCAGCGGCTACTTCCAGCGCTCGCCGTGCCTGCGGTTGGCCGCGTACGTCGCGCAGGTCGGGCATGGGCAGGCTGGCGACGTCGGCGGGCAGGGCCTTGGGCAACGTGCGCTCACTCAGGCCGGCGCATGCTTCCAGCAGTGTCCGCGCCACGCGCACATCGGCGTGGCCCGCCAAGCCGGCTTCGGCGGCGTTCTCTGGTGGCACGATCAACGTGCGGCCAAGCCGGGCGGCGGCAAGCGCGGCAGGCAGCACGCCGTTCACCCCGCGTAGCTCACCGGTCAGCGCAAGTTCGCCCAAGAATTCATAGCGCGACAAGACCTGCGTATCGATCTGCCCGCTGGCGGCCAGGATGCCCAGCGCGATGGCCAGATCAAAGCGACCGCCTTCCTTGGGCAGATCGGCCGGGGCCAGGTTGATGGTGATGCGGCGCTGGGGAAACTCGAACTGCGAACAGACGATGGCCGCACGCACGCGGTCGCGTGATTCGCGTACGGCGGTTTCTGGCAGGCCCACCATCTGGGTGTGCGGCAGGCCGCCGGAGAGCAGTACTTCAATGCGGACGGCAGGCGCGTTGACGCCTGCGCGGGCACGGCTGTGGACCAGCGCCAGGCTCATGCGGTTACCGGATGGGGCCGATGATGGCGGGTGCGCGCAGGCCGGTATGTAGGCATTCGCACCGGCGTGGCGTCGGGCTTCTTCGGTCGCGGGCGTTCATGCGCTGCCGCTAGACTGGACGCCCCCCTGCACCGCCCGAACATTGAACCTGATGGATATGCAACACCGCCCCGACCCGGTCCAACTCATCGCCATCGACATGGACGGCACACTGCTCAACCCGGCCCACAAGCTCACGCCGCGGGTGAAGCAGGCCATCGCTGCGGCCCGCGCGCAGGGCGTGCGGGTGGTGCTGGCCAGCGGCCGGCCGGTGTCCGGGTTGGCACCGTTCCTGGCTGAGCTGGGCATCAAGGGCGATGCGGAGTTCTGCATCGCCTGCAATGGCGCGGTGGTGGAGAACCTCGGCAGCGGCCAGCGCGTGGTGGAGTATCCGCTGAGCTTCGAGGACTTCCTGTTCTGCGAACGCATCGCACGCGATCTGGGCATCCATTTCCAGGCGCTGGATGGCCGGCGCATGTACACGCCCAACCAGGACATCTGCATCTACACGGTGGCCGATTCGCACCTGTCGCACGTGCCGCTGTCGTACCGGCGGGTGGAGGACATGGACCCGGCGATGCAGTTCATCAAGCTGATGATGATCGACGAGCCGCACGTGCTGGACGCGGCGATTGCACGCCTGCCATCGGAACTGACCGAGCGTTTCGCGGTGCTCGCCGTTCTTCCTGGAGGTGTTCGACCACCGGGCGGGCAAGGGGCCGAGCCTGCAGAAGCTGGCCGCGCACCTGGGCGTGGACGCGGCCAACGTGATGGCACTCGGCGATCAGGAGAACGACCTGACCATGCTGCAGTTCGCCGGGACCAGCGTGGCGATGGGCAACGCAATCGAGGCGGTGAAACAGACGGCGCGCTTCGAAACCGCCACCAACGCCGAGGATGGCGTGGCGCTGGCGATCGAGCGGTTTGTGCTGCAAACGGCCTGATGCGGGCCGGGCTCAGCCTGCCGGGGTGTCGCTGCCGCGCGCTTCCAGCTCGGCCACGGTCTTCTCCAGCGCGTCCAGCTTTTCGCGGGTCTTGAGCAGCACCGCGCGCTGTACGTCGAATTCCTCGCGGGTGACCAGGTCCAGTTTGCCCAGCCCGGCCTGCAGCGCGGTCTTGAAGGTAGCCTGCAGTTCCTCGCGCGACTGGCGCAGTCCCGGCGGGACCATGTCGCTCAGGCGACGGGCCAGGTCATCAAGGTGGTTGAGGTCGATCATGCTACTGCTCCGCAGGGTATACGCTAAGGATAGTCCGCCACGCCGGCGCCGGCACTGACCGCGCGCATCGCGTTCACCGGCGGACAGGCGTTATCCTCGCTCGCCGGAATACAGGAGCCAAGCAGAATGAAGATGGTCATGGCGGTGCTCAAGCCGTTCAAGCTCGACGACGTGCGCGAAGCACTGGCCGAGCGCGGCGTCACCGGGATCACGGTCACCGAGGTGAAAGGCTTCGGGCGCCAGAAGGGACATACCGAGCTGTACCGCGGCGCGGAGTACGTGGTCGACTTCCTGCCCAAGGTGAAGATCGAGGTGGCCGTCACCGATGGCCAGGTCGAGGAAGTGGTGGAGGCCATCGTGAAGGCCGCCGGCACCGGCAAGATCGGCGACGGCAAGGTGTTCGTGTACGACCTGGGCAGCGTGGTGCGCATCCGCACCGGTGAGCTGGACGCTGACGCGCTGTAAGTTGGTTTGCCGGGCAGAGCCCGGCGCTACGTTACGTCGCGCTGTTAGCGGGTCGGGTTGGTATGGCCGGGCGGCGCGCCCGGCCTGCGGGGAACAGCGGCCGGGTTATGCGTGGCCCTTGAACCAGCGGTAGAAGCGCTTCCAGCCCACGCGCAGGCTGGCCACCCAGCGCGGGTCGGCCACCAGTGCGGCCTGCGATGGCGTGGGCGTCAGGCCGGTCAGGCGCTGGCGCATCTTCAGCAGGTTCTTCATGTCGCTGCGGCGCAGCTGGCGCGATACCGGGTGCACCGGCAGCCAGCGCGGGCTGCGCCAGGCCGAGGTGAAGTCCACCAGCACCGGCACCCCGCCGCTGACCATCACGTTGGTGCCATGCAGGTCGTTGTGGGTGATGCCGGCCGCGTGCAGGCGGGTGAGGGCGTACTGCAGCTGCTCGAACACCTCCACGCCGACCGACTGGGCCGCGCTCAGGGTCTGGCCGGGAATGAACTCCATGCCCAGCGCCAGCCCGCCGATGGTGCCCAGCAGGGCCGGAGCATGCTTCCAGCCACTCAGGCGCTGCAGGATGCGGGCCTCGCGGCGCACCAGCAGGCGCGCCACCGGCGACAGCGGCGTGCCGCGGTAACGGGTGTAGTCCTTGACCACGGCCTGCTGGCCGTTGAGGCAGGTGCGGTAGACGTCCGGTTCAAGCAGGCGTTCGCCGCGCTTGAGCAGCTCGGCCGGGGCGGTGTCGGTGCCGACACACGAAGCAACAGGAGTATTCATGGCGTTCTTTGGGCGACCCGGTGGTCGGCGCAAAGCGTCAGGCGTACCGGTGCTGCTACTGGGGATGGGTGGGTATCAAGATTTCGTTAATTTTAATACTCACCAGTACACCAATCCAGAGAATGTCGGAGAAATGTCGTAGCCGGGGTGGAACAGTTCGTCACGCAGAATCGGACAATTCTGTATCACTCGCTAGAATTTCGTTACCGATCAAGTGCTTGCGGGAACGTCCGACCGGGCAATGCGTTCAAGGAACGGCAGCAGTGCGTGGCGCAGCACGCCGGCCGCCGGAGCGAAGAAGTCCTGGTAGGCCTCGCTGAGGGCGGGTAGGCGGCGCCGCCGCGGTGGCGGTGCATCGGGGTAGTCTAGGCCCCGCGTTCAGGCACGGCGCGCTGAACAGGCCCCACCGGCCGCTTGACCCCGGAGCACCCGGTGCCGACCATACGCCGTTGATCGCGACATGGGCGGCCGCCCCTCTCTGGCACGTCCCCGCCCCCTGACGCCTTACCGGTGCCGGTTTCTGCCGTGCATCGCCCCCACGTTTCGGTTCCGGCCCTGCCGGAGGAAGACTGATGACCAAGATCGTGCTGGCAGCGCTGTTCATCGCCTGCGTGCTGTATATCCATTTCCGCGGCAAGGTGCGCGCGCGCTGGTCGCGGCAGCTGCTGGACCACTCCAGCTTCATGGCCCCCATCAACGTGATCATGTACATGTTCTCGAAGGTGCCGACCACGCCGTTCCTGGACCCGGGCAAGGAGTTCCCGCAGCTGGAACCGTTGCGCCAGAACTGGCAGATGATCCGCGATGAGGCGCTGGCGCTGCGCGATGCGGACAAGATCGCCGCGTCCAGCACGTTCAACGATGCCGGCTTCAATTCGTTCTTCCGCCGCGGCTGGAAGCGCTTCTACCTGAAGTGGTACGGCCCGTCGCACCCGTCGGCCAAGACGCTGTGCCCGAAGACCACCGCGTTGCTGGAATCGCTGCCGGACGTGCGCGCGGCAATGTTCGCCCAGCTGCCCTCGGGCAGCGAGCTGCGACCGCACCGCGACCCGTTCGCCGGTTCGCTGCGCCTGCACCTGGGCCTGACCACGCCCAACGACGATGGCTGCTACATCGTGGTGGATGGCATCAAGAAGAGCTGGCGTGATGGTGAGTGGATGATGTTCGATGAGACCTACATCCACCACGCGCACAACGAGACGCCCGACGACCGGGTGATCCTGTTCTGCGACATCGCCCGCCCGCTGCGCTTCGGCCTGCCGGGCCTGTTCAACCGCGCGGTGGCGTCCACGCTGCTGGCCGGTGGCGCCTCGCCGAACCTGCCGGGCGACCCCACCGGTGGGGTCAACAAGGCGTTTGGCGGCGTGTACAAGGTACGGCTGAAGGCCAAGGCGCTGCGCGAGCGCAGCGTGGTGGCCTACCAGGTGATCAAGTGGGGCCTGGTGCTGGCCGTGATTGCCGGGATCTGGGCGATCTGAGGCCAGGGGTTCAGGGGGTTGCCGGCCAGCGGCCGGCACTACCGGGCACAAAAAACCCGCGCTGTTGCCAGCGCGGGTTTTTTGTTGCGTGCGTGGATGGGGGCCGCACCGACCAACGGTCGGTGCCTACCGCCATCGCGGGGTTTTCCGGTCAATGCCGAACCCGACGCCGACCGGGTCAACGCCGACGCCGGCACCGACCGGGTCAACGCCAACGCCGGCACCGACCGGTAGAGCCGACCGTTGGTCGGCTGGCCGCGCGCAGCGCGGCAACGATCGACACCGGCGCTTACCGCATCAGCCCTTCAGGGCCGCCGCCACGAACGGCGGGGTCACCAGCACGCCGGTGTGCAGCGCGGCGGTGTAGTACAGCGTGTCGAACGCCTTGCCAGCCGAATCGGCCTGGCGGAAGTCGAAGCTGCTCTCGCCCTTGCGGGCCAGGGTCACGCTCCACCAGCCGGTGGGGTAGCACGGCTGCGGGAACGGCAGGGTCTTGAACGAACCGAAGCCCGCCTTGCCCATCTCGGTGCGCATTTCGTTGATCAGGTCCAGCTGCATCAGCGGCGACTCGGACTGCTGCACCAGGATGCCGTCGTCCTTCAGGGCCTTGAAGCAGCTCTCGTAGAACGCCTTGTTGAACAGGCCTTC
>LNAP01003882.1_pt1 | contig 14149 bp, 12 predicted proteins | sample 602601 | NCBI WGS metagenome assembly LNAP01 (sample SAMN02440304, study PRJNA202911) | soil metagenome | biome: Subtropical and temperate rainforests or woodlands; isolation source: soil samples (1 kg each in a 20% v/v slurry with milli Q water) were... ...
AGGCCCACCCCGGCCCCGCCCCCTCCACGGCAGGCAGAGCCGGACGCCCGCGAAGCCGACATCGCCATCGAGCGCGAGAAAAAGCGCCTGGAGAAAGAAAAGAAAGACCGCCAGCAACTGCTGGAACGCGAGAAGCGCGAGCGTGAGCGCAAGGAAGAAGAACGGCGCGAACGACTGGAGCAGGAGAAGAAGGAACGCCTGCAAAAGGAAAAAGCCGAACAGCAAAAGGCCGAGCGCGAGAAGGAACGCCTGGACAAGCTGGACAAGCAAAAGCAGTTGGCCGACGACAAGAGGCGCCAGGCGCAGGAAGACAAGCGCAAGCAGGATGCCCTGGACAAGGCCAGCACCCAGGCCGCCGAAGCCCGCCGGCAGGAAAACATCCGCCGCATGCAGGGCCTGGCCGGCGCCACGGGCGGCGAAACCGCCACGGGCAACGCAAAGCAGAGCTCCGGCCCCTCGGGCAGCTATGGCGGCAAGGTGGCGGCCAAGGTACGGCCCAACATCGTGTACCCCGATGCCATCGCAGGCAATCCGCGCGCGGTGGTGCAGGTGCGCGCTGCGCCCGACGGCACCATCGTCGGCACGAAGCTGATCCAGTCCAGCGGCAACAAGGCCTGGGACGACGCCGTGCTGCGCGCGCTGGACAAGACCGAGTCGCTGCCCCGCGACGTGGACGGGCGCGTTCCGCCCACGCTGGAAATCGGCTTTCGCCCGCAGGATTGAAAATACCAACACGGGGCAACGCGCCCCACTTCCAAACGCTGCGGCGACGCCTCGACCTGCCGGTTTGCTGAGGTGGCGCAGAGCGGTTTTCATGGCCCCGGCCACAATCCATCATGACCCTGAAAAGCCCCGAACTGCTGCTGCCCGCCGGCTCGCTCGACAAGATGCGCGCCGCCTACGACTTCGGCGCAGACGCCGTCTATGCCGGCCAGCCGCGCTACTCCCTGCGCGCGCGCAACAACGAATTCCGGCTGGAGCAGATCCAGCAGGGCATCCAGGAAGCCCATGCGCGCGGCAAGAAGTTCTTCCTCACCAGCAACCTGCTGCCGCACAACGACAAGGTGCGCACCTACCTGCGCGACATCGAGCCCATCATCGCCATGCGCCCGGACGCCCTCATCATGGCCGACCCGGGCCTGATCATGATGGTGCGCGAGAAGTGGCCCGACGTGCCCATTCACCTTTCAGTGCAGGCCAACACCGTCAACTTCATGGCCGTGAAGTTCTGGCAGAAGGTGGGTTTGACGCGCATCATCCTTTCGCGCGAGTTGAGCCTGGAAGAGATCGCCAAGATCCGCCAGGAATGCCCCGACATGGAGCTGGAGGTGTTCGTGCACGGCGCGCTGTGCATCGCCTATTCGGGCCGCTGCCTGCTTTCGGGCTACTTCAACCGGCGCGACAGCAACCAGGGCACCTGCACCAATGCCTGCCGCTGGAACTATGCCACGCAACCCGCGGCGGTGGACCCCAACACCGGCGAGGCCATGGCCGTGCGCATGGAGAGCGACTTCGACTTTGCCAAGGCACAGGAAGACGACAACTCGGCCTTTGCCGCCTGCGGCGGCGGCGCGCGCCACCCGCTGGCGGACCAGGTCTATCTGCTGGAAGAAAAAGAACGCCCAGGCCAGCTCATGCCCATCATGGAAGACGAGCACGGCACCTACATCATGAACAGCAAGGACCTGCGCGCCGTCGAGCATGTGCAGCGGCTGGTGGAAATCGGCGTCGATTCGCTCAAGATCGAGGGCCGCACCAAGAGCCAGTACTACGTCTCGCGCACGGCGCAGATCTACCGCCGCGCCATCGACGATGCCGTGGCGGGACGCCCCTTCAACCCCGCACTCATCACCGAGCTGGAAGGCCTCTCCAACCGGGGCTACACCGCGGGCTTTCTGGAGCGCCGCCCCGCCAACGACTACCAGAACTACGAGACCGGCAGCTCCGAAAACCAGCGCAGCCAGTTCGTGGGCGAGGTCAAGGCCGTGCAGGGCGGCTGGGCGGAGGTGGAGACCAAGAACCGCTTTGCCGTGGGCGACACGCTGGAAATCATCCACCCCAGCGGCAACCGCACGCTGCGGCTGGAGCAGATGCGGGGCCTGGACGGTGCGCCACTGCAGGTGGCCGCAGGCAGCCCGCTGCGCGTGCGCATTCCACTGGCAGGGCCGGTCGAAGGCGCATTGCTGGCGCGGGTGTTTGAGACCGAAAAAATTTAGATCGAATCAGCCTCTGGCGCTCATGCAGAAAGCGCCAGTAGCTATTAAGTTAATAGCAAAAAGCCCGGTACTCCTGCGAGCACCGGGCTTTTTTTCAGCCCTGGAGGGCGTGCATCGTTCAGGCAGCTACGCCGTCGGCCACGTCCTGGTACTCGGCGATCTGGTCGAAGTTCATGTACTTGTAGATCGTGTCGCCATTGGCGCTGAGCACGCCCATGTCGGCCAGGTATTCGGCCTTGCTCGGGATGCGGCCCAGTTTGGAGGCGATGGCCGACAGCTCGGCAGAACCCAGGTACACATTGGTGTTCTTGCCCAGGCGGTTGGGGAAGTTGCGCGTGCTGGTGGACATCACGGTGGCGCCTTCCTTCACCTGCGCCTGGTTGCCCATGCACAGCGAGCAGCCGGGCATTTCCATGCGGGCACCGGCCGCGCCGAACACGCCGTAGTGGCCTTCTTCGGTGAGCTGGTGCGCGTCCATCTTGGTGGGCGGCGCCATCCACAGCTTGACGGGGATGTCCTTCTTGCCTTCAAGCAGCTTGGAAGCCGCGCGGAAGTGGCCGATGTTGGTCATGCACGAGCCGATGAACACTTCGTCGATCTTGGCGCCAGAGACTTGAGACAGCGTCTTGGCGTCATCGGGGTCGTTGGGGCAGCAGACGATGGGCTCGGTGATCTCGGCCAGGTCGATTTCGATCACGGCGGCGTATTCGGCGTCGGCATCGGGTGCCAGCAGCTCCGGCTTGGCCAGCCAGGCTTCCATGGCCTGGATGCGGCGGCCGATGGTGCGCGCGTCGGCATAGCCCTGGGCGATCATGTTCTTGAGCAGCACGATGTTCGAGTTGATGTACTCGATGATCGGCTCCTTGTTCAGGCGCACGGTGCAACCGGCGGCAGAACGTTCGGCCGAGGCGTCGGACAGCTCGAATGCCTGCTCGACCTTCATGTCGGGCAGACCTTCGATTTCGAGGATGCGGCCCGAGAAGATGTTGACTTTGCCTTGCTTGGCCACCGTCAGCAAGCCGGCCTTGATGGCATACAGCGGAATCGCGTGCACCAAGTCGCGCAGCGTGACGCCCGGTTGCATCTGGCCCTTGAAGCGCACCAGCACCGATTCGGGCATGTCGAGCGGCATCACGCCCGTGGCAGCGGCGAACGCCACCAGGCCCGAGCCGGCGGGGAAGCTGATGCCGATGGGGAAACGGGTGTGCGAATCGCCACCGGTGCCCACGGTGTCGGGCAGCAGCATGCGGTTGAGCCAGCTGTGGATGATGCCGTCACCGGGCTTGAGCGAGATACCGCCGCGGTTGCTGATGAACTCGGGCAGCTCGTGGTGCATCTTCACGTCCACGGGCTTGGGATAAGCGGCCGTGTGGCAGAACGATTGCATGACGAGGTCGGAGCTGAAGCCCAGGCAGGCCAGGTCTTTCAGTTCGTCGCGGGTCATGGGGCCGGTGGTGTCTTGCGAGCCGACCGAGGTCATCTTCGGTTCGCAGTAGGTTCCGGGCAGCACGCCCTGACCTTCTGGCAGGCCGCAGGCGCGGCCGACCATCTTCTGCGCCAGCGTGAAGCCCTTGCCGTGGCCCTTGGGCACTTGCGGCAGTCGGAACAGCGTGCTCACAGGCAGGCCCAGCGCCTCGCGCGCCTTGGTGGTGAGACCACGGCCGATGATCAGCGGAATGCGGCCGCCGGCGCGCACTTCGTCAAACAGCACGTCGCTCTTGACGGTGAACTCGGCAATGACCTTGCCATCCTTGAAGGCCTTGCCCTCGTAGGGGCGCAGCTCAATGGTGTCACCCATGTTCATCTGGCTCACGTCCAGCTCGATGGGCAGCGCGCCCGCGTCTTCCATGGTGTTGTAGAAGATGGGAGCGATCTTGCTGCCCAGGCACACGCCGCCGAAACGCTTGTTGGGCACGAAGGGAATGTCTTCGCCCGTGAACCACAGCACGCTGTTGGTGGCCGACTTGCGGCTCGAACCCGTGCCCACCACGTCGCCCACATAGGCCACGAGGTTGCCCTTGGCGCGCAGGTCTTCGATGAACTTCACCGGGCCGCGCTTGCCGTCTTCTTCAGGGGTGATGCCGTCGCGCTTGTTCTTGAGCATGGCTAGGGCATGCAGCGGAATGTCGGGGCGGCTCCAGGCGTCGGGCGCGGGCGACAGGTCGTCGGTATTGGTTTCACCCGTGACCTTGAGCACCGTGAGCTTGATGCTTTGCGGCACTTCGGGGCGGCTGGTGAACCACTCGGCATCGGCCCAGCTTTGCAGTACCGATTTGGCGTGTGCATTGCCTTTGTCGGCCTTTTCCTTGACATCATGGAACTGGTCGAACATCAACAGGGTTTTCTTCAGGGCTTCAGCGGCCACACCGGCCACAAGCACGTCGTCGAGCAGGTCGATCAGCGGCGTGAGGTTGTAGCCACCGAGCATGGTGCCGAGCAACTCGGTGGCTTTTTCACGGCTGATCAGCGTGCATTTTTCGGTGCCGTGCGCCACGGCGGCGAGGTAGCTGGCCTTGACCTTGGCGGCATCATCGACACCGGCGGGCACGCGGTGCGTGATCAGGTCCAACAGCGTGGCTTCCTCACCCTTGGGCGGGTTTTTCAGCAACTCGATCAGCGCAGCGGTCTGCTGTGCCGTCAGGGGCAGGGCGGGGATGCCGAGGGTGGCGCGCTCGGCGACATGGGCGCGGTAGGCTTGCAACATGGGTAACTCCTTTTAAATCAAAAAATGAACGGCCTGATCATCAGGCAGAGAAAAAAACCTGGGCAGGGTCATGGTCCGGCAGCTTCGCCGTCTGGTGGGCGCGCACCAGCACCTGCCAAAAATAGCGGTAACTGGCACGGTCATGCAAATGACCCTCGATGGAAATAGGCGCCCAGTCGGCAGCATGCGCTGCACAAACAATGTGACTGGCCTGCGCCACCTCATTGGCTGCTGGCGCGAAGGCCGCCAGGATCGGACGAATCTGATCCGGGTGGATGCTCCACATGCGGCCAAACCCCAGGGCGCGACTCGCGTGCCGGGCAGCCGCTTCCAGCCGTGCCACGTTTTTGAACTCGGTCACCACGCAATGTGAAGCGGTCTTGCCAAAGGCATGGCAAGCCGCCGTGATGGCGAGCTTGGCGCGCACCACCAGCGGGTGACTGAACTGGTCCAGGTCTTCGGGCCGACTGAATTCAGACGTCCCCATGGCGCTGGCCGGAATCGCACCACCATGGGCCGAGACAAAGTCCATCAGGCCAAAACTGAGTGATTCAACGCGCGGATGCGCGGCGATGCTTGCCACATGGTGCACCGCCAGCGGTGACTCGATGAGCACATGAAGCGGCAAGGGCGTGGTGCGACCGTTGGTCTTTTCTGCCGGATCAATGTGGGTGAGGGCACGCTCGATGTCTGCGACAGAGTCCACTTTCGGGATCATGACATGGCACAAAGCCTGCGCCGAACGCCCGATGATGGTCGCCACATCCTGTGCAAACGCGGGGTGGTCAACGGGATGCATCCGGGCCGCAATTCGGGTCAGGCCATGCGGGTGCAGGCGTTGACTTGCAGACCAGGCGTTGTTGGCAAGCTCTGCAACCATCTGGGCGTGGTCTTGTTCGCCGCCAACCGGCGCGCCGTCCTCGCAATCGAGCGTGACATCAAACGCGCAAGTGCCCAACTCTTGGGTCAGTTCAGCCTGCAAAGCCAGACTTTTGACCATGCGCGCCTGCACGCCGCAGTAGTGGTCGCACACCGGCAGCGGTGTGACCGCCGCCGGGCCCAGCAAGACGTCGCGCGGGTGGGTCACGAGCCTGACTCTGGACTGGTTTTACAGCAGATGGGCGACGCCGGCCTGCTCGTCTTGCAGCTCTTTCAGCGTCTTGTTGATGCATTCCTGGCTGAACGCGTCGATGGGCAGACCTTCGACCAGTTTGTACTCGCCACCTTCGCAGGTGACCGGGAAGCCGAACAGGGTGTCTTTCGGGATACCGTACTCGCCGTTGGACGGAATGCCCATGGTGACCCACTTGCCCTTGGTGCCCAGGGCCCAGTCACGCATGTGGTCGATGGCGGCGTTGGCAGCCGAGGCTGCCGATGACACACCGCGTGCGGCAATGATGGCCGCACCACGCTTGCCCACCGTGGGCAGGAAGGTGTTGGCGTTCCAGTCGGCGTCGTTGATCATGTCCTTGACGCTGGCACCGTTGACGGTGGCGAAGCGGTAGTCGGCGTACATGGTGGGTGAGTGGTTGCCCCAGACCGCCATGTTTTCGATGTCAGCCACCGCCTTGCCGGTTTTGGCAGCGAGTTGGCTCAAGGCACGGTTGTGGTCCAGACGCAGCATGGCGGTGAAGTTCTTGCGCGGCAGGTCCGGGGCGCTCTTCATGGCGATGTAGGCGTTGGTGTTGGCCGGGTTGCCCACCACCAGCACGCGCACGTCGCGGCTGGCCACGGCATTCAGGGCCTTGCCCTGGGCGGTGAAAATCTCGGCATTCACGGCCAGCAATTCTGCGCGTTCCATGCCCGGACCACGGGGGCGCGAACCGATCAGCAGGGCGTAATCCACGTCCTTGAAAGCGGTCATGGGGTCGCTGTGGGCTTCCATGCCCACCAGCAGCGGGAAAGCGCAATCCTGCAATTCCATCATCACGCCTTGCAGCGCCTGTTGTGCTTTTTCAACCGGAACTTCCAGCAGGCTCAAAACGATGGGCTGATCCTTGCCGAGCATTTCGCCTGAAGCGATGCGAAACAGGATGGCGTAACCAATTTGACCTGCGGCACCGGTAACGGCTACACGGACGGGCTTTTTGCTCATGGCGAAATCTCCAAAAGGTTTAAAAAATAGTTCAGTGGGCGCAGGGTGAGCAGCACATGGTCAACCCCTTAGCGCGTCAAGTGTACTCTGGAAAACCCTGAGTCGTCAATTTGTCTTATGTCTTATATAAGATATGATTCGACAAAAATGACGACGCCCCAAATCGAGACAAATTCACCATGCAAACCTTTCCTGATCCTGTCATCGAGTCCGTCCTGACGACGCCAGAGGCTGCCATTTCTCAGGCGTCTTCGGCCACGCCGGCCTTCAGCCCGCTGTACCAGCAAATCAAGGCCTTGATCCTCAACAGCTTGCGTGTTGGCGAATGGAAGCCCGGTGAAATGATTCCCAGTGAGATGGATCTGGCGGGCCGCTTCCATGTGAGTCAGGGCACGGTGCGCAAGGCGATCGATGAATTGGCGGCCGAAAACTTGCTGCTGCGTCGGCAAGGCAAAGGCACTTTTGTTGCCACGCATGCCGAGCAACAGGTGCAATTCCGGTTTCTCAAGCTGGTTCCCGACAGCGGCACCCGCGGCAGCGAAGGCCCGGCACAGCGCGACATCATCGAATGCAAGCGCAGCCGCGCCAGCGCCGACGTGGCGCGGGCGCTGGCCTTGCGCAATGGTGACACGGTGCTGCAAGCCCGGCGCCTGCTCAGTTTTGGTGGTGCCCCCATCATCCTGGAAGATATCTGGTTGCCGGCCGCGCCGTTCAAGGGCTTGACGGCTGAGCAGCTGGCCAATTACCAAGGGCCCATGTACGCCTTGTTCGAGACCGAATTCAATGTTCGCATGGTTCGTGCGGAGGAAAAGATCCGGGCCATTCCGGCGACGGACTTACACGTGGAGCACCTCAAAGTGCCACTGGGCACCCCTTTGCTGAGTGTGGAGCGCGTGGCCTACACTTACCGCGATGAGCCCATGGAGTTGCGCCGCGGCTACTACCGGACCGATACCCACTACTACCACAACACGCTGGGGTAATCGGTTTTTTTGGGCAGGCTGTCAGCTTGAAGTCCGTTTGGAGTGTCATCCTTGTGAAAGAAAAGGAAGTGTTTGATTGACATCAAGGAACGATGGGTTAGCACTTGACGCATTGCAATAGAATTTGTAAGTTATCTTTTTACTCACGGTCACCCAGTTGTTACCTCAACCATGAAAGCATCGTATGTCTGAATCAGCGGCCAGCACAGCAAAAAAACGTCCCGAGTTCTACAACATTGATGGCAAATCGCTCATCAGCTACCGATGGCCACTTGCCTCCATCGCTTCGGGCATGCACCGCGTCAGCGGAGCCATTCTGTTTTTTCTGATGCCTTTCATCATCTGGATGTTCGACAACTCCATCTCCTCGGAAATTTCTTTTTTGAAATTCAAGGCAGCCTTCAATGAGGGCATGCTGGGCCTGCCAGGCTTCATCTGGAAGCTGGTGGCCCTGGGGCTGATATGGGCCAGCTTGCACCACTTCATTGCCGGCATGCGACACCTCTGGATGGACACCCACCACGAACACGTCACCAAGGACTTTGGGCGCCAGACGGCTGCCGCGGTGCTGGTTCTCACGCTCACGCTGACGCTTGTACTGGGCGCCAAATTGTTTGGTCTTTATTAAGAAAAACTCAGGAGTTATTCATGTCTGTCAATTTCGGATCTCATCGCTTGGTCGTTGGCGCCCACTACGGCATGCGCGACTGGCTGTCGCAACGCGTCACTGCGGTCATCATGGCCTTGTTTACGGTGCTGGTGCTGGCGCAACTGATTTTCAGCAAGGGCCCGATCGGCTATGAGCTGTGGGCCGGCATCTTTTCGCCGCAATGGATGAAATCGCTGACCTTCCTGGTCATCCTCTCCATGCTTTATCACGCGTGGGTTGGCATGCGCAACGTTTTTCAGGATTACGTCAAGCCCTATGGCGTGCGTTTTGTCATGCACGTGTTGGCCATTGCCTGGCTGATCGCCTGCACCGGTGGCGCTATCGAAGCCCTGTGGCGCTTGTAAACCTTTCTTTTTGAACAGAAAGTCTTTGCATGCCCTGGTTTTCACCGGGGTGTGCTGTACCCCCTCATCAAGACAAAAAAATTTATCATGACTGCAACCTCCAAACTTCAAACGCGTAAATTTGACGTCGTCATCGTCGGTGCTGGTGGCGCTGGCATGAGCGCGTCGCTGCAACTGGCCAATGCCGGCCTGAATGTGGCGGTACTCTCCAAGGTGTTTCCGACCCGCTCGCACACGGTGGCGGCCCAGGGCGGTATTGGCGCCAGTCTGGGCAACATGGCCGAGGACAACTGGCACTACCATTTCTACGACACCATCAAGGGCTCCGACTGGCTGGGCGACCAGGACGCGATCGAGTTCATGTGCCGCGAGGCGCCCAAGGTGGTTTATGAGCTGGAACACTTTGGCATGCCGTTTGACCGCAATCCCGACGGCACCATTTACCAGCGCCCTTTTGGCGGCCACTCCAGCAACTACGGTGAAAAACCGGTGCAGCGTGCCTGCGCAGCGGCCGACCGCACCGGTCACGCCATGTTGCACACCCTGTACCAGCAAAATGTCAAGGCCAGAACCAACTTCTTTGTGGAGTGGATGGCGCTGGATTTGATTCGCGATGCCGATGGTGATGTCGTCGGCGTCACGGCGCTGGAGATGGAAACCGGTGAAGTCCACATTTTGCAGGCCAAAAGCGTGATGATGGCTTCTGGCGGCGCAGGCCGTATCTTTGCTGCCTCAACCAATGCCTACATCAACACCGGCGACGGTCTGGGCATGGCGGCTCGCGCCGGCATTCCCCTGCAGGACATGGAGTTCTGGCAGTTCCACCCCACCGGTGTGGCTGGCGCGGGCGTGCTGCTGACCGAAGGTTGCCGCGGCGAAGGCGCGATTCTGCGCAACAGCAATGGCGAGCGCTTCATGGAGCGCTATGCCCCGACCATGAAAGACCTGGCACCGCGCGACTTCGTCTCGCGCTGCATGGACCAGGAAATCAAGGAAGGACGGGGTTGCGGTCCCAACAAGAATTACATCAACCTCGACATGACGCACCTGGGGGCCGAGACCATCGCACTGCGTTTGCCGAGCGTGTTTGAAATCGGTCACAACTTTGCCAATGTGGACATCACCAAAGAACCGATCCCGGTGATTCCGACCAACCATTACCAGATGGGCGGCATCCCCAGCAATATCAGCGGTCAGGTGGTGATGCCCGGCAGCAGCGGGGCCCAGGAAGTCGTCAACGGTCTGTACGCCGTGGGCGAATGCGCCTGTGTCAGTGTGCACGGCGCCAATCGGCTGGGCACCAACTCCCTGCTTGACATCGTGGTTTTTGGACGTGCTGCAGGCTTGCACATCATCGACTTCAATAACAAGAACACGGAACACAAACCGCTCCCGGCCAATGCCGCAGATATTTCCCTGGAACGTCTTGACCGGCTGAATTCGGCGACGACAGGTGAATACGCGCAAGTGGTGGCTGGTGACATGCGCGACATCATGCAACAGCATGCCAGCGTGTTCCGGACCCAGGCCAGCATGGACGAAGGCGTTGCCAAGATTGCCCAATTGCGTCAACGCGTCACCGGTATCAAACTGACCGACAAGTCGCAGATATTCAACACGGAGCGCATCGAAGCACTCGAAGTGGAAAACATGATTGAAGTGGCCCAGGCCACCATGGTGTCGGCAGCGGCGCGGCATGAATGCCGTGGTGCCCACAGTGTGATGGATTACGACCGGCCCGCAGACGATCCTGTCTCTCCGCTGGGTCGTGACGATGTCAATTGGCTCAAGCACACCTTGTGGGACAAAGCGACCAACAGCCTGAGTTACAAGCCGGTCAACCTCAAGCCGCTGACAGTTGCTTCCGTACCTCCCAAAATCCGCACTTTCTAAAGCTCGGCTTTGCTGTCTTCGACCCTCATCGATATTTTGCCGGACCGTTCTTCCAGCGTGCCTGCATCCAAGAAAGAAAATCATGGCTAAACGTACTATCCAAATTTATCGCTACAACCCCGACACCGATGCCAAGCCCTACATGCAGACCATCGAGATTGAACTTGATGGCAGCGAGCGCATGTTGCTCGACGTTTTGATCAAGCTCAAGGCGATCGACCCCACGCTGTCCTACCGTCGTTCCTGCCGTGAAGGCATTTGCGGCTCGGACGCGATGAACATCAATGGCAAGAACGGTCTGGCCTGCCTGGTCAACATGCTGACACTGCCTGACACCATCGTGCTCAAGCCGCTGCCGGGCCTGCCCGTGGTGCGCGACCTGATTGTCGACATGACGCTGTTCTTCAAGCAGTACCACTCGATCAAGCCTTACCTGGTCAACGACAGCCGCCCGCCAGAAAAAGAGCGCCTGCAAAGCCCGGAAGAACGTGAAGAACTCAATGGCCTGTACGAGTGCATTTTGTGTGCGAGCTGCTCCACCAGTTGCCCGGTGTTCTGGTGGAATCCGGATAAATTCGTCGGTCCGGCCGGTTTGTTGCAAGCCTACCGTTTTATTGCCGACAGCCGCGATGAAGCCACCAGCGAGCGTCTGGACAACCTCGAAGACCCCTACCGTCTTTTCCGCTGCACCACCATCATGAATTGCGTGGACGTGTGCCCGAAGGGCCTGAACCCGACCAAGGCGATTGGCAAGATCAAGGAACTGATGGTGCGCCGCGCCATCTGATGCCGCCCTGATGGACACCACCGGCTTGCAGGCAACTGACGCCCTGATCGATGAACGTGTACTGAGCAAGCTCAAGTGGCGCTGTCGCCGGGGCCTGCTCGAGAACGATATTTTCATCGAGCGCTTCTTCAAGAGGTTCGAGACCACGCTCACGGTCAAGCAGACGCAAGGTCTGAACCTTCTGATGGATTTAAGCGATTCAGACTTGCTGGATCTGCACCTTGGGCGCAAAACCCTGGCCCAAGTCGACGCGCATCTCGTGCAGGACGAAGTTTCCGAAGTGTTAAGTATGTTGAGAAAACCACCTGAAAGGTCCCTATGAAGCTAGCTGAAAATAAAGCCACCCTGTCGTTCAGCAACGGCAGCCCCAGCATCGATTTGCCTGTTTACCAGGGTACGGTTGGCCCGGATGTGGTCGACATTCGCAAGCTCTATGGTCAGACCGGCATGTTCACCTATGACCCGGGGTTTTTGTCGACCGCATCGTGCCAGTCCGGCATTACCTACATCGATGGTGACAAGGGTGAGTTGCTGTACCGCGGCTACCCCATCGAACAGTTGGCGACAAAATGCGATTACCTTGACACTTGCCATCTGCTGCTCAAGGGTGAGTTGCCCAACTTGCAAGAGCGTCAGGACTTTCACAAGCTCGTGATCAACCACACCATGGTCAACGAACAGATGCAGTTCTTCCTGCGCGGTTTCCGCCGCGACGCGCATCCCATGGCTGTCCTGACCGGCCTGGTGGGTGGTTTGTCGGCGTTCTACCATGACAGCACCGACATCAACAATCCGCAGCATCGCGACATTGCGGCCATCCGCCTGATCGCCAAAATGCCCACGCTGGTGGCCATGGCCTACAAGTACGGCATCGGCCAGCCCTACATGTATCCGCAAAATGACCTCAGCTACGCCGGCAATTTCCTGCGCATGATGTTCGGTACGCCGTGCGAAGCCTACGTGGTCAATCCGGTGCTGGAACGCGCCCTGGACCGTATCTTCATCCTGCACGCCGACCACGAGCAAAACGCCTCCACCTCCACCGTGCGTCTGTGCGGCTCGTCGGGCACCAACCCGTTTGCGGCCATTGCGGCCGGTGTGGCCTGTCTGTGGGGTCCCGCCCACGGTGGTGCCAATGAAGCCTGCCTCAACATGCTCGAAGACATCCAGCGTCAGGGGGGTGTTGCCAAGGTCGGCGAGTTCATGGAGCAGGTCAAGGACAAGAACTCCGGCGTCAAGCTCATGGGTTTCGGTCACCGCGTCTACAAAAACTACGACCCGCGCGCCACCCTGATGCAACAAACCTGCAACGAGGTGCTGTTGGAGCTGGGTCTGGAGAACGATCCCTTGTTCAAGTTGGCCAAGGCAGTAGAAAAGATTGCCCTGGAAGACGATTACTTCGTCTCACGCAAGCTCTACCCGAACGTCGACTTCTACTCCGGCATTGTGCAGCGCGCCATTGGTATCCCGGTCAATCTGTTCACCGGTGTCTTTGCCCTGGCACGCACCGTCGGCTGGATTGCCCAGCTCAATGAAATGATCAGCGATCCCGAGTACAAAATTGGCCGTCCGCGCCAGTTGTTCACGGGTTCTGTGACGCGTCACGTTTTACCTGTGGCCGAGCGTTAAACAATAGCGCACTAGACCAACCCGCCGACTGGCAACAGCGGCGGGTTTTTTATAGATCACGGATAGCGTGCGAGCCGTTTAAAATTCGCGATTCACCTAGGAATCACCATGGGACGCACTCTTTACGACAAACTCTGGGACGAACACGTCGTCCATACCGAAGAAGACGGTACCGCGCTGCTCTACATTGACCGCCACCTGGTGCATGAAGTCACCAGTCCGCAGGCATTCGAAGGTCTGCGCCAGTCCAGGCGCCCGGTCTGGCGCATCAGCTCGATCGTGGCCACGGCCGACCACAACACGCCCACCACGGGGTGGGAGCTGGGCTATGACGGCATCACCGACCCGACCAGCAAAGAGCAGGTCTTGACGCTGGACGCCAACATCAAGGAATATGGCGCCGCCGCCTACTTTCCGTTCATGTCGCAACGCCAGGGCATCGTCCATGTGATTGGCCCGGAAAACGGCGCCACGCTGCCCGGCATGACCGTGGTCTGCGGCGACTCCCATACCTCCACCCACGGCGCTTTTGGCGCGCTGGCGCACGGCATTGGCACCAGCGAGGTCGAACACGTCATGGCCACGCAAACGCTGCTGGCCAAAAAGGCCAAAAACATGCTGGTGCGGGTCGACGGCGTTTTGCCGCGTGCTTGCACCGGCAAGGACCTGGTGCTCGCGATCATTGGCAAGATCGGCACTGCGGGAGGCACCGGCTACACCATCGAATTCGGTGGTGCCGCCATCCGTGCCCTGAGCATGGAGGCCCGCATGACGGTGTGCAACATGGCGATCGAAGCCGGTGCCCGCGCTGGTTTGGTGGCGGTGGAC
>LNAP01005079.1_pt1 | contig 14149 bp, 11 predicted proteins | sample 602601 | NCBI WGS metagenome assembly LNAP01 (sample SAMN02440304, study PRJNA202911) | soil metagenome | biome: Subtropical and temperate rainforests or woodlands; isolation source: soil samples (1 kg each in a 20% v/v slurry with milli Q water) were... ...
CACCCGATGCGTTCCGCGCGGATCAAGCAGACGGTCACCCATTTTGAAATCATCTCCAATCGTTATCATTATTATACCACGAACGCGAATGTTCAGTAATGAGTAATAGCTGTCGGCCTTGAATTCGCACTTCAAGTGTGGTCACAGCCTTGGTCACAAAACCCTCGAAAACAGTCGGAAACACGAGGGTACACGAAAACAGGGCGATGCCCGAAAACCCTTATAGGAGTAGGCTTCCGGGCATCTTAAGAAACATACGATAGTACATCCGAAGACAAGGGGATATATTTTTAGTTTACCATATCAAGTGATACGGTGAGTCTTATCATTAGTTTACAACCGTTATTACGAATAACCGTCCGAACTCCGGGGATATGAATCACTGTTCAGTCGAACAAAGTCCCGTCCGTTAAAACAATAAATGCCGAAAACCATGTAGCGTATAGCGGCTTTCGACAATTGTGATTGCTTGTCATTACTGAAGGGTTATCAGTTTTTCAATTTCGTCCTTGGTAAGCCCGGTGGACGAAGCAATAACCGCTACATCGACGCCCGAATCAAGCAAGTTTTTGGCGATTTCTATGGCCTTCTTACGTTCCCCCTCGGCCTTGGCTCCCTCGATCATCGATGCCTCGTCCACGCCGGCAATCCGCTGCCGCTCGACGTGCTGGTGGTGGACGAGGCGTCGATGGTCGACCTGGCGCTGATGGCCAAGCTGGTCGCCGCGCTGCCGCCGAAGGCGAGGCTGATCCTGCTCGGCGACAAGGACCAGTTGGCCGCAGTGGAAGCCGGCGCGGTGTTCGCCGAACTCTGCGAAGGGCGCGGTTTCGATAGTCAGGCCGCGACCGATCTGCAACGCCTCACCGGGCAGGCCGTACCGGTCGAGACGCCGCGCTCGCGCCTTGGCGATGCGGTTGTGCTGCTCACCCACAGCCACCGCTTCGCCGGCGACAGCGGTATCGGCGAGCTGGCGCGGCGAATCAATGGCGGCGATGCCAAGGGCACGGTGGCGCTGCTGCAGGAAGGGCGCGCCGATCTTGCCTGGAATGCGACGCCAACGTCCGCCGCATTGATCGAGCGACTGGAGCAGGGCTATTCGCCCTATCTGCAGGCCGCACGCCAGGCCGATCCATCCGCCGCGTTCGAGGCCTTCAACGGATTCCGCGCGCTGACTGCCCAGCGCGAAGGCGCCTTTGGCGTCACCGGCATCAACGAGGCACTGGAAGCGCGCTTCAAGCGCCGCCTCGGTGTGCCCGCCCGCGAACGCTGGTACCCCGGCCGTGCAGTGATGGTCCGGCAGAACGACTACGCCCTGGGCCTGTTCAACGGCGATATCGGGCTGTGTCTGAAAACCGAGCAAGGTCTGCGGGTGTTCTTCGAGGGCGACGAGGGCTATCGCGGCTTTGCCCCGGCACGGTTGCCGAGCCACGACAGCGCCTTCGCCATGACCGTGCACAAGAGCCAGGGCTCGGAGTTCGCCGAGGTGCTGCTGGCGTTGCCGGAACAGCCCAGCCCGCTGCTGACGCGCTCGCTGTTCTACACGGGCATCACCCGCGCCAAGCGCAAGGTGGAGATCTGGGCGCTGCCGGCGCGGCTGGCCGAAGCGGTCAATACCCGCGCCGAGCGCGCCGCAGGATTGGCCGAACGCTTGGCGCTCCCCAGCGCTCAGACCAGAGCCACAGAGGCAGTGCCGGCGGCCAAGCCAGATGAGCCAAAAAGCGATCAGCTCAGCCTGTTCTAAACCGTGCGCGCCTGCTCGAAGCCGGCATGATCGCTGCTCATCGCCGCCTGTTTCGTGAAGCGGTTGTGCGTATGGCGCTCGGAATTCTGTTCCGATGCGCTTTCGCCAAAAGCCGACACCGGGACTTGCGATGAGAACCTTCTTTCTTCTGCTATGGGGCGCGCTCAGCCTGTTCATCAGCACCGCGGCGCTGCGTGAACTCTGGCTCGCGCCGTCCGTGGCCAGCGGTTTCGCCCTGCTGCTGGTGGTCTATTACATCGTCTGCTTCTTCCAGCTGATTCGTGCCGCTTACCTGCCATGGGGGCTGCTGGGTGCGTACCGGCGCAGCGGCTACTGGCTGTGCCTGATCCTGCTGCCGCTGACGCTGATCCCGCTGTACGCCGCCTACCAGATCTGGGAGCAGGGCGGTTACGTTGCAGTCGAAGCCTCGTTGCACACCGAATGGCTGCACCTGCTGCTCGGTTGGCTGCAGGACGCCCTCGGTTATCTCGGCCCGCTGCTGGTGCTCGGCGCGCTGGGTGTCGGCATGGCGCTGATGCTGCTGCGTCTGCTACGCGGGCAGGTCGCGCGCTGATCAGCCGTTGAGCAGCGTCAGCACCAGCGGCAGGCTGGCCGCCGCGAGCAGGGTCTGCAAGGTGATGATGCCGGCCATCAGATGGCTGTCGCCGCCGAGCTGGCGGGTGAGCACGTAGGCGGTGGGGGCGGTGGGCAGGGCGAAGAACAGCACCAGGATGGTGGTTTCCATATCGGGCAGGCCGAGCACCATCGCCACGCCGTAGGCGAGCAGCGGAACGGCCAGCAGGCGCACCGCGCTGTTCCAGCCCAGCGCCGGGATTTCCCCGCCCAGCTCCTGGGGTTTGAGCGCCGCGCCGACGCAGAGCAGGCCCAACGGCAGGCTGGCGGCGGCGAGCAGACTCAGCAGGCGGTCGGTGCCGCCGGGCAGACCCAGGCCCGACAGATTGACCAGCGCGCCGGCGACACAGGCGAGAATCAGCGGGTTCTTTGCGATGGGTAGCAGCAGACCGCGCACGCTGACGCCGCGCTCGGCGGTCAGCGCCCACACCGACATCACGTTCACCGTCGGCACCATCAGCGCCAGCATCAGCGCAGCCAACGCCAGACCTTCCTTGCCGAACAGGCTGCCCACCGCGGCCAGGCCGAGGTAGGTGTTGAAACGCAGCACGCCCTGGGTGATGGCGCCGAAGCGGCCGGCAGACCAGCCGCGCAACCGCTTGGCGATCAGCAGCCCGATCCAGGCCAGGCCCAGGCCGAGCATCACGGCACCGGCCAGGCGCGGCAGCGCAGGGTTATCCAGCGGTGCGGTGGCCAGGCTGCTGAACAGCAGGGCAGGAAAGAGGACGAAGTAGTTGATGCGTTCGGCGCCGGGCCAGAACTCGGCACTGGGAAAGGCGCGCAGGCGCAGGAAATAGCCGGCGACGATAAGGGCGAACAGGGGCCAGAGGGCGAGTAGCAGGGCGGTCACGGATACATCCAACAGTGCATGTAGCGCGATCTTCGATGCTGCCAACGTTCAGTGCAACCTTCATCTTCAAGCTGGCGTGGCGGCAGCGGTGCTACGTCGGTCGGACGGTTGTCTGTTGCGTAGTGGCTTGGTGATATCATCGCGCGTCGAACCTGCGAGCTTCCGATGCGCCACATACCCCCCCAGGCCTCTACCGAGGATTTCCGCGATACGCCTTATGGCCGGCAGTTGCATGGCGGGTTCCGTCTGCTGCGCTTCGCGCCGGAGCTGGAGAGGGAGTTTCGGCGCTATCTGGATCGTCATGCGCGGCTATCGCAACGCCTCGCCGCCCTGCTGTTGATCTTCGCGGTCGGTGGATATCTGTATTGCGAACACCGGTTGTTCGATCTTGCCGATACCGGCTGGCTGACAACGCTGACGCTGTTGCGCCTCCTGCAGATTCTGCCGGGCGTCGTCGTGCTGGTGCTGACCTTCTACAGCCGCAGGTTTCGCGCGCAGGCCAACCGCATATTTCCGGTGCTGCTGGTGATGGTCGGCATGCTGGCCGCGCTGATCGACATCCGCTTCGAAACGCTCGATGCGGAGCTGAATTTCCGTTACGGCGCTGGGCTGCTGATCGTCGCGTCGTTCTTCTTTCTCGGCGTGACCTTCTGGTGGGCGCTGCTGTGCGCGGTGCTGATCGTGCTGGCCGACGTGTGCATGGCCAGCCTGATCCTGTCGGCCGAGCAGATGCCGGAACACTGGATCGCCGTCAGCTACTACCTGCTGTTGCTGATCATCGGCGCGATCAGTCGCTATGTTCATGAGTACTCGCAGCGCGACCAGTTTCTGACCCGCCAACTGCTGGGCTGGGTCGCCGAGCACGATGCGCTCAGCGGTCTGGCCAACCGGCGCAGCCATGATCGCGCGCTGCCCCAGCGGATCGCCCAGGCCCGTCGAGACCGGCGCCCGCTGAGCCTTCTGCTGCTCGATCTGGATGATTTCAAGGCCTATAACGACACCTTCGGCCATCCGGCCGGCGATGCACTGATCCGCGCCTTCGGCGAGCTGCTCGCCGGCTTCGCGCGGCGCCCGCTGGACGAGGCGGCACGGGTTGGCGGTGAGGAGTTCGCACTGCTGCTGTACAACTGCGACAACGCCGCTGCACAGCGCATTGCCCGTCAGGTGATCAACGCGCTGGCCGCGCTGGATATCAGACATCCGCATGATCCGGCGGCGCGTGTGGGTGTCAGTATCGGGATCGCCACGTTGCAGGACGGCCAGCAGGCCGAGCAGCTCTATCACTGCGCCGATACCGCGCTGTATCAGGCCAAGAGTGGTGGCAAGAATCGCTTTGCCGTCGCGGCCGGGCTACTGCGACCCGAGCCACAGCCTCACTAGCGGATGGCTTAGCGGCGCGGTGGCACCGAGCGGGTGCGGCCGCTGCCGTCGATGGCGACGAATACGAAGACGGCTTCGGTGACCTTGCGCCACTCGCTGGACAGCGGGTCATCACTCCAGACTTCCACCAGCATGCGGATCGAGCTGCGCCCGACCTCCAGCGTCTGGGTATAGAAGGACAGCTGCGCGCCAACCGCTACCGGAACCATGAACGCCATGCGATCGATGGAGACCGTGGCGACACGGCCGGCGGCCACGCGGCTTGCCATCGCAGTGCCGGCCAGATCCATCTGCGACACCAGCCAACCGCCATAGATATCGCCAAAACCATTGGTTTCCCGCGGCAATGCGGTGAGCTGCAGGGCCAGGTCGCCCTGCGGGATCGGATCTTCCTGTTCGTATTCTTTCATTCGGTCGGACTCGCGGCGCGTTGTTGTTCTGGCGCGAAATGCCCGCTCTGGCACGGGCGACGGCGCGAGTATAGCGGCTGTGTTGCGCTACAGCGACCGAACCAGGTCAACGGTGCGCTTGGTAATCAGATTGTCACACTTGCTTCATAGAGTGTTCACACGGCCTGCAGATACTGGCCCCCGTTCCAACACACTCGAGCACACACCTGCTAGGAGCAAGGTATGAAACTGAATCGTTTGATGGCGGCCCTGACCTTTGTAGCCGCTGGCGTTGGCGCCGCGAGCGCGGTCGCTGCTGTGGACCCGGCGCTGCCGAGCTACCAGAAGACTTCCGGTGTTTCCGGCAACCTGTCCAGTGTCGGTTCGGACTCCCTGGCCAACCTGATGACCCTGTGGGCTGAGGAATTCAAGCGCAGCTATCCGAACGTCAACATCCAGATTCAGGCTGCCGGCTCCTCCACCGCGCCGCCCGCTCTGACCGAAGGCACCTCCAACATGGGCCCGATGAGCCGCCCGATGAAGGACAACGAGATTCAGGCCTTCGAAGAGAAGTATGGCTACAAGCCAACTGCCGTTCCGGTTGCCATCGACGCCCTGGCGGTGTTCGTGCACAAGGACAACCCGATCAAGTCGCTGGACATCGAGCAAGTCGACGCGATCTTCTCCAGCACTCGCCTGTGCGGTGGCGAGAAGGACATCAAGACCTGGGGCGACCTGGGTATGACCGGCGAGTGGGCGGCCAAGCCGATCCAGCTGTTCGGTCGCAACTCGGTATCCGGCACCTACGGCTACTTCAAGGAAGAAGCCCTGTGTAAAGGTGACTTCAAGTCGAACGTCAACGAGCAGCCGGGCTCGGCTTCCGTAGTGCAGTCGATCTCCAGCACCCTGAACGCCATTGGTTACTCGGGTATCGGCTACAAGACCTCCAGCGTCCGCGCCGTACCGCTGTCCAAGGGTGGCGAGGCTTTCGCGGCCAACGAAGAGAACGCTCTGGCTGGCAAATTCCCGCTGGCGCGCTTCTTCTACGTCTACGTCAACAAGGCGCCGAACAAGCCGCTGAGCCCGATCGACGCCGAGTTCCTCAAGCTGGTGCTCTCCAAGCAGGGCCAGGAAGTCGTGGTCAAGGATGGCTACATCCCGCTGCCGAAGAAGGTGGTCGACAAGACCATGCAGGACCTGGGTCTGTAAGACCCGCGTGACGGCCGGCGACGTAGCGCGCCGGTCATGCGCAGATGCCCGCCACGCGAAACGCGCTGGCGGGCTTCGTCGCGTCACCTGGCTGTAATTTTTCTGTCACACAGCTTCATTAGATTAGGCGCCCCGAAGGGCCGCTCAGGCCCAGGAGCCCTGGCATGAACGACATGGAAAACATGACCGCGAATTCCGATGTGCAACGGCTGGACTTCAACACGCCGGCGCTGCAACGCAAGCGCCGCATCCGCGCGCTGAAAGATCACCTGGCACGCTGGTACGTGTCCATCGGCGGTCTGGCGGTGCTGGTCGCCATTACCCTGATCTTCTTCTACCTGGCGCAGGTCGTACTGCCAATGTTCCAGGGCGCCGAGCTGGAAAGCCGCGCGGCGCAGCAACCGGCCTGGCTGGCCGATGCCGGCGAGCCGCTGCTGCTGGCGGTGGAGGAGCAGAACCAGGTCGCAATGCGCCTTGGTTCCGACGGGCAGGTGCGCTTCTTCGGGCTGAGCGACGGTGCACTGCTGTCGAGCAAGACGTTGCCGCTGCCAGCCGGTAGCCGTGTCGTCTCGGTGGGGCAGGACACGCCAAGCACACGCCGGCTGGTGCTGGGCCTGGATAACGGCCAGGCGCTGGTGCTCGAGCACAACTACAAGGTCACCTACCCAAACAATAAGAAGACCATCACCCCCGAACTCGCTTATCCCTTCGGTGAGGAGCCGCTGCAGCTCGACCCCGAGGGTCGGCCGATCGATCAGGCCGCCATCAGCCTGAACGGCAAGACGTTGCTCGTTGCCGGCGCTACCGGCACGGCATTGCACGCTCAGCGCATCGCCAGTAGCGAAAACCTGATGACTGGCGAGGTGACGCTGGAGCAGGAACGCCTCAATCTGCCGCAACTGGCCGAGCCGATTCGCCAGCTGCTGCTCGACCCGCGGCATATGTGGCTCTACGCAATCAGCGGCAAGGCCAGCGCGGATGTCTTCGATCTGCGCCGCAAGCAGCTCAATGGTCGCTACAAGCTGGTTGGCGACGGCAGCGAGATCACCACGATCAGCCCGCTGCTGGCGGGCATATCGCTGATGATCGGCGACTCCAAGGGTGGCATCGGCCAGTGGTTCATGGTGCGCTCCGCCGACGGCCATGCGGAGTTGAAGAACGTACGCAACTTCAAGCTGGGCAGCAGCCCGATCCGCCAGATCCTGCCGGAGGAGCGCCGCAAGGGCTTCCTCGCGCTGGATGCCAGCGGCAGCATCGGCATTTTCCACAGCACCGCGCATCGCACCTTGCTCAAGGAACAGGTCGCTGAAGGCGCCGCTTTGGCTGCCATGTCGCCGCGTGCCACGCGCCTGCTGGTGGAGTCGGAGCAGGGTCTGCAGCGCTTCGTGATCGACAACCCGCACCCGGAAATCTCCTGGAGCGCGCTGTGGGGCAAGGTCTGGTACGAGAGCTATCCGGAACCGGACTATGTCTGGCAGTCGACCTCGGCCAATGGCGACTTCGAACCCAAGCTGAGCCTTGCGCCGCTGGCCTTCGGTACGCTCAAGGCGGCGTTCTACGCGATGCTGCTGGCGGCCCCGCTGGCGATCTGTGCGGCGTTCTATACCGCGTACTTCATGGCGCCCAGGCTGCGCAGCAAGGTCAAGCCGATCATCGAACTGATGGAAGCGTTGCCGACGGTGATCCTTGGCTTCTTCGCCGGCCTGTTCCTCGCGCCATTTCTGGAGAACCACCTGCCGGGCATCTTCAGCCTGCTGTTGCTGATGCCGGTCGGCATTTTCTTCGCCGCCTGGACCTGGAGCCGCCTGCCGCAGGCCGTGCGTCTCGCGGTGCCGGATGGCTGGGAAGCCGTGCTGCTGATCCCGGTGATCCTGCTGATCGGCTTCGGCTCGCTGGAAATCAGTGGTCACCTGGAAAACTGGTTCTTCGGCGGTGACATGCGCCTGTGGCTGTCCAACGACATGGGTATTTCGTTCGATCAGCGCAACGCGCTGGTGATCGGCCTGGCGATGGGCTTCGCGGTGATCCCGACCATCTACTCGATCGCTGAAGACGCCGTGTTCAGCGTGCCGCGCAGCCTGACGCTGGGCTCGCTGGCTTTGGGCGCCACGCCCTGGCAGACCCTCACCCGCGTGGTGCTGCTGACCGCCAGCCCGGGCATTTTCTCCGCGCTGATGATCGGCATGGGCCGCGCCGTGGGCGAAACCATGATCGTGCTGATGGCCACCGGCAACACGCCGATCATGGAAGCCAACATCTTCGAAGGCATGCGCACTCTGGCCGCCAACGTCGCCGTGGAGATGCCCGAGTCCGAGGTCGGCGGCACCCATTACCGCGTGCTCTTCCTCGCCGCGCTGGTACTGCTGATGTTCACCTTCGTGATGAACACCCTCGCCGAGCTGATTCGTCAGCGTCTGCGTGGCAAGTACGCCAGCCTGTAAACCAGATTTCGCAGAAGGTATCGATCCGTGAAAAAGGATTCGTTGAACACCTGGGTCAAGAGCGGCACACCCTGGATCTGGATGAACGCCGGCGCGGTGTCCATCGCCGTGATCATGACCCTGGGGCTGCTGGCGATCATCGCCGTGCGCGGTCTGGCGCACTTCTGGCCGGCCGATGTGATCGTCGCCGACTACAGCATGCCGGGCGCCGAGATGCGCGTGCTGGCCGGTGAGGTGGTCCAGGCTGAAGAGGTGCCGCGCGCGCGTCTGGCGGCCAGCGGCCTGCCGGTGAACGTCGAAGGCGGCGAGTTCATGACTCGCGAGCTGCTCAAGGTCGGCAACCGTGAGGTGTACGGCGCGGATTTCTCTTGGGTGGTCGGTGAGTGGCTGAGCAACCAGCGCACGCCCGTCGAGCTGATGGTGCTGGAGCGCCGTGAGTGGGGCAATTTCTATGGCTACCTGCTCAACGTGAAGGAAGCCGGCCAACTGGTCGCCGAGGGAGAAGGCGCCTGGAACGAGTTGCAGGCACGCATCGACCGCGTCGACCAGCTGCACACGCAGATCTCACGTATCGAAAAGGTGGAGATCGGCCGCATCAACCACGGCCTCGAGCGTCTGCGCCTGAAGACCCGTCAGCTGGAGCTGAACGATCGCCTGGACGCGGCTGCGCAGGCCGATCTGGATGCCGAGCGCGCCCAGTGGGATGCCGAGTACCGGGTGCTGGAAGAAAAGCTGGTCGCCCTGCAGCAGCAGTTCAACCGCGACAGCATCACCGTGCGCACGGCCGACGGCCGCGAGCAGGAGATCACCCTGGGCAAGGTGGTGCGTGCATTCCAGCCCAATGCCATGTCGACGCCGCAGAAGCTGATGTTCTACTTCGCCAAGCTGTGGGAATTCGTCAGCGACGAGCCGCGCGAGGCGAACACCGAGGGCGGCGTGTTTCCGGCGATCTTCGGTACCGTGCTGATGACCCTGATCATGGCGGTGATCGTCACCCCGTTCGGCGTCATCGCCGCGGTCTACCTGCGTGAATACGCCAAGCAGGGCCTGCTCACCCGGATCATCCGCATCGCTGTGAACAACCTGGCCGGGGTGCCGTCGATCGTCTACGGCGTGTTCGGCCTGGGCTTCTTCGTCTACGTCCTGGGCGGCTCGCTGGACCGGCTGTTCTACCCTGAAGCCGCACCGGCACCGGTGTTCGGCACGCCGGGCCTGATGTGGGCTTCGCTGACTCTGGCAATCCTCACCTTGCCGGTGGTGATCGTTGCCACCGAGGAAGGCCTGGCGCGCATCCCGCGGATGATCCGCGAAGGCTCGCTGGCCCTTGGTGCGACCAAGTCGGAGACGCTGTGGAAGGTGGTTTTGCCAATGGCCAGCCCGGCAATGATGACCGGCCTGATCCTTGCCGTGGCCCGCGCCGCCGGTGAAGTGGCGCCGCTGATGCTGGTCGGTGTGGTCAAGCTGGCACCGAACCTGCCGCTCAATGGCAATTACCCCTACCTGCATCTGGACCAGAAGATCATGCACCTGGGCTTCCACATCTACGACGTCGGCTTCCAGAGCCCCAACGTCGAGGCGGCACGACCGCTGGTGTATGCGACTGCGCTGCTGCTGGTGCTGGTGATCGCCGCGCTCAACTTCACAGCGATCTACATCCGCAACCACCTGCGCGAGAAGTACAAGGCGCTGGATCATTAATTGAAGCGGCAAGCTCAAGCCACCGGCCTCGGGAGAAACGAGGCGCTGACTTGGGCTTGCAGCCTGTAGCTTGCAGCTGGCAGCTGCGAACGGAGCGAGCACATGCAAACCAACACGCATTCCATCGACATCTCGGCCCTCGGCCGCGACAAGCGCAGCCTGAACCTGGCCAACGAGCAGGTCGCCATCGAAGTGCCCGATCTGAGCCTGTACTACGGCCAGAAGCAGGCGCTGTTTAACGTCGCGATGAACATCCCCAAGCAGCGCGTGACTGCCTTCATCGGCCCGTCCGGCTGTGGCAAGTCGACCCTGCTGCGTTGCTTCAACCGCATGAACGACCTGGTCGACGGCTGCCGCATCGAGGGTGCGATCAACCTCGACGGCACCAACATCTACCGCAAGGGCGAAGACGTGGCCGACTTGCGTCGCCGCGTCGGCATGGTGTTCCAGAAACCCAACCCGTTCCCCAAGAGCATCTACGAGAACGTCGTCTACGGCCTGCGCATCCAGGGCATCAAGCAGAAGCGCGTGCTCGACGAGACCGTCGAATGGGCGCTCAAGGGCGCAGCGCTGTGGGATGAGGTGAAGGACCGTCTGCACGAATCGGCGCTCGGCCTCTCCGGCGGTCAGCAGCAGCGTCTGGTCATCGCCCGCACCATCGCCGTGCAGCCGGAAGTACTGCTGCTCGACGAGCCGAGTTCGGCGCTCGACCCGATCTCCTCGCTGAAGGTCGAAGAACTGATCTACGAACTGAAGGCCAAGTACACCATCGTCATCGTCACCCACAACATGCAGCAGGCCGCGCGGGTATCCGACTACACGGCGTTCATGTACATGGGCAAACTGATCGAATACGGCGATACCGATACGCTGTTCACCAACCCGGCCAAGAAGCAGACGGAAGACTACATCACGGGCCGCTACGGCTAGTCTGGCCATGTCAGAGCGCGCCAGGCGGCGTCGGCGGAACTTGCCGTACAAATCGTACTGTCTGCGTTCCGCCTCCTTGCCTGACACACTCTGCCAAAGCCCGGACGGGTTTGCGTGGTATTCATTTTTTCCAGGTGCGCTGCGCACCAGATCCGCCTAGCGGCAGTCTCCTCGGAGCGAGAACAATGATCAGCAAAGACAGCCACACCCAACACATTTCCCAGCAGTTCAACGCCGAGCTCGAGGAGGTGCGCAGCCACCTGCTGGCCATGGGCGGGCTGGTGGAGAAGCAGGTCAATGACGCGGTGACCGCCCTGATTCAGGCCGATTCGGGCCTCGCTCAGCAGGTGCGCGACGTCGATGACCAGATCAACCAGATGGAGCGCAACATCGACGAGGAGTGCGTGCGCATCCTCGCCCGCCGTCAGCCGGCGGCCTCCGACCTGCGTCTGATCATCAGCATTTCCAAGTCGGTGATCGACCTCGAGCGCATCGGTGACGAGGCGACCAAGATCGCCCGCCGCGCCATCCAGCTGTGCGAGGAAGGCTATGTCGAGGTGCGCCACATCGGCGACCAGGTACGCAAGATGGTGCAGGAAGCGCTCGACGCCTTCGCCCGCTTCGATGCCGACCTCGCGCTGTCGGTGGCGCAGTACGACAAGACCGTCGACCGCGAATACAAGACCGCGCTGCGCGAACTGGTCACCTACATGATGGAAGACCCGCGCTCGATCTCCCGCGTGCTCAGCGTGATCTGGGCCCTGCGCTCGCTGGAACGCATCGGCGACCACGCACGCAACATCGCCGAGCTGGTGATCTACCTGGTGCGCGGCACCGACGTGCGCCACCTGGGCCTGGCGCGCATGGCCGAGGAAGTGGAAGGCTCGAAGGAGCGCTGATTCGCGGTCGCGGGGCGGGCAGCGATGTCCGCCCGGCGCCAAAATCTGCGGACAGAGCCGCCGCTGGCGTTGAGGCTCGACCCATCCACCGGCATCGGTTCGCCCGCACGGATGCCGCTCAGGTGCGGATCAGCGCCTCGCTCAGATAATCGATCAGCGCCCGCGTCTTCGGTGGCAGATGATGATTCTGCCGCCACAGCAGCCAGGCCGCGCCCTGGTATGAACCGGTGTAGCGCCACTGCGGCAGCACTTCGCGCAAGCGTCCCTCGGCCAGTGCCTGGGCTGCGGTGAAGTGCGGCAGGCAGGTGATGCCAAGACCCGCCAGCGCTACCTGCAGCCGCGCTTCGCTGTGGTTGCTGATGTAGCGGCCACGCACCGTCACCGTTTCCTGCTGCTCGCCGCGGCGCAGGTGCCAGCGATTGTCCCCGGCCGTTTCCCCCAGATACAGACAGCTGTGGCGCAGCAGGTCCTGCGGATGCTGCGGCTCGCCGTGGCGTTGCAGGTAGTCGGGGCTGGCGCAGAGCAGCTGGCGTACCGGTCCGAGCGGTTTGCCGGCCAGGCCTTCGGGTGGGTTGTTGGTGACCAGTACCAGCAGGTCGAAGCCGTCCTCGATCAGGTCCGGGCTCTGGTCGCTGATCCGCAGCTGCACATCGACCTCGGGGTAGCGCTGCAGAAAGGCCGGCATCAACGGTCCGACGACGAACTTGCCATAGGCCTTGGGCACGCTCAGGCGCACCAGCCCGCGCGGGCTGCGCATCAGCCGTTCGCCGATGGCGACGGCCGCGTCGGCCGCATCGAGCATATCCCGGCAATGCTGGTAGAACTCCGCCCCGGCCTCGTTCAGCCGCAGCTGGCGCGTCGTGCGTTCCAGCAGGCGCAGTGCCAGAGCCTGCTCCAGCCGGGCCACCTGGCGGCTTACCGCCGACGGTGTGCTGCCCAGCCGCCGAGCGGCGCCAGAGAAGCTGCCGGCCTCGACCACCCGCACGAACACGGCCATGTAGGGCAGCAGAGCTGCGCTGTCATTCGTTCCCATGCGGAACAGGTCCTGTGCTGTTTCGCTGGATTATCGACCGTGGCGGCAGGCCCGACAATCAGCGCCTGATTGGTGCGGGGATTCGAACATGAAAGGCACGTCGAGACAGGGGCTGTGGCTGGCCGATGGCATGCTGCTGATGGTGGCGCTGATCTGGGGCAGCAGCTATGCAGTGGCCAAGCAGGCGCTGCTGTTCTATCCGGTGCTGGGTTTCTTGGCGATTCGCTTCGGCCTGACCTTCGTCCTGTTGCTGCCGCAACTGCGCGGGGTCGGCCGCCGGGCGCTGCGCCCCGGTCTGCCGTTGGGGCTGGTGATGCTGGCGATCTTTCTCTGCGAGACCTGGGGCGTGATGCTGACCAGCGCCAGCAATGCGGCGTTTCTGATCAGCCTGTGCGTGGTGATCACACCGTTCATGGAATGGCTGCTGCTGCGCCAGCGGCCGCACAACACGCTGTTCCTCGCCTGCGCGCTGTCGCTGGCGGGCGTCTGGCTGCTGACCGGCGGGCCGCAGCTGTCGCTCAATCTCGGCGATGCGCTGATGCTGGCCGCCGCATTGCTGCGCGCGGTGCTGGTCTGCCTGACCCGGCAATTGACGGCCGGTCAGGCGATTCCCGCGCTGGCGTTGACTGCGGTGCAGAGCGGGGTCGTTGCGAGCGGCTGTATCCTTCTCGGCTTGTCTTTGCCTGGCGAGCTGCCTGCGCTGCCAGGGGAGCCGGCGTTCTGGTTCGCGGCGCTGTATCTGGTGCTGTTCGCCACGCTGTTCGCCATGTACGCGCAGAACCGCGCGCTGGGGCGCAGCAGTGCAACGCGGGTGTCGCTGCTGATGGGCTCCGAACCGCTGTTCGGCGCGATCATCGCCGGCCTCTGGCTGGGTGAGCGGCTGGGGCCGATGGGCTGGGCGGGTGGGTCGCTGATCATGCTGGCAACGCTGTGCACCTTGAGCATC